>Ga0075121_1001744_pt1 | contig 13171 bp, 16 predicted proteins | sample AntAceMetag02UKG_FD_69793 | JGI IMG/M metagenome (GOLD analysis project Ga0075121, IMG submission 69793) | Saline lake microbial communities from Ace Lake, Antarctica - Antarctic Ace Lake Metagenome 02UKG | ecosystem: Environmental > Aquatic > Non-marine Saline and Alkaline > Saline | place... | reverse complement strand
TTTATACCCTCTCTACATATCCAGCGGTTCTTGTATCAATTTTTATAACATCGCCTTTATCTATAAAAAGAGGGACTTGCACTGTAGCGCCAGTCTCAAGCTTTGCCGGCTTTGTCCCTGTTTTGACTGTATCACCCTTAAAACCAGGGTCGGTCTCAACTACCTCTAACTCAACAAATAGAGGTAGAGATAAGGCGACTATCTTACCCTCATAGACCGTTGCATTAATATGAGAATTCTCCTTAAGAAAATCTTTCATGTCCTCAAGATCATCCGCTACTATAGTAGTATCCTCGTAAGTCTCATCGTCCATAAAATGATACCCTTGAGAATCCTTGTAAACATAGTTCATCCGTTTCTCTTCAACGTAAGCATTGTCAACCTTCTCATCTGTGGAGATAGTACGCTCTAACGTCTGTCCGCTTGATATATCTTTAAACCTTATCTTTAAATAAGCTCCGCCTTTACCAGGCTTTGTATGTGAAAAATTGACAACAGCAAAGAGTTTTCCTTCTAATTTAATAACCATGCCTGTCTTTATCTGATTAGCAGAAATCATTATAATACCTTAAGCCCTTTCTTTTTAACCACAACTACATCTTCTACTCTAACACCGCCAATCCCCGGAAAATATAGCCCCGGCTCAACAGTCAAGACCATATTCTCTCTAAATATCTCTTTTGAACTCTTATTAAAAAATGGCTTCTCATGCACTTCAATGCCTATCCCATGCCCTAAACTATGTTTTATGGCAGACTTAAACCCTCTTCTCTCAATTAACTTCTCAGCTCTAGCTGCAACATCTCCAACTACAGCACCTTCAAATATAGAAGAGAATACTAAATCCCTTACCTCTTCAATTACCCCATAAGACTTCTTAACTATCTTGGGAATTTTATCCCAAAAAATGACGCGTGTCAAGTCAGCACAGTAACCGTTAAAAACTGCCCCGCAATCAATGAGAACAAATCCGTCTTTTTTTCTTATCTTTTCAGCTATTGCTTTTGCATGCGGTGAAGCACTTCTAGCACCAGCAGCAACTATAGAAGGAAAGGCAGAACTTTCCGCACCTCTCTTTCTAAACTCAAGCTCAAGCAATCCTTGAACCTCAAGCTCAGTTATTCCGCTCTTAATACTCTCACTCAAAGAGCCCAGCGAATCTTCTGTTATTTCAACCGCCTTAGATATCTTCTCTATCTCACTTCTATCCTTGATCTCTCTCAATTCAGTTATTAAATCTGAGCCTATAAATTTATGCCTGGTCAGGCTATTCTTAAGCTTAATGTAATTTGAAAAAGGCATACTATTTTCAAGAGCAACTCTGCGGGATCTCTTCTTTGTTTTTAACGCTTTTATCAACTCATCTACATAGGAACCCTCTCTTATAATCTTTTTAAAACCCGGAGCTTTTATTCTGTTAAGCTCCTCTTTATATCTTGAGTCAGATATAATCAGATCATCAGATCCAGATTGAGATATAAAGAGAGCTGCCTCTATATCAGAATTTAAAAGATAGTACACATTGTTGCGATTTAATAAAAAAATAGAATCAAATCCAGACAATGAGATACTGCTTCTTAACTTTGAGATTCTTTTCTGATTTAAAGACATCTTTAGGAAAGGTTTAAGATCTTAAGAGCTGCCTCAAGTGCAAGTATATAACTATCCTTACCAAACCCTGAAATCTGCCCGCAGCAGACCGGAGCTATAAGCGATTTGCTTCTAAATTCCTCTCTGGCATAGATATTTGAAAGATGGACCTCGATAGCAGGTAAGCTGGATGCTTCTATTGCATCTCTTATTGCTACAGAAGTATGAGTATAGCCTGCAGGGTTTATGATTATAATATCAATAACATCTTTAGCTCTGCCTATCTTTGATACTATATCTCCCTCTGAGTCAGACTGAAAGAATTCAATATCAACATTATTGCCGCTGGCAATATATTTTAACTCCGAGTTTACCTCCTCTAGTGTAAAAGTCCCATAAATATCAGGCTCTCTCTCACCTAATAGACCTAAATTAGGACCATGAATAATTAATATCTTAGCCATCAGCATCCTCTCTCTGATTCTCATCATAAGGAAGAGCCTCATCAATAAGCATTACAGGTATGCCATCTTTTATAGGATAGAGCAGCGCACAAGACTTGCATAACAAACCACTCTCTCCAATAAGCCCTATGTCGCCCTTACACTTAGGGCAGGCTAAAATATCAAGCAGCTCCTTATTTATCATCTTCTCTCTCCGTTTTATCTTCTTCTGCTGCATCTGGACTACTACCATCTTCTACTTTACCTAAATCCTGTTCTTTATCTTTAGGCTCTTCTTTCTCTCTCTCTTTCTCTTTCTCTTTCTTGCCGATCTCACTTTGAATCTCTACGTAGACCATCTTAAGATAAGAAGAGAGCTCGTTTATCATCTTCTGTTCATCATCTTTAAGATTGCCCTCTGTCTTCTCTTTAAGCATATCCAGAGTATCTATTATGTAGCGAACCTGCTTAGGATTTACCTCTTTTTGCTTTGTAAGGGGATTTTCAATCTTGCCTAACCCCACCAAGCATTCTAGGCCTAAACCGTTTACAAAGTTGATAAAATTTACTTCCCAGGCCTTTTCTTTAGTATTTTCTTCCATGTTTTAAATTTTACACCTCTTTAAGTTTTTTTTCTACTCTTTTTCAATCTTGCCTACCCTAATAATAGCCGCTTTCATAGGGTCAATATAAATCTCTAAGAACTTAACGATGTCTTCTTTACTAACCGCCTCTATCTTCTCTAGATATTCATCTATCTCTTTATAGTCTATCCCTAAAATCTCATGCACGGCTATCCGAAAAGAGACTGAAGAGTTGGTAATTATATCTCTTAAATAACGGCTCCTTAACATCTCCTTGGCATCTACTATCTCATTAGCAGCTATATCTCCGCTCCTAATCTCATCTAATATCAAAAGCATCTTCTCTAAAACTTGACTCTCTTTATCCGGAGTTGTTGCAACATAGAAACTCATGATCCCAGGGTCAGGGCCTAAGAACAACATCCCGCCTAAAGCATAAGCACCGCCCAGATCTCTTCTAATCCTGTTAAAGAATAGCGAGCCCTGGCCTGTAACCATCATCTGTATTAAATCCATAACATACCTATCATTTGAAGATATCTCTGGAACCATAAAGCCGATCTCAACCAATACCTCTCTTTGAGGTATAAACTTATCTACTCTCTCTTGCTTCTCTGGATAGAGGTCTCTTACTTTTGAGAGCTCCGGTTTAGCACCTTTCCACTCTCCCAGCTCTCTCTTTAAAACCTTTTCAATGCTATCCTTATCCAGACCACCTGCAATCGATATCACACAGTTAGCAGGGGTAAATATCCTATCTTTGAAGCTGTATATATCCTCTATCTCTAATGCCCCTACTGACTCCGGGGTTCCATTAGACATCATCCTGTAAGGCTGTTCTTTAAATATAGCTTCACGCATAACCTTAGATGCCTGATAGAAAAGATCTATCTCAGAGTCTTTTATCTTTCCAATCTGAATATTTTTAATAACCTCTAAATCGTCTTTCTTGAATTCGGGGTTCTTAAGAAGCTCTGCCATTAGACTCAATGTTTCAGATATCTCCATCTCCGGCGTCTGAATCGAAAATCCAATGCTATTATTTCCGGATATCGGACTAATAACAGCACCTAAGTCAAGAAATTTATGCTCTAACTCAGATGTTATGAGCAGATTTGGCAAGATTTTAGAGATACCGTTTATATCTTTACTCTCAGCCCTTAAGCCGCCTTCAAAAATAACTGTGATTACAGTAATAGGTGAGACATCAGAATCAGAGAGAATAACCTTAAGCCCGTTATCATACTCTATCTTCTGAAAGCTCCTCTTCTTAAACTCAACCCCTTCTTGCTCTTCTTTTTCTACTTCAGGGAGAAGTCTTACCTCAACTGCTCTCTCTAGGTTTAAATATTCATCGGCTACCCTGCTTAGATTTTTCTTATCCACAGACAAGAACCTATTTAGATATTTTAATTCATACTTATAATCTGATGTTAAGCTCTCACTTCTTGATAAACTCTGTGCAATATCAATAGGAGTCTCCTGCTCTTTTAAGAACTCAAACGAGACTTTCTTTTTAAGGCGCTGAATCCTCTTCTCGTCAAAACCACCTTTTTTTATCTCAGAAAGAAACTCTTTAAACTCTTTCTTGAACTCCTCAATATTCTTATCTTCAAGAACCGCAAAGAACCCAAATAAACCTTGAGAGTAAGGCGTATAGCTAACTGCATCCATTGAATAGCATATTCCTTTTTCTAAGAAACGCTTGTAAATAGGGGCATCTTTACCCCAGCTTAGATACTCAGACAAGAAATCCAGCTCCTCAAGATCCGAATGAAACATGGAGACACCGGGAAAGGATATAAAGATATAACTGACCTTACCTGGGTAATGCTCCGTATATTCTAAAGGATGGCTTCTCTCCTCATCAGGGAAAGACTCTTTTCTAACACAGCCAGACCTAAGCCCGGATATTAAACCCTCTAAGTGCTTATCAACCTCTTTATAATCTAAATCGCCTGCAATAGATATAACGGCATTATTAGGGACATAATTTTTGCTGTGAAACTTTATTAAATCATCTAGGGTGACTTTTTTTATAAGTTGGGTCTCACCTATTATCGGATAACCATAAGGATGGTCTCTGTAGGATTTCTTAAAAGCAATCTTAGAGAGTCGGGATGCTGGGTTATCGTCTCTAAACTTAGCCTCTTTTAAGACAACCTCTTTCTCTCTAGAGAAAACCTCCTCAGTTATCTCAGGGCTGAATATAGCAGGAATAAAGATCTCAAGAGTCTTATTTAGATTCTTCTTAGGTACTTCAAAATAATATAGCGTATGATCAAATGTAGTATAGGCATTAGATGATGCCCCATACGCTCTCATCTTATCCTCTAAATCTTTCCTGCCTTCAAAGACAAGATGCTCTGTGATATGAGCTAATCCTGAGCCTAAGAACTCAGCCTCATCAGAACTTCCAGTAGCAAAACATATCGATACCGCAACTATATCAGATGGAAAATTCTTATAGAGAAACTTGAGGCCGTTGTCATACTCTTTTGAGCTAACGCTGCTATAAAAGCTGTCCATATTCTTCATAACCCACTCCTTGAAGTGATTTAGATTATCTTTAAACAACGGAATAGCAAAAAGAAAAAACAGAAGAGATAAAAACTTTATATATTTTCTGTAGATTCCGGTAAACACTTAAAGTATAAGAAAAGAGTCTATTTGCTCTTGCGCTTTTTCTTCACCATCTTTCTGCGCTTGATCTCAGAAGGCTTCTCGTAATGCCTAATAGCTCTTAAGACTTTCATTAGGCCTTCTTGCTCAACCTTTCTTTTAAAACGCCGTAATGCCTGATCCAGACTTTCGTTAGATCTAACTTCTACTTTTGCCACTAATTATCACATCCTTTTCGTTGAATTTTCTAAATTATAATTATTGCGTCAGGAAAAGTCAAGATGAAAGGCTTGATATAAAGGGTTTTAAGTTTTTAAAATTAAGCGGGGTATCAAAATGAAATTACTATAATATTGAAATCTATAGAGATTTAATCACAAAATATCATTTTTACTTCTAAGTCAAAGATTGCTCTATATTCTGCAAGTCTTGAAGAATAAGGTCTAACACCCCTATCACATTCTCTACTGACCATGAAGGAACCCCTGTCACATCATCTACTGACAATGGGGCAATCGAACCATTTAAAACAGCTCCTTTTATCATTAGAGATGCTTGCTCCTGAAGCTCTTCAAAATCACCTGCAATAGAGTTCAATGTTTTATCAAATTCCATATCATTAATGGCTTGGGTAATCACAGTCATTACCTCTCTTGTCTTCTTTAAATTAGCATTCATAATATAGTCAATTGTCCAGTCTGTAAATCCCATGCTTATAGTCGTTAAAAAATCCTCTAGCGACAATTCCACTATGTTTATAATCTCTTCTTCTGTAAATTCACCGTGTAAGCTTAAAAAATATCCCTGACCATCAGCTATGGTTATATTAAACACACCATCTAGCTGCTCATCACTCAACAAGCCTAAAGTAGCAAGGTACGCTCGGGCTACATCTTCTCCTCCAGCATCAAGCTCTGACTTATAAGCACTGATCTGATCTTCGCTTAATCCATAACTTGACAACTTACTTCCCCTATTTTGTAGAATTTGCAATCTATTGTCTGCAAGATATGTCTCATCTATAGCCCTATATTCTTCTGCATGCTCATTTGAAATTTTTCCTGCTTCTTCAGTCCAATCCATAACTGTATCAATTGCCGCAAATGCATATCGCTGCAATTCTCCTCTTACTTCATCCACTGTTGGAGGAATAGCACCAGGATGGGTTCCAGGATCTGAAAGGCCACCCGTACTATCCGTACTAGGTCGATTGTCGCTCGGGTTAGCTTGGGCGGCAGAATCGGTAGCAAGCAGATTTCCTTCTACATCGTAGTAATTTCTATCAATTAGGTCACCACTTGCAGGATCAAAAAATAGGTCTACGGAAGCAACGGTATCACCCGCCTTAGTTGCCGTAATATTATTCCATTCACCATCAAACCATCTTAATCCTATTCTAGACTCTAGCCTCCATGTTTGCTCTCCACTTACCTGTGTAACAAGAACATCTTTTTGAGTTTCTATAGTGGCAACCTCCAAACCATCAGCATCATCTGTCACATCAAAAAATTGCCCCTCTCTTGTAGTTTCGTTATAAGAATCCTCGGTAAATAGCCAATACTCGTATGTCCCTTTAACTAGAATTGGGACTTCCCCTTCTTCTTTTACCTTAGTGTCTTCTCCTGATCTTTTCATAAAAATCGGTTCTAAGCTACCATTGATTTCTCGTAAAACAGCATAAGTCTCATTAGTAGTTGTTACACCAGTATCAACATCAGTATCAACATGAGTAACAGTAATAAGAATATCTTCATCAGTGAAATCAGAGAGACTTTCCGATTTTATTCCACCAGCAATTAATGGTGGATACTCAGAAATCTGTTTTTTCCAACCATCACTACTAGTCTCTGCAAACGTAGTGCTGCTAAAACGCTCTACTGTGTTGGAAGTAGCATTAGCCATATCTATGCCATTTCGTTGAGCTGCAGCCAAAACAAGATTCATTATAGGATCATCTTCTGCCACATCGACAAATTCATCTTCTTCTGATGCCACTGCTGCAGCTGCTCTTTCTGCTTCAAATGCTGCTTGTACTTCAGCTGCTGTTGCTGCAGCTGCTGCTTCATCTGGTGTCATTGTTGTTTGCGACTGCGACATAGAACCACCAGAACCACCAGAACCACCAGTAAACTGATCATAGTAGCCTTCCGCTGAATTGCTAAAGAAGATCGGCAGCAAAAGAAGTAGGCTCGCTATTAAGATTAATCCTGTGTGTTTTTCTTTAATTCTTTCCATTATTGACCTTCTCCTACATAAACGACACCAACGGAGATTGAATCGTTAGAATCACCCTCCGCGGTGTATACAAAAAATGTTGCTCTCTTTCGTACGGCACTAGTCTCATCATTTGTAACTGTTAAAGAACCTATCAATCGATCTTGATGATCATAAACCATTTGTGATTTCATTTGAGTATAAGATTCTAGCGTCTTACCCGCATCACCAATATTATACATTTCTGCTACAGCATTAATGTCCATACCCTCAGCTACTTGCATACCAGCTATCCTATCTTCCATATCTGGCCAACTTATCGCTAGACCTTCTACTTGAACCACTTGCGTGTCGACACTCCTTAGTTTACGGGGAGAGCCACTATAATCATAATTCTTAGCATGACTTACCGTAGTAGTACCATCTAAAGCTACAACAAATGTCCACTGCTCAAACGTCTCTCCATTCTTAGCCCATGTTTCTGTTACTCTTAAACTTTCTGTTCCATCTACTTCTGTAACTATCGATGATGTTCGACTATAACTTCCATCAGCGGACGAAGAGCTATCTATGTTCTGAGAGGAGACAAAATGTTGCTCCCATACCATTTCCATGACTCCATCAATCTCTTTCTCTACCAAGGACCAAATAGATTGTTCAGTGGAATATCTTCCATCACCGAGATATGTCGACTTAGTACTTATTATCTGAACTTCCATTCTATCTTCATTAGCAGGTAGGGGTACTTCAGCAAAACCTGTGTCTAACTCAAAACCATTGGGCAAATCAACATCAGTAATGCTACTCCCAGGATTACCCCATCCATTCCCAAAAGCAGATATTGAAAGAACAAATAAACCCAAAGTAACTCCGCATATACTTCTCAATATTCTCTTCATCTTTCTGCCTCCTTTGTTAACTACATTAATTTGTCTTACCATCTTTCCTTACCTTAATTATACCACATAAATCTATTTTTTTCAAGCATAACCATAACTTTTTAAAACTATTCATATACTTTTACCCCCTCTTCGCAACGCTGAAGAAAAGAGAGAAACCACTCTGGAATACTGTATCCTAGCTTCACAGCTTTGTTATAACATTTCTTTGCTAACTCCACATCCGGCTCTTCCTTCTTAAGATAAGCCACAGCTATAGCATAGTTGGATTTTGGAGAATCAGGGTTTAATTCTAAAGATTGACTAAGCAAGTTTATCGCTTTCTCAAAATCCCCTTCCTCCATATAGCACACCCCTAATTCACGCCAGGCTTCAGCGTATTCAGGATTAAGTTTTAGGGCTGTCTCAAAGCAATTTTTTGCCTTAGCAATATCTCTGTTTATATAATACAATCTGCCTGATTTAAAATACTCTCCTGATTCTTGAGCTGCTGCTGGTTTCTGCAAAAATGTTGCAAAACTTACTATTATTAGAAGAAAACTTATAGAATTAAATTTCTTTTTAAGTTTCATTATGCCCCCCACCTACTTCTTCAATTGCGATTTCTAATGCCTCTTCAAAACTCATGCCATCATTTTCTGCTATAATATCTGCAACATATATTGCTCCATCAGTAAGAGCAGTGAAATCACCATAGATATCAAAAGAACCATATGCGTCCCTTAATTCCTCATCATTCAGAGCCTTATAAAAATTTCTTACATACTCTAGGGTCTCTTGATAAGAAAGACCGCCTATTACATCGTTAATGATAGAAGATTTTACTCTTTCACCTAAATCGTTATATATAACTCCTAATGTTAGAACAGTGGTTATTGCATCTGATGAATCTCTATGTATCTCTAACGATTGAGTAAGCTGACCAAAACTGTTGTATTCTATTTCTTCTTTATGAATATGAGTAACAATACTCAGATCTGTAGAGCTAACTCTATCTTCATCATACTCTATAACTTGACCCCAAGAATTATATTGTGTATTTAAACGAGTTGTGGTAGTAGTAACTCCTTCTGTAGTAGTTATTTGAGTATAGCTAAGCGTACGACCGCTATCATCATAAACCATATCAGACATTTCTACTCTCACAGTACTAGACTGATCTGAATTAGTATGATCTACGGTAGTAATCTCTTCAGTATAACCTGTGACCTGCTCTAACTCATTTTGAGTAGTACTTAACCTGCTTGTTGTTATAGTCTCATCTATCTGATGTAAATTCCCTTCTTCATCAGTATAGCTTCCATATCTATGAGCAACTTCAGTATAACTTGTGCTGAAGCCTGCATCCCATTCATTCTCTTCCCAATCATATACAGGTGACTGACTATAACTTATATTAGTTCTTTCAACAGTTGTAGTTAAACCCGGAGATGCTGAACTATGGCTAGTTTCATAAGAATACGTCATCTGCCCATCAACATAATCTCTTGAAAACTCTGAAGTAATTACCAGATCAGGGTTGGCTTCATCGGTTGTAACTGAAGTCCCTGTAGTATGGCTTTGACTACTCTTGGTACCGCATTCAGTCTGAACTCCATATTCATCATAAGTAGCTTTCCAATCAGTCTGAGAACTACCGCTAGAGCTATAATCTGATACAGTCTCCCTGCCAGGATATCCTACATAAGTAGTGACAGAGTGCCCTATACTATTAAATGTAGAGCTACCGTCATAGCTTATCATCTGCCCTAAAGTGTTGTATTTCATATTAGTAACAACACTATGGGAACTGCTCGTAGATGTAGTCGTAGTTTCTGATGAGCCATCTTCACTGGGCTCAGTATTGCTTCCTGAGCTCGTACTATCTGTAACATATCCAGTTCTTTGTCCGTAAGAATTGTAAGTTATACCATATGTATGAGAGGTATATTGATTATCCTCAACATCAATTCCGCTCTCATTATATTCAACTATTTGATTCAGACTATTATAACGGATATTGGTTCTATCAAAAGAGTAAGTTCCATCCTCATTGCTGCCCTCTTCATGATAGCTACTCTTATTACCATTCTCATCATATATTATATTCGTTACACAAGACTCCCTGTGTTCGTCCTCACCATCATAAATCTCCGTATAACCGGTAACCTGATTATTATCATTAAAGCTGTCATAGGTTCTCTCTAAGGTATAATGGTTGTCTAACCCCTCTGATGCACCCTCATCTGGAAGACCTACTGCATGTCCCTCTTCATAATAACGGACTACTCTATCAAGAACATTCTCATCATACTCAACCTCTATATGAGCGTATACAATCTTATCCGGTGTGGTAGAATCATATCTTTCTTCATCCCAGCCAACCTCTCGGCCTTTACTATTATAGCGAATGTTTGACTTAATTGTTGTCTGAAACCCTTTTTGATCTTCACCATTCTGCTCGCTATCTCCTGATTGTCCTCCCGAATCAGACTCTAAAACAGGCTGCATCCTTTGACCATCATTGCTGCTACTTACTGGGAGCCGCCCTTCTTTATCATTACTTTCTTCAGACTCTTCTGCAAAAGATATGGCACTATTAAATAAAAATAATACTGCTATAATGCTCGCAACTATCACCAAATATTTATACCCACTCTTATTCATTTCCATTTAAGTTTATCCCTTCAAGGTCTAGAGGCTTTGAATATTTAATACTACCATCTTCATTGAGTCCATGCTCTACACCTTCAACGTTGACTATATTCCCATTTTCTCTTATAACTATCATTTCAATAAGAGAAACCTCGTATTCTGGAAGCAGATCTTCCCCTAGATTAATCATTATATCTGAACCTCTAACATCTATTCCAGTATCAGACATAGTCTCTGTATGAAGTTGAGCGGTAGGATCTGCACAGTACCCAGAGATACTCAATCCAAATATTAAAACTAAACTCAACAAAATTTTAATTTTCATATCTTTTCTCTCCATCAATGGTATTTATAGCACATAAATACTTAGTTGTCAAACTTACCAAAAGTTTTTCATAACTTTTTAACAAAAAGTTGCACACTGAAACTTTTATTACTTTTAAGTGCACTTTCAATATTGTCTGCAACTTTATCTCTTTCATTCTTTCACCTCGTCTCTTTATATTCAAGATTCATGCCTAAAATATTGAAAAAAAAATAAACTCTATCCTTTTTAATAGCAACACATTAGAAATAGCTGTGTTTTTTCTACTACTTGAAAACCGTTTTTTACTGTAACTTTAGTTGCAAGCATAGGTTTTATCCCCCTGCAAAGCTAAGATCCAGCTCAGCCAACTCAAACTCTAATACCGCATCAGCATCAAAAACATAAAAAACTCTTGAATTATTCACTCTATTTAAAAAAGATGCCGGATTTAATAAAAGAATAGATAACGGGGTCATCTAAAGAATCTTCCGCTTCCTTTATATATAGGGAACCTACTTGAACCGCTCACTCCTCTTCTTGGAATAAGAACAGCCCTAAAATCGGGCCTTACAATACCGCTTGAAGGTGTTGTAAGCATAGCTCTAACGATATTAGAATGAAACCTGCTATGTCTAAATAGGATGAATGCAATCAATCTATAAACAATCTCACTATCAGGAACAATCTGTTTTGGAGCTTGATAATTAGACGGCTTCCTCACGGAAACCTCTTTTGGGCTAACTACGCCATTATTATTTCGAGCATTATTTAAAACTATCCTCGAAGCCTCATAAGCCCCGATATCATTCTTATCCATAAGATTAGCAATAGAACCTGCAACGAATGGAGAAGAGAAAGACGTGCCTGCATGCTTTGCTGGAGCCCAAACTCTGCCAGAGCCAGAATACTTAGCTGTTACATATTTCTTACTATAATAGTCATACTCAAGCGCTCCAACTGAGATTACTCCGGGTAATGCCGCGGGATAATTAGTAGCGTATTGCCCGTCATTGCCAGCAGCTGCAACAACAACTATGCCTGCATTTTGGGCAGCCTTAATCGCATCAGCTAAAGACTGGGAATAATGAGAAGAGCCTAAGCTCAGGTTTAAAACAACTCCTTCATCTCTTAACTCTTTATCTCTTTTAACTCTATCTACAACATCGTAGATTGCTGATATAACTGTAAAATTAGATATCTCAGCAGTATTAGCAATCTTAATAAATTCAACATCGGCATCCGGCGCCTGCTCTTGAATTATACTGCAGACTTTACCGCCATGATTATTATATGAAGAATCAATAACAAAGACAGTAGATGCGAATGCATATACTGATAATAAAACTAATAGAGAAGCGGCTATAAATACTTTTTTTACCATTCTCCCTCCTTGTTTGCCCACAAGTTATTTATAGCATCTTATATAATGAAAGTCAAATAAAGAAAGAGAACCCCCATAAAATAAAAAAACCTGGCAGCGTCCTACTCTCCCACCCCGTCTCCAGGGCAGTACCATCGGCGATACTGGGCTTAACTTCCGTATTCGGAATGGGAACGGGTGTAGCCCCAGTTCTATAACCACCAGGAATAATTTATAATATTATTGCTATCAGCTTATAGTTTTTAAGGCTATAAGCTGATTTTATTTAAGGATATAAAGATATAAGTAAGATAGTCAAGCCATTCGGCATATTAGTACCCCTCGGCTAAAACCATCGCTAGCCTTACACCTGGGGCCTATCAACCTCGTAGTCTCCGAGGTGCCTTATCTCTGACCGAAGTCAGAGGGGACGCCTAATCTTGGAATGGGCTTCGCGCTTAGATGCCTTCAGCGCTTATCCACACCGAACATAGCTACCCGGCATTTGCCCTTGACAG
>Ga0075121_1001741_pt1 | contig 13176 bp, 6 predicted proteins | sample AntAceMetag02UKG_FD_69793 | JGI IMG/M metagenome (GOLD analysis project Ga0075121, IMG submission 69793) | Saline lake microbial communities from Ace Lake, Antarctica - Antarctic Ace Lake Metagenome 02UKG | ecosystem: Environmental > Aquatic > Non-marine Saline and Alkaline > Saline | place... | reverse complement strand
ATCTGGTTTAGCGGAATCCGATTCCTCATTTACATCATCAAAATAATCATCTAAACTACCAGCTCCTGTATTATCAGCATCAGAATGATCGGTTTTTTCAGAATTACCTTCGAACCAGGCAACATTGTCGATGCTATTGCTTCCGGAGTATTTGTAGCCTTTGCTTTTATTACCACCCCTGGCAGCATATTCCCATTCTGCTTCTGTGGGTAATCTATAACCATTAGCTGAAAAATTACAGGAAATATCTTCTCCACTGCCAGTATAGCAAGGAGTCAATTTTTCTTTTTCTGATAATTTATTACAAAAATCAACTGCTTCATACCAGCTTACATGTTCTACTGGTTGTTGTTTATCTTCATCATATGATGGATTCGTACCCATTATTTTTTTCCATTCTTTCTGGGTTACTTCATATTTACCAATATAAAAACTACTTACAGTAACAGAATGTACCGGCTTCTCATTTTCTTCACCATAATTACTTCCCATCGCAAAACTACCACCTTCTACGTAAACCATTTCCACTGCATATCCTATACTAACATAAAATACTAAAACGCAGATCATCAAAATCATTTTTCCTTTCATTCTTAGCTCCTTTTTTGTACAATCCCACCTGCCGAAGCAGACAAGATTGGTTTCATTCATTAATTCTCTATTCTAATGCTGGGTTTGCGCCTGTCTTACGAGCAATAAATTTAAGTAATACGAAAAAGCAAATGTTATTCTTGTCTTATTCCATCAACATAAGTATCGATTTTGATTATTTTGCCATTATTATCGTAATCTTTCCATTCACCTGTTTTTTCCCCATCTTTAAAATGTCCAATTTTATTTAATTGGCCATTTTTGTAATACTGTTTCCATTCATCTGTTTTTTTCCCGTCTTTAAAATTTTCAATTCTCCCTAATTGTCCATTATCGTAATAACGTTTCCATTCACCTGTTTTTTTAAAAGTGTACATAGAATTTCCACCAATATAATTTCCAATTGCCCTTAATTGTCCCTTATCGTAATATTCTTTCCATTCACCTGTTCTTTCCCCGTCTTTATAATTTCCAATAAAATGTAATTTTCCATTATCGTGATAAGATTTCCATTCACCTGTTTCTTTCCCGTCTTTATAATTTGCAATTAACGATATTTCACCATTATTATAAGATATCCATTCATCTGTTTTTTCCCCGTCTTTATAATTTCCTTTTTCTTTTCTTTGTCCAGCAATATATTCTTTCCATTCACCTGTTTTTTTTCCGTCTTTATAATTTCCAATTTCTTTTAATTGTCCACTATAAATAGAATAGGATTTCCATTCACCGGATTTTTCACCTGTATTATTATTATATAGGCCTATACTTTCTAAAGCTCCATTGTCATAATAATTTCTTTTTATACTATGACCTTCTATACTTCTTACAGTCCTATTACCTACATAACTTCTAAGATTCTTAACATATTCCTGATCGCTATGTATTTTTTTTAGGGCTTTTTTTATGCTTTCAAGGTTTTGTTTTACCCCTTTATTATTTGCGTATGCATAAGGGATACTGCCATTAGCTTTTTGGAAATTATCTTCTGCCTTATCTAACATATTATCCATTTGGTCTATAAAACCTTCTGTGTAAAATGAATCTTCTCCTTTTTTCACCAGTTTGTTAAATTTATCAGCATATTCAACGCCTTTTTTGTAAAAGTGTCCAGATTTTTTCATATCCTCATCGTCATTGGATATTTGTATCGGAAAAGCTATTGTAACAAAGGCAAGTATTACTAAAATACTTATAATTATTTTTTTTCGTTTCACTATGTTCTCCTTGTTTTTGATTATTATTTTTCATTCGGAATTTCTATATTACTGCCAATGTTTTTACGTATGCCGAGGAACCAGATGATTCCAACTAAAGCAAGCAAACTACCTGATTGAATCGGAACGATTCATTGCCAGGTGGACTGATAATATACTTAAAAACCAATCCCGGTTAAATGTAAGTACATTTCGGCTGACTTATAGCTTTTATGTCCTAATAATTTCTGAATACAATAAAAAATACTTACCGATATTAATTTATGAATGACCTTTCAGTGATAATTTCATAATCAGAAAATATTTTGTCAAATTATATTTAATTACCCACCTCCGATCTGCTTCCTTAATCGATGTATTTCTCAATTGATTCCCCTCATCTAAGTTACTGAGTTAAGACGCTACTGCGGATTGACTTAGGGACGACCTATAAGTCACAAAATATAGATAAATATAATCAAATTGCTAAGCCTAAAGTTTTAAACGATACTCCGTTTAAAAAGTCCTGACTTAGATATTCTAACATTTTCCCATCTAAGTTACTGAGTTAAGATGCACTATTTTGAACCATCTAAAGAGGAGAAAATCGAAAATCAAAGCATAAGTTTCAAAAACTGGTTAATCTTCCAAAACAAAACAACCACCTGTTTTAAGGCTGGGTTATTTACTAAACCATAATCACATTTCTTACATCATAGATGTTCAGGCTGTTGACAAAGCCCTGAATCCAGAGTCTTTTTTTTCATTTTTATTGACTAAATTATATATAATAATATTTGTTACACTAAATGCTTAAGGAAGATTGATATGATAGAGCGTAAAACAGATACTCAAAGATCAATGGAATTTGTTTGCATAGAAGATTTGGTTCCCAAAGATCACATACTTCGCAAAGTACAACAATTTATTGATTTTAGTTTTGTTCGAGAAAGAATGGAACCTTTATATTGCCATGATAATGGTCGCCCGGCTATTGATCCTGTGATTTTATTTAAAATGCTTTTTATTGGTTACTTTTTTGGAATTCGGTCGGAACGACAATTAGTCAAAGAAATTCAGGTAAATGTAGCTTATCGCTGGTTTTTAGGATATGGCTTACAAGACAAGATACCTCACTCCAGCACTATAAGTCAAAACCGACGTCGACGGTTTAATGGTAGTGATGTTTTTAGAAAAATGTTTGATGATGTAGTAGTATTAGCTCTGAAAAGGGGATTTATAGAAGGTAAAACTCTCTATACTGATTCCACTCATTTAAAAGCCAATGCTAATAAGAATAAATTCACCAAACAGCAAGTAGCCAAGAGTACAAAGGATTACATGGAAAAACTGGAATGGGATGTCAACAAAGATCGCAAAGCACATAATAAAAAACCACTTAAAAAACAACAACCTTCTAAAGACTTAGATACAAAAGAGATCAAAGAAAGTAAAACAGATTCAGAGAGCGGTTTTATGGCTCGAGAAGGTAAACCTCAGGGATTTTTCTATTTAGATCATCGTACAACAGACAATAAGTATAATATGATTACTGATGTATTTGTCACTCCCGGCAATGTTTTTGATGGTTCAGTTTATATGAAAAGATTAGATTTTCAAAAAGAGAAGTTTGGTTTTAATATTTTTGAAGTTGGATTAGATGCTGGATATAATACAGCCGAAATTTGTAAGGGGTTATTTGAGCGAAATATATTTGGTGTAGTGGGTTATAGAAGACCTCCAGGTCTTAAAGGAAGGATACATAAAAGTAAATTTAAATATGAGAAAGGACAGGATTGTTATATTTGTCCTGAAGGTAATAGGCTGCTTTATAGAACAACAAATAGAAGTGGATATCGTGATTATGTTTCTAATCCCCAGATATGTAAGAATTGTCCAAGATTGAAGCAGTGTACTCAAAGCAAAAATCATCAGAGAATAATAACTCGTCATGTTTGGGCAGAAAGCCATGAATTAATCAATTCAAACCGCAATACGGATAGAGGTAAATATATCAAACGAAGGCGCTCAGAAACAGTGGAACGAAGCTTTGCAGACGCTAAGCAGCTGCATGGCTATAGATACGCAAGATTTAGAGGTAGAAGTAAAGTTGAAGAACAATGTTTAATGACAGCTCTCGTTCAAAATATCAAGAAATTGGTGAAATTGTTTGATTTTCGTAATCTCAAACAGTCGAATTCTATTTTTTATTTAAAAATCAAGCATATATTCAAATATTCTAGTCCAGAAAATTCTTATCTAGCATTTTTAGGTCAATGTTACCGATATTAATTTAATAAAAAGGGATACAACATGAAACTCCCGGTTTCAATTACCAGGGTTTGTCAATAGCCTGTATCCCTGAAAGGGATTTACAATAATAGCCCCAGGTTGGCACGAAGTGACTACCTGGGGTTGATGCCAAAAACCACTTCCCCTCCCCCAAACACCGGCTGCGCCGGTGTTTGGGGGAGGGGAAGACGCAGGTGGTAAATTTGACTCCGAGTTGTCGAAATACGAAAACCCGGGGCTATTATAGTTATTCCCCTTCAGGGAATATGTCAATTTCACAAAAATTGACATATATGATGGATGTGTGCATTTTTTTCTGCCAAAAATTACTTTTCTTTATAATTTTCAATTACTTATATTGAACAGTCTCTCTAGTTGATTGTCCAAATAATTTTATTAAAATTAGGGGGTGATAATATCTCTTGCAATAAAATCGATAATATTTTTTTATCAAAGAAGTATAATTGTTATAAAGAGGTAATAATGAAAATTGGCATAATATTGGAAAATGAATATACTAGTGACTCAAGAATTCGAAAAGAAGCTGAGTTTCTGGCTGCTAATGGCTTTAAAGTCAATGTGCTGGCATTTAGGATTTAGCGAATTTGAAACTTCTCAATAGCTTCGATTATTATCTCTAAAGAATAATTTACCACTGGTTTTTGCTGTAATTTTTAATTTCTTCTGTTTAGAGTTTTGCCAGGAATAACGGTTTAAAGGTCTTTCCGTATTTAACCCATTTTCCTGCATACCTGATAATAGATAAAATGCTCCTGATAGAAGATCATGATCAAATACTATGATCCCACCTTCCTGCTTATAATAACGAAAAAGATCACTAACAGGAAACAATATCGGAATATCATCATCAAGATAGATTACTTTCTTTTCATCAAGATTATTATTACTCAATGGAAAATATATGCACTTCTCAGTTACCTCTGATTCATCACCAATTACAAAATAATCTCTTACTCCATCAAGCCCTACCAGTAAGCTCAAATGATATAAAATATACTCTATCCGTTATTTATGTATCAATTCTCTACCTTAATTTTACTTGTAATACTTAAATCATTATACATTTTCACGAGACCTTCACTGCTTGTTTCCCAGTTATATTTCTCTATAATAGCCCTTTTCCCCTTTAGTTTCATATTTTCTCTCAATTCCACATCATTAAATAGCTTTTTTATCTGAATAGTCAGATCCTGATGATTATCACTTTGATATATCAATCCTGCTCCTGTTTCTTTTAATATTCGCTCTAATGACATACAATTGGTGGCTATTACTGGAACTTCATAATACATGTATTGATATAATTTATTCGGGCTGGAATTATCTGTCTGAACTGATTTTTTATGCGGTATGATCCCGATATTACTTATGCGGAAATAATCTGGAAGTATATCTGGTGGCTGCCATCCTTCAAAATAGACCTTTTCTCTGATACCCAGTTTAACTGCTAAAGCTTCCAACTCAAGAGCTATCTTCCCTGTTCCTACTATACAAACTACTAAATTTTCAATTGTTTTTAATTCACTTATAGCCCTTAGAAGAGTATCGATTCCTCGATGCCAGTCAAAAGCACCAATATAGGATAGCACAAATTTATCCTTATATTTTTCTATAATTTTATTATCATTTTTTTCCCCCTGAAATGAAACTATCTCTGGACAATTCTCGCAAACAAATACCTGTTCAGAAGCAATATCTCCTGCTATCCTGTTTTTCATCTCCTCTACCACTACAACTGCCCTATCCAACTGCGAAAGCCATTTCTTTTCTGTTAGCTGCCATTTTTTAACTGAAATCAGGATGTTTCCCGGAAAAGTATTTGAAAATTTGTAATACTTCAATGCATCAGCATAATTCTCATGCAAATCTCCACAGACTTTTACACCATTCCCTAACTTCTTTTTTGCTTTCAACGCTGCGCCCACTAAATACAAATCATGGATATGCAATATCTCTAAATTATATTTCTTCACAAATTCTACCATATTACGGCACCAGTAAGCAGTATATATATCAAATATTGTATTCGTTAATGCCCTTAGTTTGCGACTTAGTTTGCGATTTATCCTGATCCTGATTATTTTTGCACCATAGAAATCAGATTCCTCATTTTCATCTCCAAATCTGAAACATAGCAGAAAAACAGTGAAACCCGCTGAAGTTAGACTCCTGATTTCCTTCTCTACTCTGCCATCCGGAGGGAATCTGTCATCCAGAACCATCCCTATTCTATAATTATTTTTTTTATCCATTTCTTACAACACCTTTATCTTCTTCTATTTTATATTAAAAAATGTTGTCAAATTATATCTACCAAAGTCACCGTTAATCCGCTTTACAGGATTGACTTTGATCTCTTCCAATTCCCATTAATTAGCATCAGAAATTAAATCTCAACTACTAATTCAAGAATTTTATCTTCCCAAGTAAATAATAATTTACTTGACGATAATAACGTGGTTTTGTCATATACATACAAGTTAATCATCTTTGTGGGAAGTCTCCGTAGAATATAGTTTTATATCATATTAAATCAATAGATTAGATATAAGTATTTTGGGAGGTTGTAATGAAAGTAAGGTTGGCTTTATTTATATTTTTAGCATTAGCATTAGCGTTATTCAGTTCTGTTTCAGAATTGAACAATTTTCATACAGAATCCGATAATGGTCTGACTATTTTAGGAAAAATAATTCTTGAGGCGGAATCAGATAGTGTATTTCATCAATTATTGCCTGTGATTAATGGAGAAAATTATATAACTGCAGGCAGCACTAATTGTGAGGTGGAAATCAGTTCAGTGATGCAATTGCGTGATCTTGAGTTCTCTATTCTAACTATATCCCCTGCAGAAAATTTAGTAGCTGGAGATAGTCTTCAGATTGTTTTAGAAGGTGATTGCCAGGAGGAAGTAGAACTATACAGACCTGCGGAATCATTTTTAAAGATGTATATAGCTCTTTTTCCCGAACTCGCAGAACGTGAAAACTGGCGAGATGTGGAACCAGCTCAGCCAAATATTCTTTATATTTATCCAGATACTGATGAACCTTCTTTCTGGCAGGCATTTGATTATTTACTGGAATGGAAAAAACAGAAAGGGTTTAAGGTTTATCAATATGCTGCTAATAACCCTTCAAGTCAGTCAATAAAAGACTATATCCAGAATGCTTATGATACCTGGGAAGACCCCCCTGAATATGTCTGCCTTATTGGCGATGCCGGAGGAAACTATAATATACCAACTTCTTATTTTGGCAACGGAGAAGGTGATCATTACTACACTACTCTGGCTGGAGAAGATCAGATTTCTGATGTTCATATTGGCCGGCTCTCCTTTGATAATATATTGCAGTGGCAATCAATTGTCTATAAAACTGTCATGTATGAACGAGAACCATATATAGACAACCCTGACTGGTTCAGCAGGGCATTACTGGTTGGAGACCCTACATCTTCTGGTATGTCTTGTGTATATACCAATATAAATATCCGTGAATCGATAGAGCATAACTATCCAGAATATGATTATCTGGAATTATATGATTATCCGTTTCAACCTGCAATGAGGTTAATGGTTGATATGGGTGTGAGTTACTTTAATTATCGCGGTTATGGAGGGATGAGTGGCTGGTATGACGGTACCGCAAATTATTTAACCAATGGGATGATGCTTCCTTTTGCAGTTATCAGTACCTGTGCTACAGGAGATTTTGCAGGAACAGAAGGCTGCCGCAGTGAAGCTTTTTTACAAGCCGGCTCACCATCAAATCCCCGGGGAGCAATTGGAGCAATTGGAACAGCAACAATCACTACCCATACCTGCTTCAATAACTGCTTTGTAACTGGAGTAGCTTATGGTTTATTTTCGGACAAATTGCAGACTATGGGAGCTTCTCATACAAGAGGAAAAACGTCTTTGTTCTTAAATTATCCCCAAAATCCTGATCAATCATCGACAAAGTTTTCATATTGGAATAATCTGATGGGAGACCCATCAGTAGCAGTTTGGCAGGGCTTTCCGCGAGAATTATCTATTGCTTGTGAAAATCATTATGCCAGCAGCATGAATAATATTGGCATACAGGTACTAAATGAATATGCTGATCCGGCTTGTGATCTGTACTGCTGCCTGTATAATGCATCTAATGATGAACAGCATTTTAGTTACAGTGATCAGGATGGCTTTGCCTATTTTGATATAGCTGACCTGGATTCAGATGAATATATTCTTACAGTGAATGGTAATAATTTTTATCCCAGGCAGGATACAATTTATATTGATTCGGAATATGATCTGTCAATTAGTGATCTTACATTTTATGATAATGGAAATAATGGAAGTTTTGAGCCAGGTGAAACTGGAAATTTGGCTTTTGAATTAATGAATAATAGTGACTATACCATTTCTCCAGTGGAAATAACGTTGTTCAGTAATTCAGAAGAAATTATCATTACTAATGGAGAAATACTCATTGAACAGCTTGAGCCAGATGAGACTGTATTGATTGATGGAATTGAATTGGAATATCAATGTAATCCTGATAGTGATCTACAAAAAATAATCGGAATCACCGTACAGTCGGATAATTACTCATTCTCTGATTCATACCAACTTCCAGTTACATTTCTCGAATTTTCGTTAATTGATTTCAGTTTCACTGATAATAATAATAATATTCCAGAGCCGGGAGAAGAAATATATTTTGATTATGAGATCACAAATTCGGGTGATTATGTATTAACAAATATTAGCCTGGAATTCAGCACAGCAAGTAATATCGTGTGGATCACTGACAATATCATCTCCCTTGAAAATCTTCAGCCAGAAGAGATATATCAATCTACTAACTCAATTGTATTAGATATTGCCCAGGAATTTATTGCTGGGAATAATGAGACTTTGATCTTGAGCATGAGCAATCCCGATGGTTTTGAGCAATCTATTGAATTGGAGGTATGTATTGGTGAAACCGGTATTGATCAACCAACCGGACCTGATGCTTTCGGGTATTGCCTTTACGATGAAAATGACTCGGAATATCAAGAACTTGCTTATGACTGGATTGAGATCAATGATTGCCCGGAATTGCCTCTTTATGACTCAGGTGATGAGGGTGCTTCCTGTACGGTTATGCTGCCTTTTACTTTCCGATATTATGATTTTGATTATGATTGTGTTACTGTCTGTTCAAATGGCTGGGTAGCTCCAGGAATCACTGAAAGTGCATCTTTTATGAACTGGGCTATTCCAGGTGAAGGTGGAATTTCACCGATAATTGCTGTATTCTGGGATGACCTGGTTAATACGGATAATATTAGCGGTATATACTATTATTACAACCCGGCAGAGCACTTTTTCATTATCGAGTGGGATCGCTTGCGAAATGACTGGGACAACAGTCAGGAAACATTTGAAATAATTATTTATGATAGGGATTATTATCCCAGCTCAAATGGTAATAATATTATGAAATTCCAGTATAAGGATTTCAATAATACTAATGCCGGAAATTATGAGGGAATACATGATGCCAATCACGGGCAATATGCCACTATTGGCATTGAAGATCAAACTGGCAGACATGGACTGCAATATACTTATAATAATGATTATCCTGATACTGGTTCCCAACTTGGTGATCAAAGTGCTTTGATGATAAGCGGACAACCAGTACCTGAGGATTCTGCCTGGGTTGTGATCGATGATTATCGTTTTATTAATTCAACCGGGCAGGAACTTGTGACTCCTGGAGATACAATTTCTCTTTCATTAGATTTATGGAATATTGGAAATGAACCCACTGAAGTGATCAATTTAATAATGAGTTGCGAAAATAACTCATTTATTGAATTTATTGATAATGAAATATTGATCACTGAAATTCTACCAGGATCATTGGCTGAAAACATTATTGGATTAAATTTCTGTATCAGTGAAAACTATCCCCCTCTGGAAGAATTACAGTTTAACCTTGAAATCATCAGCGGTGGACTGGTTTGGAACTATGGCTTGAATGTAGTTGTCTCTGCCCCTTTAATAGATTTTGATGAAGATATTATTAACTTTGGTGAAGTCTATTGCAATTATGAAGCAACCTATGAATTGATAATGGAAAATGATGGTACTGCACCTCTGGAAATTACAGAAGTTGTCAGTTCATCCCCAAATCTTATTTCAGATTTTTCCCCAATCGTGATTGACCCTGGTGATGAACAAAATCTGCTCCTTACCTTGCTGATTGATGAAATCGGGGAATTTAGCGCAACGCTGACAATTATCAGTAACTCAATTAATTCAAATACATTCATAATACCAGTAATGGGAATAGTAGTATTTCCACCCATAATAGAAGTTGATAGCACTTTACACTGTTTTGATGCGGAATTAGATGAAATAAACTGCTTCCCTATTGATATCAGCAATACTGGAGATGGGACATTATGCGTTTCAGCTCACCTGGAAGGTTTCTATAATTCCAGAAATGGGGCTTTATTTAGTAGTGGATATCTGAATCTTTCTCAACCTGTTATCACTGGTGAAGAATTCACCATTGAAGCCTGGGCACGGATGGATGGTCCCGGATTTCATGTATGGGAAACGAACACAATCTATGAACAAAGGGACAATGAACCCGAAGACTACAGGGCTATCATGACCTTCCACACGAGAACAATTTCAGGTAATAACTCATTCACTTTGCAGGGTGCTAATAGTACTGGCACAGTATTAAATACTCCTGCTCCACCCTTTGGTGATTGGCATCATTATGCCGTGACTGTTAACGAAGATTTTATAAATCTCTATCAGGACGGTCTATTAAAGGTTACTGAGATTAATAATGAATCAGGGGGATATACTTCCGGGGTAGACAATGTTGATATTGGAGCGCACAGATATAGTGGAATTTTGAAGTCATCCTTTAATGGTATGATGGATGAAGTGCGTTTTTGGGATAGAGACTTGACTCCCCTGGAAATTCTTGATCACCAGTATCATAGTGTTGATCCAGATTCAGAAAATCTCACTGCTTACTGGACTTTTAATAGCCTGTTTAACTGGCAGGAAATAACAAATAGTGGAATTGACACTACTCCATTTCCTGCTGTTGATCATTTTCAATCTGAAGCACCTATTAATGACTGGAGTAGCATCGATACTGAGTCATTGGTCGTTGAGGGTGGTGAAAGCAATGTTTTCAATCTGCAGGTTGATACTGCCTGGCTTGATTTAGGGGGTTCCTACCAGACAAACCTTGTTATGCAAACAAATGATCCTGAAGCTCAAAATATCGTTATCCCTATTGAAGTTACTGTTGTCCCATCATCTGAAGATCAAAATGAGATTCCTTATTCTAACCAGTTATCCCAAAATTATCCTAATCCCTTATTCCTGGATTCTAACTTCAGAGCAGCTACAATAATTGAGTACGATTTATTAGTAGAAGTTATTGAAGCCGAAATCATTATCTATAATATTAAAGGGCAAAAAGTAAAAACCTATGTCCTAGATCCAGAAATTACAAGACAGGGCAGCGTCTCTTGGTCAGGGGATAACAACAAAAATAGATTAGTAGGTAGTGGGGTATATTTTTATTCTTTAAAAACTGATGGTATTATCAGATGCAATAAGAAAATGCTTTTACTCAGGTAAGCTACAACCTGTTGATCTTCTTCAGGGATTTATATTTTAGAGAATACATCCGCAGGGCGTTGATGATATTGTCCTGTTTCTGAAACAGGTAGGCATATTTCCGAAAAACTGGTTGTTCTGTAATTTTATAGAGAACCTTTAACTGGGCAATATGAAGTCGCTGATATTGAATAGTGGCTGGGTCGATCTCAGGATACCAGTCTGCCTGGCAGAGATTATACCTGCTCCAATATCCCAGATCGTATATCGGTAATATATCCTCCACGGTCTGGATACCCGTATTGAATAGTTCCGCTGCAAGCTTATCGTCAGGAAATACTCTAATATAATCATAGATACCGAATAAGGCGAAGATCATACCGTTCAAGACCATTGTTGGTGCTTCAGCTGGATATTCCTCATAAAATGGCGCTGTCTTTATCATACTGGTAACTCCCCCATCTTCCACTGGAAAAGTAAATGGAGTCAGTGCCAGCCGTGCCAGATCAGCCCAGTCTTCGTTGTCTGTAAGCTGATAGCCCCTAAGGAGAATATTTATTGCTCTTGCCTGGGAAAATGCTGATTGCCAGGGACCAGAATTGTGATATTGAGGTAGTGGCACATTTGTAAGCCATCGGGCACCATATTTGTGACTTTCTTCGGCATTAGTCTCAAACCAGTGCGGGTACTTCAGGAAGCGTTCCTTGTCTTCTTCCTTACCTCTTTTCAGCCAGGTGTGAAATACCGCCAGTCCCATTTGACCAATTGTGATGGGAAAATAGACATATTCCTCACCTTCCACATCTATATAGGTCTTATTAACCGGAATACCATTTTCATCAAAATGATTAAGAAGTTTCTGGTCTTTACCACTGGAAACCCGTTTCTCATCAAACACAAAGTAATAATACCCCAACTCATTACCCTTTACATCATCTGCGATCCGATAACGCAATCTGGGCGTATTCAGATCATGCAGGAACTTTTTTAACATAAATATCTTTTTATTTTCCGTCATAATACTTCTCCAAAGAAATCTGCCAGTTTATTTGTTAGCTGACGACGATGAAATTGCTCAATATACTTATCATCAACCTTAATTTCATTATTATTCATCCAGTTTTCAAAGGCATTATTAATTATTTCCAGCCAGTCAGAGCCAGCAGCAAATACATTTCCACAACCACTTTGCCTTATAATCTTTGCGGTATCACCTTCAGGATCTCCTGCTCCCAGCACGGGACGCTGCATAGCGATATATTCAAAGATCTTACCCGGTATATGGCCTTGATAATTTGCCAGCTTCTCCAGAAATATCAGGTTCACTGAGGCTGATCCCATCATCGATAAAGCCTTGTTATGTGGCTGATAACCACTAATCTGCAAAACCTCTGGCGGAACATATTTTCTGATCTCATCAACTATCTCGTTATTAACTTTTCC
>Ga0075121_1001738_pt1 | contig 13182 bp, 15 predicted proteins | sample AntAceMetag02UKG_FD_69793 | JGI IMG/M metagenome (GOLD analysis project Ga0075121, IMG submission 69793) | Saline lake microbial communities from Ace Lake, Antarctica - Antarctic Ace Lake Metagenome 02UKG | ecosystem: Environmental > Aquatic > Non-marine Saline and Alkaline > Saline | place... | reverse complement strand
AAGATTTAGATCTAAATTGGAGAGGTAAGAACAGGGGCTGGAGATCGTATTTTAAGCCCAGTGCTATTGCTTTTCACTATCGGGGAGTGACAGGCTGGAGAAAAAAATCCCGCTTTGGGTTTTTAAACCTCAATGATGACTTAAAGGTGCAGTATCTAAAGAATAGGTATGCAACGTTGATAAAGAATGAGACTCTGGGTGATTACATGAAGCACCTGCCTTGCGTCTTGCTCTACGATAGCTATCTTCTGATTCTCTTGATTTCAATTAACCCCTTATGTATACTATACCTCATAAAAGATATCTCCTGGCTTAAGAATGCCCTTAAAAAAAGGAGGATCATAAAAGAGAGATGGCTAAATTAACTATACCTCAGATAAAAGAGAAAAAAGAGCGCAGAGAGAAGATCACAATGCTCACAGCCTATGATTATCCAACTGCGAGGCTGATAGAGAAAGCAGGGATTGACATTGTTTTAGTAGGGGACTCTCTCGGTAATGTGGTATTGGGGTACGATTCAACGCTTCCTGTCACAATGGATGAGATGCTGCATCACACAAAAGCAGTTCGAAGAGGAGCAAAGAACATTTTCTTGATAGCCGATATGCCTTTTATGTCTTATCAAACCTCAAATGAAGAAGCGTTGCGTAATGGAGGAAGGTTTATTAAAGAATCAGGAGCTGATGCCGTAAAACTGGAAGGTGCAGAGGCAGTAAGAGACAGAATAGAGGCTCTAGTTAAAGCCGGGATACCTGTTTTAGGCCACATTGGTCTGACTCCTCAGACAGCCGTTGTTTTAGGAGGTTATAAGGTTCAAGGTAGAGAACCATCTTCAGCAGAGAAAATATATAAAGATAGCCTGCTTCTGGACAAGCTGGGCTGCTTTGCAATTATCCTAGAGTGTATTCCCCAGCAGTTGGCAGAGATAATAACAGAGGCTGTTTCAGTCCCTACTATAGGCATTGGAGCAGGCAAGCATTGCGATGGTCAAGTTCTGGTAATACACGACATGCTTGGAATAGGAGAAGATGTAAAGAGGAAATTTGTAAAAGAGTATCTTAATTTAGAAGAGGAGATATTGGGGGCATTAAAGAGTTTTAGTTCAGATGTTTTAAATGGTTCTTTTCCATCTCAAGAGAACTCATTCAATGTTGATAAAAATATTCTGGAAAAAATTAAAAAAATATAGAAGTAAAGGGTTATGATTAAAAGAATAAAAGAAGCTTTAAAGACTTTTTTTCTCTTCTTAAAGAGCGTAGTCTATAATTTTAATCAGGATAAATGTAAACTACATGCAGCAGCGCTATCTTTTATCACTATTCTCACATTAATACCTTTTTTAGCCTTAATATTTGCGATATCAAAAGGGTTGGGTATCCAGAACTACTTCCAGGATATCGTTATCCATAAGATTGCTCTAGGAAAACAGGATATCTTTCTTAAAATTTTACAATATATAGAGAATACAAATCTTAAGAACCTTGGAACTGTAGGTATTGTCGTCTTGCTTCTTGCTATGGTAAGGCTCTTAGGTTCAATAGAGGAAGTATTTAACGCTGTATGGAACGTAGATTCTGCTCGCAGGATAACAAGAAAAATATCTGATTACTTAACAATCGTAGTGCTCTGCCCGATATTTGTATTTGTAACTTTTACATTTACAGCAAGCTTGAGCTCTAATGCTCTTATTCAAAGCCTGCTTCAGAACGATTTATTGAACAACGTTTACTTGAACTTCATCAGGTTCTTACCTTTTATAAGTATCTGGATGGCACTATCAATATTCTATATGTTTATGCCAAATATTAAAGTAAACCTGACCTCAGGAGTAATATCTGGAATAATAGCGGGTACAATATGGCAGATATTTCAATGGGCCTATATTCAGTTTCAAATAGGAATTACAAAATATAATGCAATCTATGGGACCTTTGCTAGTGTTCCAATATTTATTGTTTGGATATATTTTAGTTGGGTGGTAATACTCTATGGGGCAGAGTTGGGTTTTGTGTTTCAGAACCGAAAGAATCTTAAAGATATTTCTGGAAAAGATGAAGATTCATTGCTTGAATTTAATGAGCTCTATAATTTCCTTAAATTTATCGTTCAGAGGTTTCAAGACGGTAAGTTCCCTCTTGACTATGAGATTATCCTTTCAGAATTTAATCTTCAAAAGAACAAGATAGTAAGACTGATAAACTATTTAGAACAACATAAGATATTAAAAAAGAAAGAGAATGAGCTCTATTTTATAAAAAATCCCTGTAATATAAAATTGACCGAGGTATTTCTGCCTCAAGAGATTCACTCAGATAGCAAACAAGCTACCCAGATAATGCAAGGTATCTTAAACAGGGAAGAGCTCCAAAAACATACTCTTACGGATATTATTTAAGGATATCTTTATTTAAAAAGGAGCAGGCTATGAAGAGAAAATCTTTAATTTTAATGGTGTTGGTTCTATTTTTAACAATAAGCACCGTGCTTTACGGCTCCGACTTTGATAATGTTTTAAAAGGGGTCTTCTCAGCTGTATCAGAGCCAACCAAAACCTATACTTTCAGTGCGGGTGAGAAAATATTATCCAATATGGGTGAGGATCTCTATTATTCTGGTTATGAGTATTCAGGTAATAGAAAAACATTGCTGCTTACGTGTTTAGAAGGGGGTAATGCTATATTGATGAAATTTCCAGAACCAGATCTAATAACTGTCCGGGGTATGAGATTCAAGATAATCGAGTTCAATAACCAGCAGCTTAAAATAGAAAAAGTATACCGCTAAGAAGGGAGGATAATTTTATGGGATTCAAGGACTTTCCTGACATGATGAAGCTTGCTCAAGAGGCCAAAAATGTTCAAAGAGAGCAAGAAGAGGGGCAGAAAAAGCAGATTGAGGCATTAGGTAGAATAGAGCAGATACTGGCAGAGATACTCCTAGAATTAAGAAAAAAATGACACTCTGTTTCAAGAGAACCTTCCTTCTATTGGGATTCTTATTATTATTATTCACATCAGGCTGCACTAGAGTAAATTACAATATACTTACCGGCAAAGAAAATCTTAATTTTATCTCGGAAGAGAAAGAAATTAAGCTGGGTAAAAAGATTTCTCTGCGGGTTGAAGAAGAGTTTGAAATAATGAAAGACCCCCGCTTAAAAGATGTTGTTAATAAGATAGGTTATAAACTTGTCGAACATTGTGACCGAAAAGGACTGGTATATTATTTTAATGTAATAGATGAAGAAGAAAGTAATCATGATGAAGGATCTTCTGATAAAGGCCCTAATGCTTTTGCATTGCCGGGAGGCTATATTTATATCAACAAAGTTCTTATTGATATGCTGGAAGGAGAAGATGAAGTAGCTGCAGTACTTGCTCATGAGCTATCACATATTGTTTTAAGGCACAACATTCTTAAACTTCAGGAAGCAATAGGCACTCAGGCTTTATTTATAATGATGGGTACAAGTTCACCTGATGCACGTACTGCTAAAAACAGTCAAGTTGCCATGATACTGCTGCTCCTTGCTTATAGCAAAGAGAGAGAGTTTGAGGCAGATAGATTGGCTTTAAAATATCTCCAGGAAGCCGGTTTTAACCCTCAAGGAATGATATCGCTATTAAAAAAAATACAAAAATTTCAATTTGATTCACCAATTAAAAGATACTATCTAAAAACACACCCTTATTTAGATGAAAGAATCGAACAAGTTCAAAGAGAACTTAAGATATATAATAATATCCTGCATTAAATATCTATATTTGCTTTTTAAAAAATAGCACCTGCAGTAATATTTAGTTTAAATTATGGTATGCTTACTGTAACGGGGTGTAATAATGTGGAAAAAAAATATTTTTATAACCATAGTGTTGTTATCTATGTGTTCCAACGCTTTTGCACGTAGAGTAAAAGATGTATCATCAGTCCTCGATGTTTTTAATCCCAAAATAAATTTACTTTATGAATTATTGAAATATAGTGTTGGCGCACATGGGCTGATAGCGACAGAGCAATCGGGCATGCGTGAAATTCCTATACCCGCTGTTATTACAGATGAACATCAGGGCTTAGTTCTTTGGCTGCAAGAACAAGGATTAAAAAATGTCGTTGTCATCAACTTAGATGCTCACAGAGACTATAGAGATACTACTGAGACCTACCAAGACACCACTGATCTTCACTCTGGAAACTGGGTTAGACTGGGAAAGGAACAAGAGTGCATAAGTGATGCCTATTGGCTTGTTCCTCCCTGGGTTGAAGTCACACCTTATAGAAAGGATATTGCAGCTCATATTTCAAGCCTTAATGAAGTGCCTTGGGATCAATATAAAGGAGAGACTATTGTTGTCAGTATTGATTTAGACTCTTTTTCAAACAGATTAGCCCCTCGCCATAGAATTCCTTTAGACCAAGTAGTAAGCTATTTAAATGAAATGGCTGAACTGCTGATAGAAAATGATGTAAAACCTATATTCCACATTACTCCTTCACCTATCTTTACTTATGCTGAGGATGTTCCACTTCTACAAGAGGCTATTTTCAATGCCTTCTCTTTGGTATATGCGCATTCTGAAGACTGACAGCTCTATGTTTTAAAATACTATTCTTGATTTTTTTACCCCCCTGTGATATACAAGTGCTATGCAAATTTCTAAAGATATTGTAGCTCATACAGCTTATCTGGCCCGATTATATTTAAGTGATGAAGAGATAGAGCAGTACTTGCAGCAGATAGAGAATATACTGAGCTATATTGATAAATTAAAAGAACTAGACGTTAAAGATGTAGAGCCTACCTTCCACGTCTTAGAGCTTAAAAATATGCTGCGTAAAGACATTGAGAAGCCGTCGCTTTCAGTAGAAGAGGTACTTCAAAACGCCCCGGATAGAGAAGGTAATTTTTTCTCAGTACCCAAAGTCTATTAAGATGAATCTTACAGAACTCAGTGCGTATAAACTCAAAGACCTCATAGATAGAAAAGAGGTTAAAATCAAAGAGGTTGTTGAGTCCTACTTAAACAAGATAGAACAGACTGATAAGAATATAAATGCTTATGTATCAATAAATAAGGATTGCGCCATTGAAGAAGCAAAGAGATTAGATGGGGATGATAGCGATCTAGCACTTAAAGGATTACCTGTTGCAATAAAAGATAATCTCTGTGTCAAAGATGAACCCACGACTTGTAGTTCTAAGATCTTAGAGGGTTTTAAACCTCCTTATAATGCAACCGTAATTGAAAATCTCAAAAGTAATGGAGCAATATTATTAGGAAAAACAAACATGGATGAGTTTGCCTTTGGCTCTTCTTGTGAGACTTCCTGCTATGGCGCTACAAAGAACCCTCACGATCTCTCTAGAGTTCCAGGCGGTTCTTCTGGAGGTTCTGCTGCAGCGGTTGGAGCTGAAGAAGCTCTCTGGGCACTGGGAAGTGATACCGGAGGCTCGATACGCCAACCTGCATCCCTATGCGGAGTGGTAGGGTTAAAGCCTACCTACGGCAGGGTATCCCGTTACGGTTTGATAGCATTTGCATCTAGCCTAGATCAAGTCGGCCCTTTAACAAGAGATGTTAAAGATACTGCTCTGCTTCTGGAGGCAATATCAGGTTATGACCCAAAAGATTCAACCTCTTCTAGTGAGCAGAAGCCAGAATATAGTAAAAATTTAGAACCTGTGCTCAAAGGCATAAAGATAGCAATACCGAATGAGTATTTCCCTGAGGGGATAGATGGTGAAGTTCAAGATAGAATCGATGAAGTGTTAGAGTTATTGAAAAAAGAGGGGGCTACCGTAGACAGGATAAGCTTGCCCCATACTGAATATGCAGTAAGCACTTATTACATTATAGCTCCTTCTGAAGCGAGCTCAAACCTGGCCCGCTATGATGGAGTAGAGTACGGCTTAAGAGTCGAGAGCGCAGGCTGGATAAAAGAGATGGTAAATCCAATGATCAAGATGTATTTAGCAACAAAGTCAAAAGGCTTTGGAGAAGAGGCAAAAAGAAGAATAATCCTAGGAACATATTCATTATCAAGCGGGTATTATGATGCCTACTATCTAAGAGCAGCTAAGGTAAGGACTCTTATAAAGAGAGATTTTCAGGAAGCTTTTAAGAGATATGACTGCATTATATCTCCAACCTCTCCTACGGCTGCTTTCAAGTTGGGGGAGAGAACAGAAGATCCTCTTAAAATGTATCTCTCTGATATTTTTACGATTCCGGCCAATCTGGCTGGAATACCTGCGATATCAATGCCTGTAGGTAAAAACAGTGAAGGCCTTCCTTTAGGACTTCAGATAATGGCTGATTATTTTCAAGAACAGAAATTATTAAACATAGCTTATGGAGTAGAAAGAGCTTATAGCGGACTATGAAATATAAAACCACAATAGGGCTTGAGATACACATCCATCTTGGAAGCAAAACAAAGATATTTTGCTCTTGCTCTACAGCATACACAAAAGATCCTAACACACATACCTGTCCCGTCTGTCTTGGTCTTCCTGGAGCATTGCCGGTCTTAAATCAGCGAGCTTTTCATTATGCTATAAAAGCTGCCTTGGCCTTAAACTGTGCTATCTCTGAGTATGTCAGTTTTGACAGAAAGAACTACTACTATCCAGATCTACCCAAAAATTACCAAATATCTCAATATAGTTTTCCGGTGGGCAAGGATGGATTTCTAAATATTAACGGTAGAGATATTCACATCAACCGTATTCACATGGAAGAGGATGCCGGAAAATTAATGCACTCAGAAGATAATAAGAGAAGTTTTGTCGACTACAATAGAACAGGAGTTCCGCTGATAGAGATTGTAACTGAACCCGACATACATTCACCTCAAGAAGCATATGACTTTCTTCAGGAGCTTAGAACTACTGTGCTCTATCTTGGTATATCTGATTGCAACATGGAAGAAGGAAGTTTAAGGTGCGATTCAAATATATCTCTAGCTGCAGAAGGCGCAAAAGAGTTAGGAAGGAAGATAGAGTTAAAAAACATGAACACATTTCGGGGTATCAGGCAAGCTCTGGAACATGAAATAGATAGACAGAGAATCGTGCTTGAAAACAGTGAAGAGGTTGTTCATGAGACTCGCCTTTGGGATGAGAGAAGACAGATGACAATTGCGATGAGAAGCAAAGAAGATGTTCATGATTACAGGTATTTCCCTGAGCCTGATCTAGTTAAATACGAAATATCCAAGGAGCTAAATAATAGTATTAAAAAAGAATTACCGGAGTTGCCGCAAAAGAGAAGAGAGAGGTTTAAAAATAAATACAGTTTGAGTGATTATGATACCGAATTACTGGTAAAAGATAAGAGTGTTGGAGATTATTTCGAAGAGGTTTTAAAGGTCTGCGATAACCCTAAGCTGATCTGCAATTTCATAACATCTGATATAATAGGGGTAGCTAATGAACACAAAATAGGCTTTAAAGAGATAAAGCTTTCTGCTTTAAATTGTGCTAAATTACTTAATATGATAGAAAAAAAAGAGCTATCTATAAAGATAGCAAGGAGCATCTTGCCTGAACTTATAAAGAGAGATCTCGACCCTTCGGTTATAATTGAAAAAGAGAACCTAACACAGATAAACAAAGAATCTGATATTCAAGATATAGTAGCCCGGATCATAAGAGAAAATCCCGGGGCTGTTGAAGATTTTAAAAGCGGCAGGAGAGAGGCAATAAAATTTCTTATAGGACAGATTATGAAGGCAACGAAAGGGAAAGCAAACCCTGGAATAGCCAATAAACTATTAAACCGAGAACTGGGAGGCCTGACATGAAGAGGGTTTTATTTTTAATTGTTATTGCAATAGCTATCTCAATAACTTTGCATAATATCCCAAGCTATTCATTGGATGTCGACATCAACAAGCCAAGTAAAAGCAACGATCAAGATCTCTATTCAAATCTTGAGGTCTTTTCTGACGTCATAGCCCTTATTCAGCAAGAGTACGTAGAGGAAGAAACGCCGAAGGATATAATCTATGGAGCGCTTCAGGGGATGTTGGGAGCACTAGACCCTTATAGTCAGTTTTTAGAGCCTGATCTCTATCAAGAGTTAAGAGTGGAAACCGAAGGTGAATTTGGAGGAATAGGAATAGTGATCGCCATAAAGACCGGAGTGCTTACTATAATATCACCTCTTGAAGGTACGCCAGGATATGAAGCAGGCCTACAGGCTGGGGATAGAATAGTAAAGATAGGAGATGAGAGCACGAAAGGAATTACTCTCATGGAGGCTGTCAAAAAATTAAGAGGCAAGCCCAAAACAGAGGTTGCTATTACGGTATTAAGAGAGAGTGAACAACGGTTAATAGGTTTTAAAATCATAAGGGATATTGTAAAGATAGAGAGCGTTAAAGAGGTTAGGGTTATAAATGACGATATAGGCTATATTAAGATTCTTGAGTTTCAAGAGAATACATTGCCTGATTTTAAAAAAGCACTAAAGAGCTTTAAAGATAAAAAAATCGAAGGCCTGATAGTTGATCTAAGAAATAATCCCGGCGGACTTCTTGATATAGCAGTAGCTATAACGAGTGAGTTTCTACCCAAAGGGGATCTAGTGGTTTATACTCAAGGTAGAAATGCTAAACAGGATATGAGGTTTCACTCCGGCGGAGGAAGCTTCATAAAAGCACCTCTAATCGTTCTTATAAATAAAGGCAGTGCAAGTGGTTCTGAGATTCTTGCTGGGGCAATAAAAGATAATAACAGAGGCTTGATTATAGGTCAGACTTCGTTTGGAAAAGCCTCTGTACAGACAATTATACCTTTAAAGGATAATTCAGCAGTAAGGCTGACAACAGCCCATTATTATACTCCGAGCGGAAATTTGATACACGAAAAGGGAGTAGAGCCTGATGTTAAGATAGATAAAAAAAGAATCAAAGCTCTGCTTGAAGATGCCTCATCCGAATTAGATACCGAAACTATGTTTGAAGATATTGAAGAAGGAAAAGAAGAGATATCGCTCGAAGAAAAAGAAGATAAGCTGGACTTTGAGCTTGAGCAAGCAATAAATATAATGAAAGGGTTAGTCAAGTACAATAAGATGCTCTCTGAATCTTAATGAGACTCTCTTTAAAGCTGTTAATTGCATTATTTATTACAATCTCTACATTTTATCTCTTGCCTTATGATCATATTAAGAAAACAGAGAGAATTGAATCCCACCTAAAGAATTACTTAGGCAGTTTCGGTATTGACAATTATGCATTAAAAAAAGAGTCTAAAGATATTTATAAAAAATTTGGCTCCAAATATCTGCTTATAGAGAGGATATATGAAGTACCTCCTGATTTCCCTTTCTATGCATTTCGAGAAGAACTGAAGAGCATACTAGAGAGAGAAGGTTTTCTACTCATAGAAAGAGGTGGGCTGCCTAGTGATGCGGAATACAGCGTATTATTTAAAAAAATGCCTTTATATAATATTAAATTAATCAAAAAAGATAAGGGCTGCTTAGTTATAGTGCTCGATGACTTTGGATATAGTAATAAGACTCTCCATTACTTAAAAGAAATCGAACTGCCTCTAAATATATCAATACTCCCTAATCTACAGTATTCAAAGAGCATAAGCTTGATAGCCAAGAAGAGCGGCCATGAGGTACTCCTTCACCTACCAATGGAGCCTGTTAAAAGCAAAAAAATAGAGAAACACCTTGAGAAATTCACGATTAAAAGCACAACCTCGGATGAAAATATAATAGAAGAGCTGAATGGCTTTCTAAATGAATTAAGAGATGTCAAGGGGGCAAACAACCACATGGGCTCATCTTTATGCAGAGATAAAGAAAAGATGACTACTATCTTAAAGATTCTTAAAGAGAGAGGTCTCTATTTTTTGGATAGCCGCGTAGTGTCAGACTCTAAAAGTCTAGAGGTAGCAAAAGAGCTAAATTTAAAATGTTTTCAAAGAGATGTTTTTATAGATAATATTGAAGATAGTGGGTATATTAAAAAGCAGATTAGAGAGGCTATACGTTTGGCAAAACGGAAAGGTTTTGCAATAGCAATAGGTCATGATAGGGAGACAACACTTAAAACCATATTGAGTATGTTAGCCGAAATAAAAGAGAGCACTTACCCGGTTAAATTGTCGGAGCTAAGATGAGAATACTGGGCATAGAGACTTCATGTGATGAGACATCAATAGCCGTTGTTAAAGACGGTAATATTGTCGAATCAAATATTATAGCTTCTAGCGTAGGGCTGCATAAAAAGTATGGAGGAATAGTGCCTGAGATAGCAACACGTCACCATGTAGAGGTAATACTTCCTGCCTTCAAAGAGGCACTCTCTAAATCAGGGGTAGGTCTATCCAAAATAGATGCTCTGGCTGTTACGCAGGGGCCGGGATTAATAGGCTCACTTATGGTAGGTATCACATTTGCAAAATCTATTGCCTATGGGTTAGGTCTGCCGCTGATACCTGTAGATCATATTCTAGCCCATCTATATTCACCCTATTTAAGTCAAGCAGAGATAGAGTTTCCTTACTTAGGACTTGCTATTTCAGGCGGTCATACAAGTCTATTTATAGTCAAAGGTTTTTGCGATTTTAAATTAATTGGAAAAACTAGAGATGATGCCTTAGGTGAATCCTTCGATAAGGTTGCCAAAATGCTCGGGCTCGGTTTCCCTGGAGGTCCAGAGGTAGAGAGAAGGGCAAAGAGAGCAAAAAAAAGAGATATTACTTTTACCCCGCCAAAGGTAAAAGATGGTTATGACTTAAGTTATAGCGGCCTTAAGACCGCGGTACTCTACCATCTAAAGAAACAAGATGAACTTAAAGATTCTGACATTGATGAAATATGTTATGGATTCCAGGAGGCAGCTTTTAAATCCTTACTTTTTAAGGCAGAGCAGGCTTTAGTTGATTTTAAGCTTAAAAGGATTATTGCCGGCGGAGGAGTAACAGCTAACAATAGATTGAGAGAGCTGCTGGAAAATCTAGAGACAGACGTATATCTGACTGATAAAAAATATTCATCAGATAATGCAGGAATGGTTGCAGGTTTTGCTTACCAACTGTATAATAAGAACAAAGGAATAGGAGCTGATTTAAATTTTGAACCTTATTCGATATTTGGAGAGAGATGGACTTAACCGATATCTTTAAAATACTACTGGCATTGATACTCTCAGGATTGATTGGTCTTGAGAGAGAGCAGCACGGAAGAGCTGCTGGCTTCAGAACCCATATACTGGTTGGAGTAGGCTCTGCTCTTATGATGATCATATCTATAAATATGCACAAACTCTATGGTGCCTCTGCAGACCCATCCAGAATAGCAGCGCAAGTTATAAGCGGAATAGGTTTTCTGGGGGCAGGAACAATAATACGCTTTAAAGCCTCAATACGCGGTTTAACTACAGCAGCGTCTCTTTGGGCTGTTGCTGGAATAGGACTTGCAGTAGGTTCTGGCGGATACATTTTGGCAATAGTGACAACCGCAATAATACTAGGGGTCTTATTTTTCCTCCCCGACTTTGAAAGAAACATCTTAAGAAGCTCCGCCTTTAAAACTCTGCAGATAGAAGGCTCGAAAGACTTAAAAATACTTCAGGAGGTTAGGTTGATACTAGCTGAATATAGGAGCGAAATAAAAGATTTCAGCATTAAAACTCTATCTGATCAAGAAGATAGCTGCCTAATAGAATTCAACTTAAAGATTTTAGGCAGATATACTGAAAATATTAAAAACGATCTAGTTAGGATAGCAGGAATAAAATCAATAAACTGGATATAAGGGAGGTGTAATATGGCTATTAAAAAGAAAGGTGATGATAAAGTCTTAGAAGTCAATGCTACAATGCAGGGAGAGCTTACCTTTAAAGACTCTGTAAACCTTACTATAAACGGAAATTTTCAAGGCAAACTTGACACGAAAGGTACACTGATAGTGGGAAAGGATGCTTATGTAGGTGCAGAGATAATCGGTGAAGATATTACAATCGCAGGTAAAGTAGAGGGTAATATAATTGCCCTTAAAAGATTGACTCTAATATCACCTGCTAATGTTAAAGGTGAGATTAAGACCCCTGTCTTGGTTGTAGAAGAGGGGGCAATATTAAACGGTGAATGCATAATGAGATCTGAAAAAGCAAAGTTTCTGACGCTTGAAGAGATGGCAGCTTATCTTAAGGTTGACAGAGAGACTCTTCTTAACTGGGTAGAAGATAACAAGATACCTGTTATGAGAGAGGGGTCTAAATATCTCTTTGATAGAAAAGAGGTTGAAAACTGGCTTTCCAAAGAAAAAGTTTCTTAATTTTAAAAACAATGGATAAGCTTTTAACTTTCAGCGAGTCAGCCGCATTTCTTAAGATTGAGGATGATATATTTCAAGGTTTAATAGATGAGTATAAGATTCCGCACTACAAGATTGCCGGTAAGTTTATCCGATTCTCACAGCAAGAGCTTGAAAAGTACAAAGATTTGGTTAAAGAGAACAAGTCGGATAGAGACAGCAACAGGAAAGGGATAGCAGAAATAGAGAAGACAAGAGAGATTGAATACAAGAGAGAAGACCTCTCTCCCGCTGTAAAGATTTCAGAGTTCCTTAAATTCAATGATTTTTATATACTAAGTCTAATAGTGGTTATGGTATTGTTATACTACATAATAAAATTCTAACTATGCTAAAAATGAAATTTTATGCTATAATTAAAAAATGAAGAGATTAAAAATAACAGCTGTTATTTTTATCACCCTGTTATCTAGCCCACTCCTTTTAAAAACTTTTCTTGCAGAAGCAGGAGAGGCTTATCCAGAGTGGAAAATAAAACTCGCCTATACTTTAAGCGCAAAAGGTAACGATGTTAAAAGTCAGGATCCAGAGTTAGCTAAAGAGTATTATGCTCGCGCAAAGAAGTTATATCCTTTTGCAGCTCCAAAAAAAGAAGAGATAAAAGTTGCAAAAAGCATAGAGCCAAAGAAAATTATAGAGTTAAAAATAGAAGAAAAAGTTGAGATTAAGGAAGCGTCTAAAGGGGTGGACGAAAAGAGTGATAGATCTGAGCTAATAACTAAAGTAGAGAGAAAACCGTTAATAAAGGTCTCAAAGAAAGAAGAAGTAAGATCTCTACCTAAAATAACAAAACCTGCAAAGAAAAAATATAAAGCCGAAGAATACAGCGATTATCCAGAGG
>Ga0075121_1001735_pt1 | contig 13190 bp, 14 predicted proteins | sample AntAceMetag02UKG_FD_69793 | JGI IMG/M metagenome (GOLD analysis project Ga0075121, IMG submission 69793) | Saline lake microbial communities from Ace Lake, Antarctica - Antarctic Ace Lake Metagenome 02UKG | ecosystem: Environmental > Aquatic > Non-marine Saline and Alkaline > Saline | place... | reverse complement strand
GCCGTGCTCGAGCATCCCCTCGGTGAGCAGGTCGCAGATGGTCATACGCGGATTGAGCGATGCCATTGGATCCTGGAAAATCATCTGGATGCGCCGGCGCAGATCTTTGGGGAGCGCCTTGCGGGTGGTCGCAGAAAAGAGTGTCTTCCCCTCCAGTTTCACCTCGCCGGCAGTGGGGGCTTCCAGTCCGGTCAGGACGCGCCCCAGCGTGGTCTTGCCGCAGCCCGACTCGCCGGCCAGCCCCAGTGTTTCGCCATGCGCCAGCTCCAGCGTGATGCCATCCACCGCCCGAACATGCCCCTTCGTCCGCGCCAGTACGCCGCGGCGAATGGGAAAATAGACCTTCACATCGTCCAGCATAAGCCAGGGCGGGGATGGATTCGTTTCGGGATTCATGTGCGTAGTCTATCCCCTTTCAGGACGAAAGAAAACCGCGCAGTTGATCCTCACAGGCTGCCGCATCAGCCAGCCCGTTCTGATACAGCCGCTCCAGTTCAGCCCGGTCCTGACTGTAACGCCCAACAGCCAGCGGCTGCGAAGGGCGGATCACAAACAGATGCCCGACGGCGACCTCCGATTCGATTTCATTCAGAGAACGGTTATAGGTTTCGAACTGGTGTTCCACCGCATCGGCCAGCGCAGGAAAGTTCCGGTATTTCAGTTGGATCGCCAGGCGCGCGGTTCGCGAAGGCGGGGACTTTCGGAATCCCGCATTCCGCGTCAGCAGCACCACCCGCCGCGCACAGCCATCGGCGGCGGCCTGCCGAAAGGGAATAGGATCGGCAATCCCGCCGTCCAGATACCGGCGGCCATTCACGATCGCCATACGCCCGATGATCGGCAGCGAGGCACTGGCCAGCAGGGCCTCGGATAACGGGGCATCCTCTTTGTCCAGATAGACGGCCTGCCCCGTTTCGCAATCCGTGACCCCCACCCGGAACCGCACCGGTGCGGATTCAAAGGCATCAAAGTCAAAAGGAATGTGTTTGGGCAGCTCGCGATAGATGAAATCCATCCCGAAGGGGTTGCCCTGGCGTGGCCAGTTGCGCCAGGAGAAATAGCGCGGGTCGCCGGCAAACCGTGTGAACACCTGACGGTTCCGTTCAAATTGCCCCGATACATAGGACGCCGCATTACTGATGCCGGCCGATACGCCGATGACGTAGGGAAAGCGGATTCCCGCTTGCAGAAAGAAATCCATGACGCCCGAGGCATACTGCCCGCGCATGCCGCCGCCTTCCAGAACCAGACCTGAATCCATCAGCTTACAGCTCATGGACAAAGTGATCCGGCTGCCCCTTCTCACGGATGAACCCATTCTGGAGATAATACCGGGGATGTGATCGATGCTTGGCCACGGCATGGAACCGCTTGATGCCCTGCTCCTTGAAGAACATCCGCTTCGTGCCATACAGATACTGCCCCGCCTTGAAATCGCGGTAGGCCGGAATCATGAAATCGAGGAGGATGTCGGCATCGGGGCCGTTCTGCTGATAGGAAAACAGACCGACGGGAAGCATATCGCGAAAAATCACATTGGTATTCGCCGCCTCCAGCTCCTCATAGGTCAGTCCAGGAGCATAGCTCTTCAGCTCGCGCTCATGGAACAGGAAGAAGCGCTTCAGGTAGACCGACTTCACGCTCGCCGCCGGAATCAAATCAAAGAACGCGCTGGTCTTCAGAATTTTCAACAGATACCAGCCGTCGATCCCCGTAATAACCAGATTGATCACCAGCACCGGCCACGCTCCGATCAGCCAGCCGTACACGGCAAAAAGAAGCGATCCCACCAGATTGATCTGGCGTAGCCGATAGACATTGGTCATCAGCAGGGAAATCAAAATGATGACCGAACCGATATACCCGACCATTTCCTTATCGAGAATCAAAGCCTTTGCCTGTTGAAGCCATTCCATTGATTTTCCTTATCTCGCTGCGTTTCCGAGCCGATCGCCGACCTGCAGACGGGCCCCGCGCAGAAAAGCCGCGCCCTCCATCGCTTTTTTGCCTGCGGGCTGCACGGTCGTCAGCCGCAGGGCACCTTCACCCGCGGCGACCAGCAGACCGGAGCCTTCCACAGAAAGAATGCGGCCAGGCTTCGCACCGGCTTCTCCGGGCTCCAAGGTCATTTCATGGATCTTGAGCAACGATCCATCCGGCAACGTGGTGAACGCCCCCGGCCACGGCGAAAATCCGCGCCATCGATTCCGAATCCGCTCCGCCGGAAGGCGCCAGTCGATTCGCCCGTCCTCTTTGGTCAGCTTGCGGGCCAGCGTCACCTGCGGTTCATCCTGCGGTACCGAGACCTGCGTGCCATCCCGGAAGCCATCCAGCACCCGCAACAGCAGTTCCGCACCCTTGGCGGCCAGTTTGGGTTCCAACGTACAGAAGGTGTCGTCCGAGGTGATCGGAAAGGACTCCTGAGCCAGCAGATCGCCCGCATCCATCCGGGGGGTCACAAAGAGAACGCTGACACCGGTTTCGCAGTCGCCATTCGCCAGGGCCCACTGAATCGGGCTGGCGCCGCGATAAAGCGGCAGCAACGAGGGATGCACATTGATTGTGCCAATGGTCGGCACCGCCAGCAGGTTTTTCTTCAGAAACTGGCCATAGGAGGCTACCAGAATGACATCCGGCTCTAGTGCGGCTAATTCTGCGACAAACGAGTCCTCACTGGCATCCTGCGGCGTCAGGACTGTCAGCCCGCGCTCCAGCGCCAGCGGCTTCAGGGCGCATGATTTGGACTGCCGACCCCGTCCGCTCCCGCGGTCCGGCTGCGTGACTGCCGCAAGGATCTCATCGCGGCCCGCCTCCAGGATAGCTTCCAGAAGGGGGCAGGCCAGTTCGCCCGAGCCCATTAAAATCATTTTCAGCTTTTTCACGCCCTCAAGCTATGTCCCCCGCCCCCCAGCGTCAAAGCAAAACCCGATGGTCAGTCCTTGATGCAGGTGTAGCGAGCAAAAATACCCTCTTTGTATTGGGCCTCTTCAATCCGGAATCCGGCCCGCGAAAGCATCCCCTCCAGAATCCAGGTGTAGGTCGAAAATTCCTTTCGGACATGACTGCGGATGCTGGCCAGGACATCGTCCCCGGCCAGTTTTCCCATTTGTTCAATCCAGGCCTCGATGTTCGAGTCGGTGTTCTCTTCGGAAAAGACCACATCCGCCAGATGGAAGCGTCCTGCCGGTTTTAATAGGCTGGCCAGGCGATTCAGGGCCTTCTGTTTCCAGAAGTCCGGCAGATGATGCAGCGCCATGCTGGTGGTGACCGCATCCATCGGCGGCCCGTCATGCGCATAGGTCAGAAAACCGCTCTGATGACACTCAATCGTCGTCAGCCCCTCCTCTTCCGCCTTCCACTTTGTGAAGTCCAGCATCGCGGCGGACAAGTCGATAGCGAACACCTGCGCGCCATGGCGAGCGGCCTGCCGCACAAAGGCGCCCGTGCCGCAGCCAAAATCCGCTACCGTTTGACCGGGCTGCAGATGCAGCCGGGCAATCCGGTCGGCATTTTCTCCGTCAATGTCCCGGAACTGCCGATGACGCGCGTCATAGGCCTCCACCACTTTTCGGTCGCTGAAGTCGGTACTGATCGGGATCGATTCATCCCACTGCCATGTCGGTTTTGAATTCATAGTCTGCAATCCTACGCCTAAATCCTCTATACGTTCAACATCGGCTTCACGCCCCCACGGACGGCCCCGGCTGTCCGACCCCCACGGGCTTGCCCCGTGGGTGAACAAGGCCTGATGTGAGTCTCCTGCCACACAAGGCGGCAGGGCGACAGAAGACGACGGTGACGAAAAACCGTTGCCCGCTCCATCGACCACATGATAGGCAAACGAACCATGGAACCGACGACATTCAGTACGCTCAACTACACAATCCTCTTCGTCTACCTCGCGGCGATGCTGGTCATCGGCCTGCTCTTCGCCCGCCGACAGGCAACCACCGAGGATTTCTTCCTCGGCGGCCGAAAAATGCCCTGGCTGGCGGTCGGTATGAGCATGTATGCCTCGCTCACCAGTGCCGTGACCTTCATGGCACTGCCCGGCACGGCCTACCGCGAAAACATCGCTTTCATCGTCGTCAGCTTTGCCAGCATCCTTGTCGCCCCGATCCTTGTGACGCTCTTCTACCCCTTCTATCGCCGGCTGCGCGTGACCACTTCTTATGAATATGTGGACCGCCGGTTCGGACCGCGTGCACGATCGGCCTCTGCCGGCCTCTTCATCCTGGCTCGACTGGGTTGGCTCGGGCTCGTAATCTATGCCCCCTCCCTCGCCCTGTCGGTCGTGTCCGGCATCCCCCTACCAGTCTGTATCCTGTCGATGGGTGTGCTCGCCACGCTCTACACCGTTCTCGGCGGTATGGCCGCCGTCATCTGGACCGATGTGGTGCAGTTCATCCTGATGCTCGGCGGCATCCTCTGGCTCATCGTGGCCCTCTCGGGCCGTGCTCCCGGCGGCGCGGCCGGCATCCTCTCCTTCGCACGCGACAGCGGGCATCTGCATGTCGCAGATTGGGGCCTGTCTCTCACCGCCATGAGCGGATGGATCGTCGGTGTCGGCTACTTCTTCCAGCTGATGCAGGATTACGGCACCGATCAGACCACCGTGCAGCGCATGATGGCCATTCCAAAGTCCACAGGTGTCACCCGCGCCATTTTCTTCAATGCGGGGGTTGATTTTGTTGTCATCGGAGCCCTCCTGTTCATCGGACTGGGCCTGTTTGCCTGCCAGGCCGCCGACCCGACCCTCCTGCCGGAAGGACTCGCCGGCGACCGTCTCCTTCCAACCTTTATTGTGAAAGGCCTGCCCAATGGAATCTCCGGCCTACTGATCGCCGCCTTGTTCGCCGCCGCGATGTCCAGCATCGACTCCGGCATCAACTGCATCTCCACCGTCATCCTCTGCGATTTTGTCCGCCCCGCCCGCAAAACAACGCAAACCGAAGACCATGACCTGAAACTCGCCAGGCTTCTGACGCTGGGACTTGGTGCTTTTGCAACGGCTCTCGCCTTCTATGTCGCCAGCTTCGAACGCCTCATCGAAGCCTACACGCACATCGTAAGTCTCTTCAACGCTCCCATTCTCGGTCTGTTCCTTCTCGGGATGTTGACGAAACGCGCAAATTTTGCCGGGTGGGGTGTCGGTGCTCTGGTCGCCATCGCCACCACCCATGCCGTCCAGACCTATACCCCCCTTCATTTTTCGTACCAATTCCCCTTGGCCCTCGTCCTCACCGTCGGCATCGGTTATCTCGCCTCTCTGGCCTTCAGACGCCGGAATGAACCGATTCCCGACGGCCTCACCGTCTGGAACCGGCCCCCGGCCATCGATTAGTACCATTGTCCTGATTCCCGAATCTGCCCTGACCCAGGCAGATATTTCTTTCACTGTATTCTGGCGGATGTATGCTTTCTTTCGGATGTCAGGTAGGAGGCACTTGAAATGAAGGAATGCATAAAGCACTGCACAACTTAACACGAATCAGTAAACAGACCGCCCCGATCTTGAGCCTGTTTCTCGCACTGGCCGTCTTCGGGATCGACCTGTATATGGGAAGGGAAGTCCAATTTCCCCTGCTGTATATTCTTCCGGTAGCCGTGGCGGCGTGGGCAGGCAACGTGCGGATGGCCTACATCATCTCCTTTGTTCTGCCAATGATCCGGGCTTACTTCGAGCTGCCGGTGCATACCTCTGAAGCCATGACCGTGGCGGGGCTGAATGCGCTGAATGAAACTGTCGCCTTGATGCTGTACACGTATCTGGTCCAGAAAACCGGCGCGAAGAAACGTTCGCTGCAGGACACTGTCCACACCCGGGAACAGGAACTGAGCCGCTTGCGAACCTTCGCTAAAATCACCAGCACCACCCTGCAGGGACGGGGCATCTCCCCCGGTATGGCGGAGGGGGTGGCCCGGGTCTACACACCGGAAGAGGAAGCGAGCATCGACACCCAAACCATTTCTGCAAAGGATGTCGCCGCCGAAATTCAGCAGCTGGAACACTCCTTGGAAACCTCCATCCGAGAACTGGAATCCACACAAGAGCAATTCGCCGACGACATGGCAGCGGCGGAGAGTGCCATGCTGGACATGCAGCTGACGATGTTGAAAGACCACGGGTTCTGGGAAAAGAGCAAGAAGCGCGTGCAGCAAAGCCTCATTAAGGCCGAGCAGGCCGTCGAGGAGGAAGCCCGCAGTCTAACCGACATACTGGAAAAATCGGAACAGGAGCACATGCGGCAACGCAGCACCGACATCCGCGATATCGCCCACCGCGTCATGCGGAACATTCGGGTAACCGGCGCACCCACTCCCCACCCGCTGGCCTCGATCGCTCCCGGCACCATCCTGGTCGCACGCGAGCTGTTCCCATCCGACACCCTGCAACTGGACCGGACTAACCTGGCCGCTTTGGTCCTGGAGCACGACAGCCCGACCTCGCACGTCGCGATTCTGGCCCGGGCCCGGCGTATCCCGATGGTTTGTGATGTCCAGGATGTCACCGCCCTGCTGGCCACCGGCGACCGGCTGCTGGTCGATGCGGATGCCGGGAGCGTCACAGTGGCCCCAACTCCCGCGCAGGCGGCCCGTTTCAGCCAGCGGCGGGATCAATACGTCCACACCCTCGCCGCCTCGGACGCCGAATCTTCCCGGGATTGCGTCACCAAAGACGGAGTCGGCATCACCCTGCTGGCCAACATCGGACGGACGGATGAAGTGCATCTGGTTCAGGAATGCCATCTGGCGGGGGTCGGCCTGTTCCGCTCGGAATTTCTGTTTCTGGATGAAAAGGAGGCGCCAGGTCTTGATGCACAGACCGCAGCCTTTTCTATGGCTGCGAAGACGCTCCAGCCCCAGCCCGTCATCATCCGCACCGTGGATCTGGGCGGCGATAAGATCCCACGCTTCTCCCGCGACAAAGGAGATATGCGCCTCCGGACCGGCCGGCGCGGACTTGCCTATACCCTGGCTGAAAAGGAACTGTTCCACACTCATCTTCAGGCGATCCTGCGGGCATCGACATCCGGGGACGTTCGCATCATGTTTCCTATGGTACTGGGGCTGGCCGACCTGCAGGAAGCCCGCCGCCATGTGGAGGAAATCCGCAAGGCGGAACAGATCGAGCACCCCATCCCCATCGGCGCCATGATCGAAACCCCCTCCTCCGTCTTTGCCATCCGGGATATCCTAAAAAACTCGGACTTCGTGAGCATCGGCACCAACGATCTGGCCCATTTCATCCTGGCGGTGGATCGCGGCTCACCGGAATATCCGGGCGTGCTCTCGTTTCTACAGCCCTGTGTGCTGGATGCCATCCAGCAAGTCATCCGGGCGGCCCAGGAGGAAGCGGTCCCCCTGTCCGTGTGCGGGGAGGCCGCCGGCGACCCGGCCACCGCCTGCCTGCTCGTGGGCATGGGCGTCCGGACGCTTAGCATGAGTCCTCTGCTGGCCGCCCGCGTCAGCGGCACCATACGGCAGTTCACAATCGATCAGTTGGAAACGGTCGCCAGGAATACCCTCAATGCCAAAACGCCGGAAGAAGTCCAGGAAATCGTCGACACCGCTTTCCGCTGATTTAGTCAAATATTTGTCTGTTTCAAACTGTTTTGATGGATTTTATCTGTTGGGATCCCAAAAATCGCCTCTAGACATTTTAGTACTGGAATAGTACTATTTATTCATGCCGAAGAAAATCAGAGAACTGATTCGGGATCTGAAGAAAGCCGGGTTTGTGGATTGCGGCGGCAAAGGCAGTCATCGCAACTTCACACATTCCTGCGGATCCAGAATCACAATCAGCGGTAAGACTTCGGAAGATGCAAAAAGATATCAGGAACGGGCTGTAGAAAAAGCTCTTCAAGAGGTGGATAGATGAAAGCCAGTGATCAATACATCAAAGTGGTCGAGTGGTCAGCGGAAGACGAATGTTATGTCGGCACCTGCCCCACCCTGATGCTCGGCGGCATTCACGGGGACAACGAAGCCCAGGTCTATGCCGAACTTTGCGAGGCGGTCGAAGAGTGGATCGAGATTGCCGAGAAAGACGGCATCCCGCTTCCTCCGGCCACAGCCGGAAAAGAATACTCGGGGAAATTCGTTGTCCGCGTCGGCAAAGAACTCCACAAGGCGCTAGCGATCGAAGCTCTCCGCTCCGGTGAAAGCATGAACTCCTATTGCATTCAGCTCCTCCGCGAAAAAAGCGCCTTTTATGGGAAGCAAAATGGCAAATAAGGTAGAGGAAAAAATCCACCTCGAATGGTTCCTCAAACAGGAAGCTATTCCTTGCACAAACCTTCAAGATCATGAAAAACCCGATTTTCTTGTTCAAATCGATAGCCAAATTATTGGGATAGAGGTGACCAATCTATATTTAGAGGCCAATCCGGGGGACAAGGGTTCGAAAGCAAAAAAGGGCGAGGCTCTACGAAAAAAGTGGCTGCAAAAATTAGCCACTAGATATTATAAGCAACATAGCACCCCTATTCGGCTTAGCCTATCCGCAAGACCTTCTGAACTTGAAGAGTTTACAGATATAATCTTAGAAGCTCTTAGCAACTGTGATGAAATTCCTCTCTGGGAACATGTGAGAAAAGAAATTGAGTTGCCGACTGGAAAAAGGTGTATTGCAAATATACTGAGGCTCCCCCCTAAGTTTTCAAAGTACTCGAGATGGGAGTATATAAATGATCACATCAGTTTTGTTGGCGATATTTCACCAGAGCATATTTTTCAGGCCCTAAAGAAAAAAGAGCCCAAGGTCACTACTTACCTTCAGAGTTGCAACAAGACATGGCTCTTATTAGTTGCGGACAGCACCTGGAACTCAGGCATATTCACCGTTCCAAGTCATCTTCCAACTATTCCAGAATCTGGCTTCGAAAAGATCTGGCTACTGAATTATCCAAAAAGCGTTCATCTACTTTAATTGTATCGGGACCTAATCTTATCCCGCAACTGAACGAGATGAGGGCTGGGCACAGAAAAACGCGCGAAACAAAGTTTCGCGCGCTTCGGTTCTGCGGGAAAGGGATTAAGCTTTCGCGATCAGTGTAGCCTTGCTCTTGGCGATTTCGGCGATGGCCGTAAAGCCTTCCGCGTCATGGATGGCCACTTCAGACAGCATCTTGCGATTCAGCTCGACGCCCGCCTTGGTGAGGCCTTCAATAAAGCGGCTGTACGAAATTTCGTTCAGCTTGCAAGCGGCGGACAGACGCATGATCCAAAGACTGCGGAAATCGCGTTTCTTCACTTTGCGATGCGCGTAGCTGAGAACCATGGCGCGATCAACGGCCTCGGTGGCCTGACGATACAGTTTACTGCGGCTCCCGTAGAAACCTTTGGCTTTAACAAGGATGCGTTTACGGCGTTTACGGCTCGCAACGGCATTGGTAATTCTGGACATTGTACTCTCCTATGAATTCGGTTGACTCAGGACGCCATTGCGTTGCTGAGAGATTTGGCCATCTTGCCCGTGGCTTCCACGGTCTGGCGTAAACGGCGCTTCTGCTTGGCTGTCTTGCTGGCAGCCAGATGGCGCGTTCCCGGCTTCTTATGCATGATTTTGCCGGTGCCGGTCTTCTTGAAGCGCTTGGATACTGCCTTGCGCGTTTTTTTCTTCACTTTCGTGGCCATGATTCCATCATCCTTCGCATCTGGGGGCGGATGATTGTCCGCTCCCGTCTTTCGACCTGTTCAAAATAGACGGCGACTTTTACGGGATTTGACCCGTCGCGTCCAGTAGAATCGTCGGGGTCCCTAACTTTTTTCAGGAAGCAGGGCTATCCTTGGCTGCCTGACGCAGCTTGGGATTGGGCATCACCACCATCTGGATGTTCTTGCCCATCAGCTTGGGAGCCTGCTCCACCGTGCCCAGATCCCGGACATCAGCCAGCACGCGATTCATCAGATCAAACCCGCGGTCTTTGTGGGCATTTTCGCGCCCACGGAAGAACAACGCGACCTTGCAGCGGAATCCTTCGCCCAAAAAACCCTGCAATCGTTTCAATTTCACATCATAATCGTGTTCGCCAACACTGGGGTGCAGCTGGATTTCCTTCACCTTGGTGGCGGAGGAGCTCCGTTTGTTCTGCTTTTCTTTTTTGCTTTTGTCGTACAGGAACTTACCATGATCCATGATCCGACAGACCGGGGGACGGGAGGTCGGAGAGATTTCAACGAGATCGAGACCTAAATCGCGGGCACGGTTCATGGCTTCATAGGTCTGTACGACGCCCAGCTGCTCATTGTCGGCGCCAATCAGGCGGACCTCAGGGACACGGATGCGCTGGTTGATACGCGTGGAAAAATTTCCACCTCGCGCATTTCGGGGATTATAGGCTGCTGTTATATGTCTCTCCTTGGTTGCCGGGGGTTTTTCGCCGCCCCGCTTTGTTTTCTCTTATGTCATTTCCACCTGGCGCTCGGTATCCATCTTCTCCAAGAAGGCTTCCAGCGTCATGGTTCCGATATCCCCAGCCGTACGGCTGCGGACAGACAACGTTTGGCTCTCGATTTCTCGTTCGCCTAAAATAAGCATATAGGGGGTCTTTTGCATTTGCGCAAGGCGGATCTTCGCCCCCATCTTCTCGGGACGCTCATCCACCGTCACGCGATAATCCTTCGCACGAAGGGTCGCGGCGATCTCGCGGGCGGCTTCAATCTGGTTATCCGTCACCGGAATCAGGCAGACCTGCATCGGAGCCAGCCAGAGCGGGAAAGCGCCGGCATAGTGCTCAATCAGGATGCCGAAGAAGCGTTCGAGGCTGCCCAGCAGGGCGCGATGCACCATGTAGGGGCGGTGATCCTTCCCATCAGAGCCGGTATAGGTCATATCGAACCGCTCAGGAAGATTGAAATCAAACTGGATGGTGCTCATCTGCCACTCGCGGCCGATGGCATCACGGGTCTTCAGGTCAATCTTGGGGCCATAAAAGGCTCCCCCACCCTCATCCATCTCATAGGGAATGCCTTCCGCCTTCAGCGAGGCCTCCAGCGAGCGCTGGGCGACTTCCCAGCGTTCCGGCTCGCCCACGGCCTTTTCAGGGCGGGTGGCCAGATAGGCGGTGATATCCTCGAACCCAAACGCCTTCCACATCGCGATGGCAAAGCGAACGCACTCGCGCACTTCGGATTCGACCTGGTCTTCGGTGCAATAGATATGGGCATCGTCCTGCGTAAAGCCACGCACGCGCATCAGTCCGTGGAGCACACCGGTCCGTTCATAGCGATACACCGTGCCGAGTTCGGCCCAGCGGATCGGCAGCTCGCGATAGGACCGCTTGCTGTTCTTGTAAATCTGAATATGGAACGGGCAGTTCATCGGCTTGATGTAATAGCGCTGCTCATCGACATCCATCGGCGCATACATGTTTTCGTTGTAGAAGCCCAGATGCCCCGAGGTTTCCCAGAGGTTGGCGCGACCCACATGCGGCGTAACCACCATCTCATAGCCATTGCGATAATGCTCGCGACGCCAGAAATCCTCAATAATCGAACGGATTCGCGCGCCCTTAGGGTGCCAATGCACCAGGCCGGGGCCCACCGTCTCCTGGATGCTGAACAAATCCAAATCGCGCCCAATCACACGGTGATCGCGCAGTTTGGCCTCTTTCAACATCTTCAAATGGTTCGCCAGGTCGCCCTTGTTCTCAAAAGCGGTGCCGTACAGGCGCTGCATCATCGCGTTCTTTTCGTCGCCGCGGAAATACGCGCCGGCGACCGACTGCAGCTTATAGGCCTTGATGTCGCGGGTGGTTTCGACGTGTGGGCCGCGGCACAGGTCCGTGAAATCGCCGCAGGAATACAGGCTGATGGTTTCGCCTTCGGGAATGTCGGACAACCGCTCCAACTTATAGGTCTGGCCGCGCTCTTTCATCATCGCCATCACTTCGTCGCGGGTCTTCTCCTCGCGGACAAACGGGTGGTTTTCTTTGATGATTTTCTTCATTTCGGCCTCGATGGCCTTGAAATCTTCCACCGCCAGCCGGTGCTTCAGCTCGAAATCATAATAAAAGCCATCGGCCGTGGAGGGACCGATATCAAAAAGGGCATCCGGCCACAGGTTCTGCACCGCCGCGGCCATCACGTGGGCGGCACTGTGTCGCATCGTCTCTAAACTGCTCAATTCGTTACTCATTAAATGACTCCACAATCCTTCTTAAGACGACAAAACCTACCCGTTCACCCCTGTAAAGTCAATGAACCAACACCCCTATATACGTTTAGTTGCGACTTGAAATCAAAAGCGGCTCAACGCGTCCGCTTTCGCCAGGCCAGACCCAATGCCCCCACCAGAATCAACCCCATCGTTGCCGGCTCCGGAACGGCATTGCCCGTCCCCGCATAAATCCCCAGCCCCGTTCGTTCTGAGGCGCTCGAAACCATGCTCACCTCTGTTCCATCATATAGCAGCTCTGCCCATCCAAATTCAGTCACTCCTCCAGAAGATGCATACCCACCTAATTGAAAGCCCAGATAAAACGGCTGATTAGGTTCCAAATATATAGAGTGAAACTCCGGAATTCCTACAACTGTGGCAAATGGATCGGAAACAGCAGCTGTTCCATCAGATATAAGCTCACCATAAGTAACCTCAAACCATTGATGAGCAATACCCACAGTTCCATTGTCTGCAATCATAGTAATGTTTGGGTCACCACCAATCAGATGACCCGAAACTCCCCAAATAGCAGCACCAGACCCAGGATTACCCCTCAACGTTGTAGCAAAAGAAAAGTCTCCCCCATTCCAGTGATAGCCAACTGTTCCCCACTCCACGACCGGTAGCGCATGGGCCGTCGAGAAGGCACAGAGCCAACCCAACAGGCACAGGATTAGAATGGTGCGGTTGATTTTCATACGTTCCATCGGAGCTATGCATTATCGTATCGATTCACCGGAGATTAGCGAGAGGATTGTCCATTTTCCATGGTATGATGCCACCGAAAAATGTTTTTGTGTTGCAACCGATTGTTATGGAGAGAATTACATCGTTTTTCCTCTTGACATATCCGCGTCCTTTCTGCATTGTATCTACATGATGCTCAGGAGGATATGTCTAAAATGAAGTACATGGTTGATCCAAAACAAATCGGAATGTTCGACCCTGAGTTGGGGCACTTCGGCTTTCGTAATCTCACTCGTCTGCAGACCGGGTGGCAAGGCATCTTCCGGCGCAGCTT
>Ga0075121_1001732_pt1 | contig 13201 bp, 9 predicted proteins | sample AntAceMetag02UKG_FD_69793 | JGI IMG/M metagenome (GOLD analysis project Ga0075121, IMG submission 69793) | Saline lake microbial communities from Ace Lake, Antarctica - Antarctic Ace Lake Metagenome 02UKG | ecosystem: Environmental > Aquatic > Non-marine Saline and Alkaline > Saline | place... | reverse complement strand
TAAAATTTAGATTTAAACTGACTCTGACTTATATTATGGATTCTACGAAAAAAACCTTCTTCTCTCGAAATAGCAATACCACCATACTCTGCACCCAAATGTGAATGGTAGTCCACCCCATAAACTAAATCCTGAGAACAGTCGTTTTTTGAAATAACACCAAAGATGCCGCTCATTTCATCCCCCAATCTTTTAAATTAGATAAGAACTGCCATGCCTAATACTCCAGCATTATACAACAGGTGGGATTAATATCCATAAAAATATTGGGGAATCTGAAAAAATGGATTTTTGACTCAATTCATACAATCTGGATCAGCTAAAAATAGTCTTATCTTCTCTGCTTCATTTGAAGGAAGACTCCATTCTCTAACCATTCTCAGGACAGCTTCTTCCCGGACTTCTCTTCTCTGGTCACAGCGAGAGATGTTTTTGATTCGGATCTTTAAGTATTTAGCCATATAACAGCAATCAATACACTTCATAGATCTGCCTTTATTTTATTTAACATCTTCATCTTAGCGCAATTATACCATATTTTTAGATCAAATACAAACATCATTAATATTTTTAAAAAGTAATTACATAAACACTTCAGGTATAACACTTAGAGAAATCTAAACCTAGACTTTAACTCCTCGGCTAAAGCCCTATTCGCCAAATCTTTTAAGAATGGATCTCTCTCAAGAAGCTCAAAAGCCTCCCCTCTGATACTCTCTAAGAGATCTGCATTCTGATAAGCAAGTTGAAGAGATTCAGTAGATATAAAGCCGTGTTGTCTAATACCTAAAATTTCACCGCTACCCCTAATCTTGAGATCCTCTTCTGATATCCTGAAACCATCCTCTATGCTTACTATAGCATTAAGCCTTTTGTAAGCTTCGCCTGTTTTAGGATCAGCTAATAATATGCAATAAGCGTTTTGAGAAGCTCGACCAACCCTGCCTCTTAACTGATGGAGTTGTGATAGTCCAAATCGATCTGCATCTTCTATTATGATAATTGAAGCATCCGGAACGTCAATACCAACCTCAATGACAATAGTGCTGACCAAAACTGAGATCTCTCCTTTTTTAAACTCATCAATAATCTTTTTCTTATCCTCCCCGCTCATCTTGCCGTGCAAAAGCGCCACCCTATCCGGACCTAGTAAAGATTCCAGATCTCTGTAAGCCTCTTGGACGTTTCTTAACTCATCCTCTGATTCTTCTATTCTTGGACAAACCATAAAACCCTGAGCACCGCTATCGACCAGCTCTTTTAAAAAACTATAGACATACCTCCTTCTCTTGGTACCAACCCAATAAGTGCTTATCTTCTTCTCCCCAAAAGGAGTCTCTCTTATCGTCGATATATCCATATCTCCAAATATAGTCAATGCCAACGTTCTAGGTATAGGTGTTGCAGTCATGATTAAGTAATCCGGAGCGGAGCCCTTCTTTTTCAAAATTCTACGCTGCTGAACTCCAAATTTATGCTGCTCATCCACTACAATAAGACCGAGATTATTAAATTCAACATCTTCTTGCAGGAGAGCATGGGTCCCAACAACAACAGATATCTCTCCAGATGCAATATCTCCCACTATCTCTCTACGGCAATCTTTCTCAAGACCGCCTATAAGTAAACCTGTCTCAATATTAAAAGGAGAAAGAAACTCCGATATTTTAACATATTGCTGCTGAGCTAAAATCTCAGTAGGCACCATAATGGCTGTCTGATAGTTTCCAGATGCTGAAAGCAGAGAGGCATAAGCTGCTACAACAGTCTTGCCAGTCCCAACCTCCCCTTGAAGCAGCCTATTCATGGGAGAAGGAGCGCGCATATCTTTCTCGATATTTCTTAAAACTCTCTCTTGAGCCTCGGTTAAACCAAAAGGTAAAGCATTTTTAAAATCCAACATTGTATCGGGAGTAAAATTATGACTGACACCTTGCTCCAAAAACCTTCTTTTAACTCTTTTCATACCTATAGCAATCTGTATCATGAATATATCTTCAAACGCCAATCTATATCTGGCCTTTTCTGTGATATCGATATCCTGAGGAAGATGGAGATTAATTAAAGCATCGACCCTACCCATGATAGAATATCTATTAATTATAAAATCAGGTATAAACTCTTTTATGCTCTCTTTATATCGCTCTAGCTGATCGCAAACTAGTTTCCGTATAAACTTTTGAGTCAATCTCCCAGAAAGAGGATATACTGAAACAATGCCTAAGTCTGGGTCTCCTGAAATCAGTATCTCATAATCAGGGGAGTTCATTCTTAATCCCTTGTAAAGATCAACCTTACCGTAAAGAACAATATCAGAACCCTTTTTAATTACATTTTGAAGATAGGGCTGATTAAACCAGCTGATATGAATATTTGAACTATCGTCATCAATAACAGCTTCATATATAGCAATATTACTTCTGGAACGCCTAAGATTAGTACGTCTTACCTCTCCTCTAATTGCTGCTATATCGCCTGGATTCAACTCCGATATCTTCTTGATTATACGCCGATCTTCATACCTTCTCGGAAAAAGATAGAGCAGATCTCGCAAATTGCTAACGCCCAGAAGATTAAAATCAAGGGCCCTCTTAGGGCCAACCCCTTTAATATAGCGAATGTCGTTGAATAGACTATTTACCTCTTGCATTTTAATTAATAAATATGATAGTATTTAGAACTGTTTTTTACAAGCAAGGAGGAAATAATTATGAGCAGAGTATGTCAAATGTGCGGCAAAGGACCGACCGCTGGACGCACAATAACAAGGCGTGGTATGGCTAAGAAAAAAGGTGGCGTAGGAAAGAAGACAACAGGAATATCAAAGAGACGATTCTTGCCTAACCTGCAGAATGTAAAAGTTAAAGTAGATGAACAAACTAAGACTATACGAATCTGTACATCTTGTATTTCAAAAGGTACAATTAAAAAAGTTTAAGCATCATCTTTAGACAACCTAAAATCCTCCAGAAAAAGAGTAACACTTTTAACTCCTTTCCAGATACCAACTGAAGGAATATAAGCAATATCTATTAACTCTCCCACTTTGGGTAGATTATCACCATCTTTATCTTTATAAAGAACCTGCTGAGAAAAATCACCCTTCCTGACCCAAAACTTATAGAAGTTGCGCGCCAGAGGCCTGATACTAGAAACAACTTTGACTGAAGAAGTCAAAAATAGAGGCTCGGAATTCTCAGTTCCAAAAGGTTCAAGCAGCTCTAAATCTTTGAAAAAACTATCATTCATTTGACCAAAATCCAATTCCCCGTCCAACTCAATTTTAGACACCAAAGAAACCTCCTTAAAGGCTTCCTGGGTAAGATCGAACATTTTAGATTTAAACTTAGTCCAATTTTCTCTCTTTAAGGATATTCCACAGGCTGCGGCATGGCCGCCAAACTCTTCTAATATGTCAGTACATAATGATACTGCTTTAAAAATGTTGAAATCGGGGATAGAGCGCCCGGACCCCTTAAGAAGTATATCAGACTCTGAAAAAACTATTGAAGGCCTATAATACTTATCTGCTAATTTTGAAGCAACAATTCCCAAGACTCCAGGATGCCAGTCTCTACCCTTCACTATTACGATATTATCCTTTGAAAAATCAACCTCCTGATCAACAGCTCTTAAAGACTCCTTCAAAATTTCAGCTTCTATCTCTCTGCGCCTTCTGTTGGACTCTTCAAGCTTAGAAGCCAACGCTTCTGCTTCAATCTTATCTTTTGATATTAAAAGCCTAAATGCATCTTCAGCCGAATCAATTCTTCCTGCAGCATTAAGTCGAGGTCCTAAAACAAACGCTATATTTCTAACGCTCACCTTATCTTTGCTTAAAGAGGCTGCGTTGAAAAGTTCCTTTAAGCCTACTCTCTCTGTTTCCGCTAAAATTTTAAGCCCCTCTTTAATAAGTATCCTGTTCTCACCTTTTAGTGATGCAACATCAGCAACGGTACCAAGGCACACAAGATCCAGAAAACCTAAAAGCCTCTCATCTTTTATGCCTAACATAGCCTCTAATACCTTAAATACTAGCCCAACTGCTGCAAGATCTTTATCAGGATAGCTACAATCATTCTGCCAGGGGTCTATTATTGCATCTGCAGGGGGGTGGAGATTATCTTTGGGTCTATGGTGGTCTATTACGATAACATCTACACCGGAGTTTTTAAGTTTTTCTATTTCACTTATTGCAGTGATACCGCAATCAACGGATATAAACAGATCCACCTTAGAGCTTATTGCCGCGCTGACTGCAGAGTCGCTGATACCATAACCTTCATCTATTCTGTGTGGGAGATATGGAATAGGGTCGAGATTATTTATCCTGAAAAATTCATACAATAAGGCCAGCGAAGTTATCCCGTCAACATCGTAATCTCCCAGCACCATCACCTTCTCTCCCTTAACTATTGCCATCTTTATTCTATCTACCGCTAAACTCATATCCTTAAGCAGATAAGGGTCATGGAGATCATAGAGCGTATGGAAGAGAAATCTTTCGGCTTCCACCATCTCAGATATACCTCTATTTAAAAGAACACGGGAAAGGGTAAGAGAGATACCAAGATTAGCGCTAAGAAGATCGGCTTTCTTAGAGTCAAAATCACGGAGATGCCAAGCTTTGTTCATAAGGACTCGGTGCGCAGAAAGCCTTCAGCATATTTCTCTTTAAGCTGCAAGCTGCTGGCAAGCTTCATGTCTCTATCTAAGACCCTCTGAACAAGAGAGTTCTCATGGCTATTAAAATCGGGGTTCTCTGCTTGAGACCTATGCTCCTTCAGAGATAGCGCCTTAAGCTCCATCAAGTGATTATCAAACCCAACAAAGAAATTAACATCCCTTTTATTAAAACTCTCCCAAACGCTCTTATAGCAATATATTATGGTTCTTATGCTATACTGCACTAAGGCCTCATCTATTATCTGCGCTCCCATAATATGGGTAGAACCAGGGTCTCTATCAGTAGCTACAAAGACAATATCCGGCATAAATGTAGTCAGTAAATTATAGACAGCCTCTGTATCTTCTGAGTCTGGAACCCGATTGGAGTAAAAAGGTAGGTCCAGAAAGACTAAGTCTTTCTCTCTCACGCCTAAAACACCCATAGATTTAACAGCCTCTTTAGTTCTTATTTTTTTCTTCTTATAATTAGGAATATTGGAAAATACTCCTCTCTCTCCATCCGTAAGGTATGCAATCTTAAATATATTTCCCCTCTGAGCAATCTTATAGATTGTTACCCCCATCCCCACAACCTCATCATCGGGATGAGGAGAGAATATTAAGATCTTCTTATGCCTAGGAATAGAATCTATCAACTCTTTTTACCCTTCATCCAATCTACTATCACAGGAGATGCAATAAAAACAGAGGAATAAGTTCCGACTATCACACCTACAAGCAATACAAACGAGAACGGATTGATAACCTCCCCCCCAAAAAGAAAGAGAGATAATACCGTAAGAAGAGTGGTAAAAGAAGTTAGAAAAGTACGGCTTAAGGTTTGGTTGATCGAAAAATTAACAAGCTCTGGAAGTTTCATCTTCTTTTGAAAATGCATATTCTCTCTTATCCTATCAAAAACAACAATGGTGTCATTTATAGAGTAGCCGACAACGGTAAGCAACGCTGCAATAACAGGCAGAGAAAATTCACGTTGAGTGAGACTCATAGCTCCAACACATATCAATATATCATGTAAAAGAGCTATTATCGCTACAATTGCAAATTTAAACTTAAACCTGATGGCTATATAGATACACATTGCAATAAGAGCAAAGGTTATAGCTAATATCGCTTTTCTTTTTAAATCGGCACCTACTATAGCCCCGACACTCTCCATTCTTAAGATTGTAGTATTATCTTTTCCAAAAACATCTCTTAATTTTGAGACTATATCTTCTGTAGCTCCAGCATAAGTACGAATTATAAACCTCTTCGTATTCTTAACACGTTGAATAAGAGAGTCTCCTAACCCTATCTCAGACAAAGCGCTCCTTACATCATCTGTTGAGACTTCGTTCTTAAATTCATACTCTTGAAGAATTCCGCCTGTAAAATCAATGCCAAAATTCTTCTCTCCTCTGCTATAGAAAGAGAAGATTCCTATGATTATAAAAACCAGAGATAAAAAATAAGCAAAACGCCGCTTCGATATAAATTTCAACTTAGGGGTTGTCGGGAATAGAGCAAACATCGGCAGCTTCTTCAAACCATAATAGGTCAAGCTATCAAATATAACCCTGGTCACAAAGAGTGCGGTAAACATGCTGGCTACTATACCTATGCTCAGAGTAGTCGCAAAACCACGAATCGGACCGGTTCCAAACTGAAATAGTATCAGGGCGGCTATAAGAGTAGTTAGATTGGCATCTAAGATAGTAACAAAGGCCTTCTGGTAGCCATATTGAATAGACGCAGAGAGAGGCTTGCCCAGCCTCAGCTCTTCTCTAATCCTTTCATAGATTAAAACATTGGCATCTACTGCCATGCCTATAGTAAGAACAATACCTGCAATTCCAGGCAGAGTAAGTGTAGCGCCAAAATAACCTAAAGCACCGAATATTATGACCATATTCAATATAAGAGCAACTAAGGCAACAGCACCTGCAAGCAGATAGTAGATAATCATAAACAGTGCAACTGCAGAACCACCCATTGCTATGGCCTTGAGACCTTTAAATATAGAATCTTTACCCATAAGAGGGCCGACAGTTCTCTCCTCTTCAATAACTAGAGGAGCGGGAAGAGAGCCGGCCTTTAAGACTATTGCCAAATCCCTTGCCTCCTGCAATCCAAACCTGCCACTTATAATAGCCTCACCCGAAGGTATTCTCTCTTTTATGACAGGAGCTGACTTTATCTTTCCATCCAACAGTATCGCAAGCCTCTTGCCTACATTATCAGCTGTAATCCTGGCAAATTTACGGGCACCTTCAGCATCAAACTTAAGACCCACAATGGGCTGATTAAAACGCGATTGATCAAACCTTACTTCTGCATTTACAAGATGTTCACCCGTTAAAGCCGTATTACTATGTAACAACAGAGATTCCTCGTTAAGAGCACTGATCTCATAGCCTATTGGGATATTACCTGAAGAAGATCTCCTTATGAGCTCAGGATCAGAACTCACAAGCTTAAACTCTAACATAGCAGTCTGACCGATAAGATTAATCGCTCTATCTCTATCGTTGATACCAGGCAGCTGAATCAATATCTTATTCTTACCCTGCTTCTGTAATACAGGCTCTTTAACTCCAAATTGATCAATTCTATTTCTTAAGATCTCAAGCGCTCTATCAACAGCGCCTTCTCTTGCCTCCTCAAGAATCTTCTCAGTCTCGACTCTTAAAACAAGATGCATTCCGCCTTTTAAGTCCAATCCAAGGTTAATCTTATCCTGAAGCGGATAAAAGCTGGCTATAGAGAAGCCGACAATGGCTAGAATTAATAGTAGTTTCCAGAAAACATTTCTCATGTCATCCTCCTAATCATTAGAATAAATACTACATCAATCGGTTAATTTTATTCTGAGCTCTTCTTAACTCTTGCAACAGCACTTCTATCCAGGAGAATCTTTGTATTGTCATCTATCTTTAATAGGAATTCTCCCTTCTTGATATCTTGAATCACTCCATGTACTCCACCTATAGTAACAATTGAATCTCCCTTCTCAAGAGCATCCATCATCTTGTTATGCTCTTTCTGCTTCTTATGCTGAGGCCTAATAAGAAGAAAATAAAAGATAAAAAAGATGAGGATTAAAGGAAAGAGAGTAGCCATAGGGTTTGGTTGAGCTTGTACTTGTGCTAAAATCATACTATTCCTCCTTGTAGAATACAGACATTTTGCTAATTAATTCACCTAGGTTGCCTTCTCTTAAGGCAACCCTTATTTTTTCCATAAGTTTACTATAGAAATATATATTATGAAAGGATAAAAGTCTCAACCCCGATATCTCAGAACTATTTATAAGGTGTCTTATATAAGCAGTATTATAATTACGGCAGACAAAACAGTCACACTCAGAATCTAAGCTTAACATATCGTCTTTATACCTTGCATTCCGAACAACCTTCTTACCTCTCCAGGTAAAAGCAGTACCCGTCCTGCCATGACGTGTAGGTATAATACAATCAAACATATCAACTCCAGCCTCAACCCCTTTTAATATGTCATAGGGAGTTCCCATCCCCATAACATAGAGTGGTTTATCTCTATCCAGATTTAATGCCACGTAATTTATGATTTCATATGTCAAGCTTTTCGGTTCCCCAACGCTAACTCCGCCAACTGCATAACCATCAAAACCTATACCAAGAAGCTCCTCGATGGATCTCTTTCTTAGATCCTTATAGGTTGCACCTTGTATAATACCGAAAAGAAGAGGCCTGTTCTTATTTTCAAAATCGTAATATTTTAAAAAATGCTCCTTACTTCTCTTTGCCCAGAGCAATGTTCTATCAAGGGCTCTCTCTGCATCTATTTTTGATGCAGGATATGCTAGGGGCTGGTCTAAAGGCATGATTATATTGCTTTTTAATTTAAACTGAATATCTAGAACTGCTTCGGGAGTTAAAAAATGTCTAGAGCCGTCAATATGAGAGCTGAACTCAACGCCATCATCGCTAACTTTACGCAGGTCGGCCATACTAAAAACCTGATAACCACCGCTATCTGTTAATATCAAACCATCCCAGGAGATAAACTCACCCAAACCTCCTGCCTTTTCAATAATTTCAACACCCGGCCTTAAGTAAAGATGGTAGGCATTAGACAGAATAAGTCCATACCCCGCTTCTCTTAAATCTGAAGAGGTGAGAGTCTTAACACTGCCCTGGGTAGCTACAGGCATAAACAACGGCAGCTCTAAACCTAAAATCTTTTTCATATCTTAAACATCTAAGAAGCACTTAGAGGGTTTTGCTTTAACGAATAAAAATTTCCATCCCTAATTTATCTCTTACTTCTTTCAAAAGCTCTCTCTTTACATCTATTTTCTGCTGAGTTTCAAAGATCACATCTGCGTCCACATCTTTACATATCACTTTCAGAGGGACTTCACCTTTATACCTCTTTAAGATCTCCAATAACGGAACCATCTTAGAGTCTATGTCTTCGGATGCATCTATCTCTATAAAAGCAGATGAGAGAAATTTGTAAGGAGCCTCGTTTAATCCAAAAATTTCTGCCACAACTATTTGAGGCTCTTCCCCTCTAAGTATGAACATCCCTTTTACAAAAACTATATTGCCTTCTACAATAATATCAGCGTTCTTACTGTAAATCTCTGGAAAAGCAATGGCATTGATACTGCCTTCTAAATCTTCTATCTTCATTATAGCCATACATTGGTTCTCACCTTTTGTAATCTTTTTCTTTAAAAAAGAAATCAATCCTCCAATCATAACTTCAGAGCTTTCTCTAAAATTAAGCAGACCTTTGGTATCTGTCGTAGAATACCTGCTTATAATACCCTCATACTCCTGAAGAGGATGACCTGAAATATAAAAACCCAATAAACTTCTCTCAAATTTAAGCAGCTCTTCTTTAGGCCACTCTTCTATATCAGGTATATATTTTTCTAGATCTACATCAAAAGACCCCTTATCTGAATCAAAGAAAGAGAGCTGCCCTTTAAGAGCATCTTTTTGAAAAAATTGGGCTGTTTCGAGCGCTCTATCTAAAACACTTAGAAGCGCTGATCGTTTATAGCCCATAGAATCGAAAGCTCCAACTCTTATAAGACTCTCAATAACTTTCTTGTTTACAGCGCGAGAATCGACTCTCTTACAAAAATCAAAGATAGATTTAAACCTGCCTTTATCTTTTCTAGAACCTATTATTGACTCTACTGCATGAATACCTACGTTCTTAATCGCATAAAGCCCGAAACGTATCACATCCTCTTTAATAAGAGTAAAACGCATAAAGCTCTCATTGACATCCGGGCCTAAAATTGTAAGCCCCTTTTTCTGCGCATAATCTAAATAACCTTTTAGTTTATCCGTATTGTGCATCTCACTACATAGCAATGCAGTAACAAACTCCGGGAAATAATGAGCCTTAAGATAAGCAGTGCGATAAGATATTATTGCATATGCAGTGGAATGGCTCTTGTTAAAACCATAGCCGGCAAACTTCTGTATCAAATCAAATATCTTCTCTGCATTTCTCTCCTTGACATTATTAACCTGAGCACCTTTAATAAATTTATCCCGCTGCTCATTCATTATCTCAGGTAACTTCTTACCCATAGCACGCCTTAAGAGATCTGCTTCGGCCATTGTAAAACCAGCCAAATCAGACGCAATCTGCATAGCCTGCTCCTGATATAGTATTATCCCATAAGTCTCTGACAATATAGGCTTTAACAAAATATGTTCATAATTTATATGGGCATTACTGCTCTTCCTTTTGATAAAATCATCTACCATACCTGAACCCAGTGGTCCAGGTCTATAGAGAGCAAGTATGGCTATTAGGTCCTCAAATTTATCCGGTTTTAATCTCTTAAGTAAAGAGCACATCCCGGAACTCTCAAGCTGAAAGATACCGCTACCGTCCCCCTCTGAAAGAAGCTCATAGGTATTGCTATCGTCTGTTGTAATATTTTCTACATTAATATCCTCCCCTCTGGTTCTCTTGATTATTTTCTGACACTCATCTATCATTGTAAGAGTTCTAAGGCCAAGGAAATCTATCTTCATAAGGCCTACCTTATCGATGGAAGACATATCATAACCGGTTATAATTTCACCGTCAGGGACTTTATATAAAGGAATAAGTTCAACTAATGGCGCGCCGCTTATGACTACTCCAGCAGCATGGACAGAGACATGTCTTGCAAGGCCTTCTAAGACTTTAGCTGTACTAATCAAATCTTTCAACTTAGCATTGGTCATCATGTTAGCCAAAGCAGGTTCAACCTTTACTGCCTTTTCAATATTCATATCCGGCTCTTGAGGAATCAGCTTTGCAATCTTATCCGCTTCCTGATAAGGAATATTAAGGGCTCTAGCAACGTCTCTTATGGCGGCTCTGGCCTGCAAGGTTCCAAATGTTATAATCTGAGCAACATTATTTTCGCCATATTTATTAACAACATAGTCAATTACCTGCTGTCTTTTCTCGTAACAGAAATCTATGTCTATATCTGGCATAGAAGCCCTGCTGGGGTTGAGAAACCTTTCAAAGAGCAATCCGTATTTTAAAGGGTCTATTGTGGTGATATTTAAAAGATAACTTACAATACTTCCTGCTGCAGAACCTCTACCTGGACCTACGGGTATATCATGCTCCCTTGCAAAATTTATAAAATCTCTAACTATTAGAAAATAGCTTGTAAAACCAAGGCTGTTTATTGCATTGAGCTCGTGCTCTAATCGTTTCTTGACTTCATCGGTTGTGTTCGGGTATTTTTCAGATAAACTCTCCTGGCAAATTAAGCTTAGGTACTCCCTTTGATTGTATCCTTGGGGGACCTCAAAATTAGGCAGCCTAACCTTGTTGAATTCAAACTCAACATTACATTTATCGGCTATCACAATAGTATTTGATATAGCTTCAGGTATCTCCGAAAATAACTCTTTCATCTCCTGGGGAGATTTAAGATAAAATTGGTCTGTACTCATTCTAAATCTGTTAGGATTATCCATAGTAGTCTGGGTCTGGACAGCCAGAAGAACCTCATGAGCATAAGCATGCTCTTTTCTTAAATAGTGCACATCGTTAGTTGCAACATAGGGCGTACTGGTCTCCTTAGCAAGCTTCAGCGCACCCTTAATCAAATCTCTCTGCTCAGGCAAAAATTGATCCTGCATCTCTATATAAAAAGAGTCTTTATCGAATAGATCCTTATAGAAAGAGATATCATCTTTTGCTTTTTGAATATTACCACCTAGAAGCGCCTGATTTATCTCTGATTTCAAACATCCGCTTAAACAGATTAAACCTTTTGAGTATTGAGCCAGAGCCTCTCTATCTATTCTAGGTTTATAGTAAAAACCTTCTAAATAACCTAGGCTTACAAGTTTTACCAAATTCCTGTAACCATCTTCGTCTTTTGCTAAAAGGGTAATATGATGAAGTCCCCTGCTCTTAATTCCGCCGGATTTATCAAATCTAGAACCAGGAGTTAAATAGAGCTCTGACCCCATTAGAGGCTTTATTCCTCCCGCCATTGCTTGAGAATAAAAATTTATGGCTCCGAATAGATTACCATGGTCGGTTATTGCAACCGCAGGCATTCTATGCTGATTACAGACCTCTATTAACTCCTTAATTTTACATGCACCATCCAGCAGGCTATACTGAGAATGTAAATGCAGGTGTACAAAGTCTGAATGAACCATATATTATCTACCAATCACAGGTTAAAATATTATTCCCACTCTATAGTAGCAGGAGGCTTAGAGCTTACATCGTAAACCACTCTATTAATACCTTTGACCTCATTAATAATTCTGTTTGATATTAATCCAATGGTGTTATAGGGCAGTTTAGCCCAGTCTGCAGTCATACCATCAACACTCTTGACCGCTCTAATAGCAAGTGTATTTTCATAGCTGCGGCCATCACCCATAACTCCAACACTCTTAACAGGTAGAAGCACCCCAAATACCTGCCAGACCTTGCTATATAAACCCTGAGCCTTTATCTCTTCAATTATAATAGTATCGGCAGCCCTTAAGATCTTTAATCTTTTTTTTGTAATTTCCCCTATAATTCTAACCCCGAGCCCAGGACCAGGGAAAGGATGTCTATATACTATCTCATCAGGCAGCTTGAGCAGTTTGCCTATCTTTCTTACTTCATCCTTAAAGAGGAATCTAAAAGGCTCTATTAACTTTAACTTCATCTTAGCAGGAAGCCCGCCTACATTATGATGACTCTTTATCTTAGCAGAAGGGCCTCCAAAAGCAGAGAGAGACTCTACTACATCTGGATAGAGGGTACCTTGGGCAAGATATTTAATACCTCCTATCTTTTTAGCCGTAGAATCAAAAACTTTTATGAACTCATTGCCGATTATCTTCCTTTTCTTCTCAGGGTCAACTATACCTTTAAGAGCACTTAAAAACTGCCTTGTCGCATCAACATAGTGGAGATTTATATTAAAATCATTCTTAAAGACTTGATTTATTTTGTCTGCCTCTCCAGCTCTGAGCAATCCATTGTTTACAAAAACAGG
>Ga0075121_1001730_pt1 | contig 13206 bp, 9 predicted proteins | sample AntAceMetag02UKG_FD_69793 | JGI IMG/M metagenome (GOLD analysis project Ga0075121, IMG submission 69793) | Saline lake microbial communities from Ace Lake, Antarctica - Antarctic Ace Lake Metagenome 02UKG | ecosystem: Environmental > Aquatic > Non-marine Saline and Alkaline > Saline | place... | reverse complement strand
AATCTTTTTCATTTTTGAAATTAAGAGGTAGTATTCCGAAATTGATGAGATTTGCATTATGAATTCTTTCCATCGACTTTGCAATAACAGCTTTCACTCCCATATACATCGGGCAAAGTGCGGCATGTTCGCGGCTACTTCCCTGTCCATATGAAAGTCCTGCAATAATTATATTATCCTTTCCGCTTTCTTGGATTTCTTTTGCACGATCATGAAATGTAGGATCAACTACTTCAAATAAAAATTCAGAATATTTTGGAACATTTGATCTATACTTCATTTTCGATCCGGCAGGGATTATGTGATCTGTTGTGATCTGGTCTTCTACTTTCAAGGTTACGACACCAGATATTTTTTCTTTAAGTGGTTCCGCCGCTGGAGGATCGCCAATATTTGGTCCACGATAAATTTCAGTTTTCCCTTTAACTCGTTCAGGGAAAATGAACATTGAGTCATCAATATAAAATTTATCTGGCATTTCAATTTCAGGATATTTAATTCCCATTTTTTCAAGATCTCTCGGATCTGTAAACTTACCGGTGATCACAGCTGCTGCTGCTGTTTCAGGACTCACCAGATATACATCTGCAGACTTTGTTCCTGATCTTCCAAAGAAGTTTCTGTTACTGGTCCTCAGTGATATTGCCCCTGTTTTAGGGGATTGACTATTACCAATACAGAAACCACAAGCAGATTCGGCAATTCTCGCACCGGCTGAAACAATGCTTTCAAAACCACCATCATGAATGATATTTTCAATTACCTGTTTTGAGCCGGGTGCTACCACAAAGCTTGTATCTGAGCTAAGTTTTCGATTCTTTATGATATTTGCTACTGTCATCATATCTTTATAAGAAGAATTTGTGCAGCTTCCGATACAAACCTGATCAACATTAATTCCGCTAAGATCTTTTACTGTGCTTATGTTGCCCGGACTGTGCGGTGTGGCTGCCATGGGAACTAGTTCAGAAAGATTTATTTCAACAATTTGATCATATTCTGCATCATCATCTGCGAACAATTCTATCCAGTCATCTTCGCGATCTTGGGCTTTGAGGAATTGTTTTGTAACTTCATCACTTGGAAAAATTGATGTTGTTACTCCGCATTCAGCACCCATATTTGTAATTGTAGCTCTTTCGGGTACTGATAATGTTTTTACGCCAGATCCGCCATATTCAAACACACAACCTACATTTCCTTTTGTAGTAAATATTTCAAGAACTTTCAGTATTACATCTTTTGCTGCAACCCAGGGATTGAGTTTCCCGTTTAAGTTAATTTTTATTATTTTTGGATATGTTATATAGAAAGGACCACCAGCCATTGCTACCGCAACATCCAAACCACCGGCTCCGATTGCCATCATTCCTATCCCACCTCCGGTTGGAGTGTGTGAATCTGAACCAAGGAGAGTTTTTCCCGGTTTTCCAAATCTTTCAAGTTGTACCTGGTGACAAATTCCATTTCCTGCTCTTGAGTATACTATTCCATACTTTGCAGCAACAGTCTGCAAATACTTATGATCATCTGCATTTTCAAAACCGATCTGAACAGTGTTATGATCAACATAACTTACAGAAAGTTCTGTTTTCACTTTTGGAACACCCATTGCCTCAAATTGCAAATAAGCCATTGTACCTGTCGCATCTTGAGTAAGTGTCTGATCAATTCTTATTCCAATTTCTGTGCCTTTTTCGGGTTTTCCTTCAATAATATGAGCTGAAAGAATTTTTTCTACTATGTTTTTTCCCATATAAGAACCCCTTTGAGGGATATTTTTATTAGTTATTCTATATTTTTTTATTGTAATAGTATAATTGGATGCAGTTTAGTTCGTCATCTATCATCTTGTAGACCATTAATGGTCTGCTCTCATTATTTTCCATAGTTTTCCATATTGATGTTGAATCAAAAACTACGGTCAATAATTCGATTTCATTCATTTTATATTACCGCCATATTAGTGACCTAAAACTTTTTCATAAAATTTAGTGTCAATAATTTTTTCAGGACTGATCTTTTTATCACTCCTTATTTAATTTTACAACATTTCGTAAAATATACACAAATATGAAAATTCCGATTGCATTACCAAGAACCATTGGGAGTATGATCTCTTTTACAAGGGCAATAGAATTTGCATAAGGTTTTGAAAGCAGAAGTATCAATATCATGTGGAAAAGCTCGAGACACACAACAATCGTGATTGCCATCCAGTAGGACAGGGATTTCTTAAAGGAACTGGAAAGGAATCCTGCGATAACACCTGCGAGAAGAGTCGCAAGAGAACAAGGCCATTGAGTAAATCCACCTAATAGGAAACGGTGTAATCCAGCCAGGAATCCTGTGATAATCCCAATGATCGGTCCGCCGATGAAGCCAGCTATAAAAGGAGCGGTATCACGAATATTGGATATTGCTCCAACAATTGGAATACCCAAAGTCGTACCATAGATGCCGATAATGGTAAAGAGAATTGTTGTTTTGATAGAATTCCTGAGTGTCGCTTTATCTGCAAATACATTTTTGAAGGTTTCACTTTTACTGAACAGAAAAAATATGAACATCACAAGCAGGCTTTCCTGCACTAAGCTGTATACAGATTTAAGGATCGCTACGCTTTTTATAGGCGCAGCATTGAGTGTGGTGGCACACATGATTAATATGAATAACACAAGGAATATTTTTCTCATTTTTGACCTTTCTATTTTGTATTTATTGTATGATTTTCTTCATTGAAAATAATGTCTGAGATCCATTCATACGAATCGTTCTTTTCTTGAATTTCCCAGAAATCGTAGTTGCCGAATTTTCTATCTCCTACTTTGTTCAATACAGTCCAGCCGGTGCTTCCATAATAAGAATTTGCAGTGTGAATAAAAGCATTAGCGAGGTCCTTTGGATTGCCATCTTTAGCAACAATGCTGGATAGTGCCGCCAACCAGCATGCATCATATGCAGCTAAAGCATAGGATGAGGGAGTTTCATTATATTTGTTTGTTATTTGCAGGTTTATGAAATGAGCTTTTTCTGTTTTATCTGGACTATACATCGGGCAGAGAAAATCTACATCTATCGCCGTCTGAACTGCGGTTTGATTTTTTAATATCAAATTGCTTTTAGCTGTACCATCGCTGCCAAACCAGCGCAGCTTGAGGAGATTTGGGTATTGTGAGAGTGCTTCAAAAAAAGGAACTGCTTCATCAAATGCAAGGAAATATATGCATAATTCATTAGGTGTATAAGTTTTTAGGGACTCTTTTACAAGATCGTCCAGCTGGGTTAGATATTCGTCAAAATTATTGGATAGGGGATCAAAAGCAATGCCTTCCATGAACTCAATTGAAGCGTCATTGAGATATTCATCCATTGCATTAATGAGTCCCTTACCCCATGCATCATCCCGCCAAAATGGCAGAACTACCTTATACTGCATACTCTCTATCAACGTGGCTATTGCGAGTGCCTGATGGTTATCATCCGGAATGAGACGGAAAATAAAATCGTCTTCGATTGCAAGGTCGGGAGAGGTGCTTTCTGTACTGATGACAATCAAATCATTCTCGTCTGCAAAAGGTTTGATAGCAGAAAGTTCCGAGCTTGCCTGAATTCCAATAATGGTTTTAATCCCTTTTGAATGCATCAACTTTGCTTTACGCAGTGCAACTATTGGATCTGTCTGGGTGTCCTCAAATTCGATATGAAAGGAATAGGGTTTTCCTATGCATGTTAGATAAGAGTTGATGTCCTTCTCTGCAATTTCACATGCAACTTTTGCAGGTATGCCAAATGATGAAAGATCTCCGGTCAGGGAAAGAAGTGCACCGATGGTGATATCTTTTTTGGTGGAGCATCCTGCAAAAATGAGCAGGAGTAAAAGTAGGATTAGAATTACACTTTTTTTCATATTGATCCTTTCACCACTTTGATTATTTTAATTCCCCCATAGCTTCATCTATTGTCTTGAAGATCGGGAAATCGGAATGGAAGTCTACAAGTTCAAGGATGTGGAGTATATCATCATTTACAGAACAGAGCGCGATTACGCCATTGCCGTTAAGTTCGCGTAGTGCATAGTAAAAGGCACGTATACCGGAACTGCTTATGTATTCAAGTTTTGAACAATCAATCAGAATGTCATACTCTCCATCGAGAATATGTTTTATCAGGCTGTCTTGAAAATCTTTTGACGTAAAGGAATCGATCTTTCCATCCACGCTGATGATGCGTATTGTCTTTTCCTTATTTGTCGTTATATGCATAGGTTACTCCTCTTTTTTGTTGCCGAAATACTGGATAGCCAGCATTGTGATATCATCGGACTGCTGTGTTCCATCGGCAAACTGGTGTACCTCGTTAATTATCATTTTTAGAACAGCATACGGACGCAAATGAGATTGTGTTCGTAAAGTTTTTTCTAATTTTTTTTCTCCGAAAAATTTATCATTTTTATTTATCGCTTCAGTAATGCCATCTGTATACAGGAATATACTTTGATTATCATGCATGATGAATTCCTCTGATGTATATTGAACTTGTGGTCGTATACCAAGGGGTGCTTTATAAGGGAGTTTGATCAGTTCGACTCGGTCTTCGAGAAGAAGATAGGGTGGATTATGTCCTGCATTTGAAAGAACCAAATGACCGGTTTTTACATTGAGAATTCCAAGCAGAAGTGTCAGAAACATGCAATGGTCATTATCCCGGTAAAGCTCTGTGTTTACTTCCGAAATGATTTCAGAGGGAGATGGGATTCCGGGTTGCTCTCTTTTGAGCAACATGCTGGTCGCGCGTATCAGACTTTTGCTTCGAGCCATAAATAGAGCTGCAGGCACACCTTTATCAGAGACATCTCCTATCAAAAAGCATAAGTGTTCATTGTCTATAAAGAAGAAATCATAGAGATCTCCACCAACTTCTTTTGCAGGTTCGAGCAGAGCATAGATGTCAATCTCATCTCTACCGGGGAAAGCAGGAAATGTCCTAGAAAGCATGCTCATCTGAATTTCATGAGCAATTCTGAGTTCGCTTCTTATTTTCTCATTCGCAGCAGTAGTGAGTTTGAGATCTGTAATATATTGTTGCAGAGTTCTCTCCATATTGATAAAGGTTTCTGCAAGATGTCCCATCTCATCATGCGAACTTTTGGTCAAGCGGTCTAACTCTATTGAATCAGGTATAATGAAATTGTTTTCTGTAAGCAATTTAGCATGCGCAGTCAGGATTTTTACCGGCTTTGTAAAACGATGGATAAGGAAAAATGTCACTATAAATGCCAGGAGCAATGCAGCAAGTGCAATGAGGAGTTCTCTATGAAAGATACGCCGAGAGGGCTCTTTCATTTCATCAATATAGAATGCAGAGACAATATACCAGTCGAGCGGTTCAAAAAAATCTACATAGGCAATTTTTTTGAATTTGAGACTTCCCTCGTACCCAGGTTTATCCCATAAATAAATGTAAGGAGTATCAGGATTTTTTGATGCTTCTACAAGATGTTCCCAATGTTCAATGCCCATCCCAGGTTCATGTACATTGGCAAAATCAACACCTTCCATTGTCGGATGAACAAGAATGATGTGATTGTCATTAAAGATGAAAAAATACCCGTTCCCACCGATACGGATATTAGAAAAGGTCGTCCGGAATTCACCGAGAATTTCAGCGAGCTTGCTTTCTATATCTTTATCAATATCATCAATATAAACCCCCGTACCGATAATCCAATTCCATGGTTTGAAATAATAATTGTATGTAAGTTTCTCAACCGGTTTTGATTCATCGAGCCGGATATACCAGAAAGACTCAAACCCATATCCCGACTCAAATACCTTTTCTTTTATCATTTTCAAGGGATAGTTACCCTTCACATCCTGGTATTCTGTCATGTCCGTGTCCCTGATATTGGTATCGGGATGCGAGATAGCTATAAGATTGGTGTCATAAATATAAAAATAATCATTATTTCCGTAGCGGAAATTCTCAACGCTTTCCAGGGCAAAAGCCTTTGCATCCTTCTCAGAAAGAATTTCCTCTTTGTAAAGAGAATGATAATAATCTATATCTGAAATGACGATCCCCGTGACGTTCTTGAGCTGCTCTTTATAGCGGTTCAGTGCATATTCTTTATGAAAGAGCAGGCTGCGATATTCATTATCAACATACAAAGAAATGAGCTTCCGCATATCATGAACAGAGGCGGTGACCGTGTTCCACATGACTTTCTCTACTTCATACTGGGTGAGTAGCATAAATGCAATTGTTGTGCATATAAGTATGAAAAGAATGAGTAGGAGCATTTTCGTGGTGAAAGAAAGTGATCGTAAAGATATTTTCATTGTATTTTACAAACCTTAAATTATCGTTGGATTAACTTCTGGTATTTACAACTTTCCTATCTTATGGATATTGTGGTGTCAAGAATAATTTTATTGATGGCCGCTGAAAATATAGATATTATTTGTGAGGGTACCTTGGTAGTGAAGCAGAGAAACTCTTACAAAACCAGTTGATACTCGTACGGATGATGCTGTCTTATATCCACAAGAAGTGATTTTGCTCTTATTAAGTTACTAAAAAAAGGAGGAAATTTTATAAGGCGATCGATTCACGTTTGAAGGATTTTGGAAAAAGAAAATTTTTTTGTTGACAGAATTTATCTGGATATAAGTCATTTTTTCAAAAAGAAGTCATTCAAGCGGATATGCGCTCTTAAAATTGATTAAACTTGTATGTAAACTTCACACGTAGAATTAAACATATCTCTCCCTATGCAAACCGAAATATTCACTCATTAAAAAACAAGGAGAAAAATATGCAAAAAAAAATGAGTAAGATTTTACTGATGCTCTGTGTTAATTGTATGATTCTTGCTTCCTTTTGTGTGGCTCAAGTTTCATTAGAAATCGAACCCACTGGATGTAAATTTGAGATGCAGCCTACGTCCCCACAAGTGAATATTGATCTTGCAATTCGTAATACAGGATCTGATCCAGTATCATTACTCCTCTCAGTAGAAAGTCCGGATTCGACTTATATTCTATATTGTGATGAACCAGACACGAATAACCTCAATGGCAATATCTGGAAGATGCGGCCCGATGGTTCTGACAAAACTCAAATAACATCAGACACGTTAGATTTTGAAGCAGTCTGGTCTCCCGACGGCACAGAGATCGTTTTCTATTCTTTGCGCTCCGGAAATAACGATGTATGGACCATGGATGCTGATGGCTCCAATATGAGTAATTTAACGAATGCCCCAGCTTCTGATATGTATCCATCATGGTCACCAGATGGACAATCCATTATATTTGTTTCTGATAGAGACGACGCAAGGTTGGAAGTGTACAAGATGGACGCTGACGGTAGTAATGTAACGAGGTTGACCTATAATAGCTTTCTCGATTTAAACCCATCTTATTCTCCTGATGGACAGCATTTTGTTACACAGTCAAAACCCGCCGGAAGTCATTATGATATTTGTGTCTATACGAGTGATGGAACAAGCTTTGTGAACGTGGGGGCTCCCGGAGTGTATTGCGATTATCAACCCTCCTGGACACCTTTTGGTGAAAGAGTAGTGTGGGCAAGCGGTGACCCATCTGTGGGTGGACTGGATATTGTTAGTAATAATATTGATGGGACAGATTTTCAAACGGATCTATCTCTTCCGGAGAATTTATATATTCCAAAATATTCTCCAGATGGGCAATTTTGGGCTTTCGATATTGCAACCGATACTCCCGTTGGTGGTGATGATATAAATATTTGGCATACTGAGCTGGACACAGTTTATCAAATCGCTGATTATCGTAAATGGGGTCCTGATTGGTCGCCATTCCTGAACTCACCAACATGGCTCTCACTGAGCCAGAACACTTTGCAGCTTAATGCTGGTGATAGCTCACAGGTTACTGTTGCAATCGATTTATCAGGTTTTGCCGGGGGTCTTTATACCGCTAGTGTCATGCTGGAAGATGCATCAAATATTTTACTTACAACAGTACCCATAAATGTTTTTTTCGGTATCCCAATGAGCGAGGATGATAATCCGGAAGTTATACAATATAGCTCTCTTGAGCCTACATATCCCAATCCCTTCATATACAGTACTTCAATTAATTATTCATTGAAAGAATCAGGACTTGTAGTACTTTCAATTTATAATCTGAAAGGACAGTTTGTAAAAAATATCGTCAACACGCAAAAAGAAAGAGGTGAGCATTCGGCATTTTGGGATGGAAGAGACGAAAATGGATTATCTGTAAAAAATGGTATTTACCTCTACACATTACATACTGGTGATGGGAGGATCGTTGCAAAGAGAATGGTGGTGTTGAGGTAAACGAAAAGTAATTTGGAGATTTGTTTAAAAAAAATGGCTGTCAGCCTTAAAGCCGACAGCCCTTTTTTAAATATTAGGAATATTATTTATCTGATCAGCACGCATTTCCCCATACTGGTAACATCATCATTAACATTCAAATTATAGAGATACACCCCACTTGGAACTGCTTGATCAGCATCATCTTTTCCATCCCATTCGATTGAATGAGTGCCTTTATCAAAGAATAAGGGTGGGAGAGTTGTCATCTTTTGACCTCTCAGATTGAAAATCTCGATCGAAACATGTGCCTGTGATATTAGAGTAAATGAGATAGTTGTTGAACAAGTAAAGGGATTAGGAAGGTTTCCAATAAGATTGCATGAACTCGCTTCAATTTCCGGGTCCTGTGCAACACCGATATATATCGGATCAAAATCTACAATACCATATGAAGGATTATCATTGCCGTCAATAATTGTAACAGCAATTTCAGTATAACTGTCACTGTCCCACGAATTATTCTCAGCTTTCATATCTAATGGAGATGCATTATACACACTAAAGGTCGTACCGGTTCCATCAATATTGTCGTGGATGTAATTTTCTCCATCATCGTTCGTATTCAAGTTGCCGAGATCCCCAAGGTTCGATGTGGCATTATTGATACAATAGAAACCGCAAAAGTTGAAAGCTACCTCGTTTTGTACAAAAGTGGCGTTCGTACCTGAGCCATCAAGCATTACTCCTGCACCAGAGTCTGGATTGCCAGCAATAAAATTATTACATATATCATTATTCTTGTAGTAACCTTGCCCATTATAGAGGTATACACCAGTAAGATTGAACTCAATAATATTATTTTCAACGTGGGGAGCCATCTCTCCATAATTATAGAGATTGGCGAGAGTGATACCTTGCTTGTCATTATGATGAATGTGGTTGTTTGTGATCGTTGGATTGCATTCGCCAGTAGAGGTCTGAACAGAGAGCTGGATCCCGGGCCAATAAGATGTGCCCTGCCCGCAATGAGTGATCTCGCAGTTGTCGACGAGGGCATTTGAATTTTCTGTAATGATTATGCCGCACTGTTCGCAGTTCGTGATTTTTGAATCTGTAATTTCCATATAGGAAGGATTCACATCACCCATTGCCGAGAAGTTCACCGCTTTTCTGTGACCATCAAAGAAGCAGTTCGTGATGATGACCGGAGCATCTACAGAGTGAATACCGTTTCCATTAGTATCGCTGGTATTGGAAATCCTGCAATACACAAAATCGCTTTGGTTAGTCTCATTCTCCAGGCGGATGCCTTCCCAAGTGGTTGTGCCTTGCCCAACAAATTTAATTGAATCGGAAACGGTACCTGTTGCATAGATAAAACCTTCCGCATTAATAATGTAGTAGCCCTGCAATTCTACATGTACTCCGGGTTCGATAACAAGTGAGTTTCCTGCGGGAATAGTTACATCACCTGTGACAAAGTATGGGCTTCCTGCCAATGACCAGGTGCCCGATTGATTGCCTGACACATTCGTGTCACATAATGCCATACATGGGATAAGAAAGATCGTAAAACGGAGTAAAATATAATAAATACTCTTTTGTTTCATGTTGTCCTGCCCATTGTTTTTAAAAATATTCATTTCTAAAAGATAATTATGTCAAGCTTATTCAAGAAGTGTTAGGCAATATGCATTACTTGACAAAATGATAGACAAAATAAATTTACCAATAGGAATTAGAGAAAATGAAAAACAGTAAATTAAAAGCAATTGATCTATTTTGTGGAATCGGCGGTATGACACATGGTTTAATTGAGTCGGGAATTGATGTTATTGCCGGTTTCGATATTGATGAATCATGCAAGTTTGCTTTTGAATACAATAATAATTCAACATTTTACAATATTGATATTTCCGAACTTTCTGGAGAGTTATTATTAAAACTATATCCAGAGGATTCTATAAAAATTTTGGTGGGTTGTGCACCATGCCAGCCCTTTTCTAAACATACATATAAAGTTAAAGGCAGGGAAAAAGACAAAAAATGGAATCTCTTATATGAGTTTGGCAGATTAATAAAAGAAGTGGAACCAGATATAATCTCTATGGAAAATGTTCCTCAAATAGAAAAACAAAATGTGTTTATTGATTTTATTCATATACTAGAAAAGTTAAATTATCATATCTATAATAAAACAATATTAGCAGCGGATTATGGAATACCTCAGACGAGAAGGAGAAAAGTTGTTCTGGCGTCAAAGATAGGAACTATTTCATTAATCGAACCGACACATAAAAAAGAAGATTATCAAACAGTTTTAGATACAATAGGAAATATGAAACCGATCAGGGATGGAGAGGTTTCAAAAACAGATGGTTTACATAGAGCATCGAAGTTGGGAGAGAAAAACAGATTAAGAATTCAAAATTCAAGACCTGGTGGAACTTGGAGAGATTGGCCTAAAGAATTGAGAGCATCTTGTCATCTTAAAGAAAATGGCAAAACTTACTCATCTGTTTATGCAAGAATGGAATTGGATAAACCAGCACCAACGATTACGACACAATTTTATAATTATGGAACAGGGAGATTTGGACATCCTGAACAAGATAGAGCATTATCCTTAAGAGAAGGTGCTTTATTACAAACTTTCCCCCTCGATTATAAATTCATTGATCCATATAAACAGATCAATTTCACGAAACTTGGCACTCATATAGGCAATGCTGTTCCCGTGAAATTAGGTGCTGTAATTGGAGATAGTATTATTAAACATGCGGAGGAATTTTATGAATAACAAAAAACCATTTACATTCGAGATTTCATTAAGTGTTCTTAATCATTTGGGGAGAAATTTATATAGAAGCTTCATAACTGTACTTGGTGAAGCGATTTCGAATTCTTGGGATGCCGATGCGGATAATGTGTGGATTTATATCAATAGGGATATAAACCATCTTGTTATAAAAGACGACGGGCATGGTATGACAGCAGATGACTTTCAGAATAAATTTCTAAAAATTGGATACACTAAAAGAAAATATGGAGAGACTAAATCCGCAAAGGGAAGACCATACATTGGAAGGAAAGGAATAGGAAAATTAGCATTGTTATCTTGTGCGGATAAAATTTCGGTCATATCAAAGATAGAAAATGGGGAATATGTCGGAGGGACTATAGATAATTCTGGATTAGATGAAGCAATAAAGGAGGATTTAACACCCGATAAATATCCACTAGGAGAATATGAGTTTGAAAACTTTAAAGAGTACGAGGATAACCATGAGCAGGGCACGATTATTTATTTCAAACAAACGAAAGAAAATATTAGGAATACAATACCTTACCTAAAAAAACTCATTGCTCTATACTTTAGATTTTCACTAGTTGACGAGAAATTCAAAATTTTTGTAAATAACGAACAGGTAACATTTGAAGATCTAAAAGATTTATCAGAAGCGACTGAATTTTTGTGGAATATAAACGAACTAAAGGACCCTTATCTTGATACTTTATCTAAGCTCGCAAGTGAGCCAATAAAACTTAATCATAGCTTTAATGTGAATGGCTTTATTGCATCAGTAGAAAAGCCTAGATATTTAAAAATTTCCGGAACTGTAGAAAAAACAGGGATTGATCTATTTGTAAATGGACGGTTGAGAGAAAGAGACATTTTAAAACATATGCCCGACTTCTCTACCAGGCACATAGCAAGTTATCTTTATGGTCAAATTCATTTTAACGATCTTGATGGTGATGAACATGATAGATTCACAAGTAGTAGAGAAGCTATTGCACATGGTGACCCAAAATACTTAGAATTACTAAAAGTTTTAAAAGAAGAATTGTTAGAGAATATCAGTGATGTGTGGGATAAGTTGCGTTTAGCTCGGGGAAAAGACGGTGATGATGAAAATCCAAGAAAAACACTTAAGGAACGTAAGGCTCTTAGTTTATACAATCTTTCTGCAAATGATTACACCGTCCCTGATAATAGTGTTGTAAATAACTGGATTAACAATTTGAAACCAGATGCAGAATTTAATATTCCAGCATATGTTGACTGTTTTTTGTCAGAAAATCTTACAAGAAGCCTGATAATTGAAAAAGCTCTAGATACTTCAACTGCTCGAGATGAGGTAAGAAGATGTAGAGACGCAGAAAATATAAACAAACGGAACGGTAATATTAATATTGATATTAGGCAATTCGATAATGATATAAGCTACCTTGACATGCTTTGGCTCACCGGTTTAGTGGATATAAGGGGTACGGCAAACTGTCTACATAACGATTCAAAACAATATAAGCCGATTAGAGATGCACTTATGCATACCGCTCGTTTGACTGTAGAAGCAAAGCGAAAACTTACGACTGTCTATGAAAATATAAAAGGAAGAATTAAAACGTTATTGTCGGGCAGTAGTTAAGTGAACTTTTTTGTTTAATACATGAATAATATGGGTGATACGATTTCCAGTCATAAAAGGTCGCAGATAATGAAGGCCAATAAGCCCAAGGGAAACAAATCTACCGAGTTAAAACTAATACAAATATTTAAAGAAAATGATATTAAAGGATGGAGACGTAATTGTAAAATCGCTAAATCATCTCCAGATTTTGTTTTTATTAAAAAGAAAATAGCAATTTTTGTTGATGGTTGCTTCTGGCATGGTCATAATTGCAGTACTCTCAGACCAAAAACAAACCAAGATTATTGGGATGAGAAAATATCAAAGAATAAAGAAAGAGGCTTAAAGGAAAAAAAAGGTTGCTAAAATATAGCTTAACCTCATATACAGAAGCTATTTAGGTAGTATTTCTTACGCACAGGAGTAAAAAATGGCTAAAAAGCATTGTCCAAGATGTGG
>Ga0075121_1001728_pt1 | contig 13220 bp, 9 predicted proteins | sample AntAceMetag02UKG_FD_69793 | JGI IMG/M metagenome (GOLD analysis project Ga0075121, IMG submission 69793) | Saline lake microbial communities from Ace Lake, Antarctica - Antarctic Ace Lake Metagenome 02UKG | ecosystem: Environmental > Aquatic > Non-marine Saline and Alkaline > Saline | place... | reverse complement strand
TTAGGGGTAGGAAATATTGTAGCCTTTCAATACAATCTGACAACGCCTCTTTTTTTATGTTTGATACTAATAGGAATTTATTTTTACGAAACAAAAAAAATAGGCTCAACAGCTTTTTTCTTTTCTCTCGCTCTTCTTACAAGGGAAACAGCAGTACTTATAATACTAGTCTTTTTAGTGTATGAATTTTTCAAAAAAAGGTATAGCAACAGTCTTGTAATCACTCTATCTTTAATACCTTTCATTATTCTTCAAATTTTTATATATCAAAGACTTGGCAAAATTCCCATTCTGGGATCTTCAGGACACTTGGTTTTACCTTTTGCAGGGATACTTCAAAAGATAAACAATCTTGATTTGCAAGGAGGTATTAAACACATACTCAGAGAAACAAGTATTATCCCTTATTTTTGTTATGTCATGTTAGTTCTTGCTGTTTCTGTGAAAAAGCTTTTAAAAAATAGGAATGTATATAACTGGAACTTGTTTATTCAGGTGTTTATATCAATTTTTTTATGTTTTCCTATTTGGGAAGAATTTGCTGCAATAACACGAACAACGTTTGCAATCTTCCCGTTTATGATTCTGAGCTATGCAAAAGACAGGGATAAGCTTTCAAAATATCTATTTATCGGAGCGGGACTTCTTACAATTGCCGCCATTATTCGGATACTCTTCATAAGCCCGACACAGCCATATTATCTGTCATGATTTTTTAACCGATTTTTTTGCCGCAGTCTTTTTCTTCTTTGTTTTAAGTGGTTCTTTCTTCTTTACAGCCTTCTTCACAGTCTTTTTTACAGCCTTTTTTTTCGCAACTTTCTTTTCTGTTTTTTCAGGTTCTTTAACAGGTTCTTCTATAACCTGTTCCTTTTTTGAAACTTCTAATGTTTTTAATATGGTATCAAGCTTTCTGTTAAGTTGTTCAAATTCTTTCGTAAATTGTTCAGGTTTACTTGACCCAGAATCTCTACTAGTGTATCTTCCTGAATCTCTACTTCCGGATCTTCCCGAATCTCTTCCTCCAGATCTATTATAATCTCCTCTATCAAACTTTTTTGAATCTCTATCGCCATATCTATCTGAACTTTCATTTTGTTGTCTAAAACAATCACTGCAGTAAACAGGTTTATCTCCTGATGGCTTGAAAGGAACTTCACATCTCTTTCCGCATTTATCGCAGGTTACTTCATGCATCTCTTTTTCAAAGCTGCGTTTTCCAAAATCCCTTCCGCCAGATCTTCCTGAATCCCTTCCGCCAGATCTTCCTGAATCCCTTCCGCCAGATCTTCCTGAATCTCTTTTGTCAAATTTACTGTATCGATTAAAGTCTCCCATGCTATCTCCTCATTAGTATTAGTTATAGATTTATTTAATTTTTACAAAGACAGTATACACCAAAACTCCTGTTTAATACATGGCGGAGAGGCCGGGATTCGAACCCGGGGTGGAGTTACCCCCACAACTGCTTAGCAGGCAGCTGCCTTCAGCCACTCGGCCACCTCTCCAGAATAAATACTGATAACAAAACTTTCAGCGGAGGGAGTAGGATTTGAACCCACGTTCCGTTGCCGGAAAACGGTTTTCAAGACCGCCGCTTTCAGCCACTCAGCCATCCCTCCTATCTATTTAATAGGCTTCAATCCTTTTAAGTATTTGTAATAATCACTGTCAGTGGTAAGGATTATTGTACTGTTTTTATCAATAGTCTTTTCATACGTCTCAAGAGTTTTTAAGAATGAATAGAACTCTGGATCCTGATTATATGCTTTGGCATAAATACCTATTACTTCAGCGTCCGCCTTGCCTTTTAATCCCTCAGCTTGTCTATATGCCTCAGATGTAATTAGTTTGAGTTCCTTTCCTCTCTGTCCGTCTATTTCAGCGCGGCGGCCCTGCCCTTCGGAGCGATATTGTTCAGCAGCACGCTTTCTCTCGGAAATCATACGATCATAGACTTTTCTCCTTACGTCTTCTACATAATTGACTCGCTTAATTCGCACATCTACAATTTCGATGCCATATTTGGGAGCGAGTTCCATTGCGTCGTGTAAAATTATCTTCTCTAATGCCTTGCGACCTACTTCTATGCGTTCAAGAGCTTCGTCAGTAATTATTACGTCCTTTCCCACTTCTTTTACCTCTTCTACAATGCGATTGTCATTTCTTACTGTTTCAACAAGGAGATGCCTTGTAACGGTATCTCGGGTTGCAGAATTGATAATATCGTCAAGTTTTCCATGTGCTCCCATCTCATTGTTCACTGACTGTAGAAATTTCAACGCATCAACAATTTTCCAGCGCGCAGTAGTGTCAACCCAGATATACTTCTTATCATTGGTTGGAATCTGATTGGGATCGCCATCCCACTCCAGAAGCCGTTTCTCAAAGTAACGCGCCTTCTGGATAAAGGGTTTTTTAAAGTGCAGTCCTGCGGTTATAGTTGGCTTTCCAACAGGTTTACCGAACTGTGTGATCACAACCTGTTTCGTCTCATCCACAACATACATCACACCGCTCATAGCTATAAGTATTATTAAGATAATTAAGGCAATAAATACATTCAAAAGCTTTTTCATTATTTTACTCCTCCTTTCTGTCCAAGATTAAGCAGTGGCAATATTGAAGACTGCTTCGGGTCAATTATATACTTTTCTTTTGCATTAGGTAAAACCTCCATCATTGTCTCTAAGTAAAGCCTTTTCTGGGTTATATCCGGAGCTTTCTTGTATTCCGCTAGTACTGTCGAGAATCTCTCTGCTTCACCTTTTGCCCTGTTTATTTTATCAAGAGCGTATCCTTCAGCCTCTCGTATCGTTTGCTCAGCCTCTCCCTTAGCTCGCGGAATAACCTTGTTATACGCCTGACGCGCCTGATTGATTACCCTTTCTCTTTCCTGCTTCGCCTCATTGACCTCATTAAACGCCGGCTTTACTTCATCAGGAGGATTTACATCCTGAAGTTTCACAGTAACGATCTGAATCCCTGTTTCATACTTATCCAATATCTTTTGCATCTCAATATGCGCAAGGTCATCGATCTCTTCTCTCTTTGTGCTGAGTACCTCATCTACGCTGTAGTTACCTACAAACCTCCGCATTACTACTTCGGAGATATCACGAACGTTATCCTCAGGATCTCTGGTATTGAAAAGCAGTTGTACCGGATCTTTTACCCTGAATTGTACAATCCAGCGCACATCCAGAATATTGAGATCACCTGTAAGCATCAGAGATTCGTCAAGATAAGAACCTGTTGAATATTGACTTTTTACTCCTGAACGAAGAGTTCTCACGCCAAACTCCTGTTTAAATATACGCTCAACTTTTACAGGGATTACTTTATCAATGCCAAAAGGCAGCTTCATATGTAATCCTGATTCGACCGGCGGAGCAATATACTTGCCAAAGCGTTGCACAACGCCAACTTCATCCGGACCAATGGAATAGATTGCGCTTTTTAGCAGTATCAATATAAGCACGCCAACGACTATAAGCGGAACTACTCCTCCAAACTTACTGAGCTTTTGCTTTCCCAAATTAATCATGCGTTCTAAATCCTCCTGACCATTACCACCATATTCCATAACTTCTCCTTTTTATTCTATGATCTCCATACCATCCATGTAGGGCTGGAGAGCTTTGGGAATAAAAACGCTTCCATCTTCCCTTTGATTGTTTTCCAGAAGCGCAACAACAGTTCTTGCAAGGGCCACACCTGAACCATTTAAGGTGTGCACAAACTCCACCTTTTCTGTCTGTTTTCTCCTAAATCTTATATTAGCACGTCTTGCCTGAAAATCCTCAAAATTACTACAAGAAGAAACTTCCAGATACTTGTCCTGTCCGGCTCCCCATGTTTCTATATCATAGCATTTTGCTGCAGCAAATGAAATATCTGTTGTGTTCAGCACAATAACCCTGTACGGAAGCTCCAATTGACGAAGTATAGTTTCTGCGTTTCCAAGTAAAGCTTCAAGCTCATCATAAGAGTTTTCAGGCTTTACAAACTTCACCATTTCAACCTTATCAAATTGATGTACTCGATTAAGTCCTCTTGTATCCTTTCCATAAGAGCCTGCTTCTCTCCTAAAGCATGGAGAATATGCTGTATAGCAGATTGGCAAATCTGCCTCTTTTAATATCTCATCTCTGTGTATATTTGTAACAGGTACTTCCGCAGTCGGTATGAGAAAAAAGTCATCTATTTCGCATCTATACATATCTTCTTCCATTTTGGGCAGTTGCCCTGTACCGGTCATGGAAATTCTGTTTGCTATAAACGGGGTTGATACTTCCTTATATCCGTGCTCCCTTGTGTGAATATCAAGCATAAAATTTATAAGCGCTCTTTCAAGTCTGGCGCCCAATCCCTTATATAGAGGAAAATGTCCACCTGTTATCTTTGAGGCTCTTTCAAAGTCGAGTATATCCAGATGCTTTGCAATTTCCCAGTGAGGTTTTGGAGTAAAATCAAATTTTGGTATTACTCCCCATTTTTTAATCTCAACATTATCCTTTTCTGTCTTGCCAATTGGCGTTGTTTTGTGTGGAATATTTGGGACGAACAGGAGCTTTTGGCGTAATTTCTTATTTATGCATCCCAATTCTTCATCTAATTCCTTAATTTTTTGGGATGTAGTCCCCATTTCGCCGATTAAGGTGTCTGCGTTCCCCCCATCTTTTTTAAGTCTTGAGATCTCAATTGAAGCAGTGTTTCTTTTTTGTTTAAGGGCTTCCACATTTCCGAGCAATAACCTTCTTTCTTCATCAATATCCAATATCTCATCAATATCCACCGCCATGTTTCTGTTTTTTACTGCATTTTTTACACAGCTTGTTTCTTCTCTTATAAATTTTATATCCAACATGATATTGACCCCCATAAAACTATCCCCGTATTATGAACAACATTTGGGATTTTGTCAATCTTCTTATAGCCTAAAAACAACCAAGAATTTATTCCTTGAAAGCATAAACGCCGCTGTGCTATATTACACGAACTTGTTTCATTAATCACAAGCAAAAAAGGGGGGATTCATGAAGGAATGTGTCAGCGAGAAAATAAGAAATATTGTTCTGGTAGGACGGGCAAAGTCCGGCAAGACTTCTCTTGCAGAAGCAATTCTATACAATTCCGGAGGTTCAAACAGGCTGGGCAAGGTAGACGATGGATCAAGCAGTTTTGATTATACTTCCGAAGAAACACAAAGAATGACAACAATAACTTCAAAGGTATGCGCATGTGAATATAATGATAACAAAATAAATGTTATTGATACTCCTGGATATGCTGACTTTAGAGGAGAGATGCGCTCTGCGCTTAGAGTTGTAAATAATGTAATAATAGTATGTGACTCTACAATAGAAGTTAGCTTGAAGAGTGAGAGAATCTGGAAAATGGTAAAGTCTGAAGCTTCAAGCAGACTAGTTTTTGTGAATAAAATAGATAAAGATAATTCAAGTTTTTTCAAAACTGTTGAGTCTGCCGCAAAAATATTCAAAGAAAGAGTTATCCCTCTACAGATTCCAATCGGAAAAGGATCATCTGGCGGGATTATTGACTTACTAAGTATGAAGGTAATACAGGGTTCAAAAACAGAGAATATCCCGGAAGCTCTTTTAGATCAAGCAAATCAATATAGAGAAAAACTAGTTGAAGCGCTTGCTGAAAGTGATGATGCTTTGATAGAAAAATATCTTGAAGGAGAGAAACTTTCTCAAGACGAACTCTCCAATGCATTGAGTAAAAGCATCCAATCAGGATTATTTATTCCGGCAATGTGTGGTTCTGCATTGAATAACACGGGGATAAAATTGCTTACAGATTTAATAACATCTTCTATGCTGTCTCCTGTTGTAGATGGTATTGTTTCGGGGAAAAAGCCGAATACAGATGAAGTCGTAGAAAGAAAGGCGTCTGATTCGGATCCATTCAGCGCTTTGGTCTTCAAAACAGTATCCGAGCCTCATCTCGGAGAACTAAGTTTTTTCAGAATATATTCAGGCACGGTATCTTCTTCATCAGATGTTTATAATTCTGTCAGAAGGGAGAAAGAAAGGCTTGGACAAATTGTGCAAATGCAGGGAAAGAATAAAATAGATGTAGATAAGTTACATGCAGGAGATATTGGAATAGTTGCTAAACTAAAAAGTACGAAAACAGGTGATACTTTGTGTGACGCCGGGAGTCCTATAGTTTTTTCTCCTCCTAAATTTCCTTTATCAATTATATCATTTGCAATTAAGCCTGAAACAAGAAAAGACGAAGATAAAATTGGTACAGCTTTGACTAAATTAAAAGAAGAAGATCCAACATTAAGAGTAGAAGTTGATAAGGAATTCGGACAAACAATCATTTCCGGGCTTGGAGAGCTTCATTTGGAGGTTATTGTAAGTAAACTGGCAAAGAAATTTGGCGTGAGTGTTAGTATGGAAAAACCAAGAATTCCGTATAGAGAAACAATAAGGAAATCTGCAAAGGGTCATACTAAATACAAAAAGCAGTCCGGAGGGCGCGGACAGTACGCTGAGGTGTATATTGAGGTTAAACCTCTGGAAATCGGCAAGGGATTTGAGTTTGTTAATAAGATAGTTGGAGGCGCTATTCCTGCAAAATTTATTTCTTCAGTTGAAAAGGGACTAAATCAGGCGATTCAAAAGGGAGCTTTGGCTGGTTATCCTGTCGTGGACTTGAGTGCATCGCTATATGACGGAACGTTTCATGCCGTTGATTCCTCTGATATAGCTTTTCAAATAGCTGCATCTATGGCGTTTAAAGAGGCTATGATAGCGGCAAATCCTGTATTAACAGAACCTATCATGGAGACGGAGGTAACGGTTCCATCTCAATACATGGGAGACGTTAATGGAGACATGAACTCCAGACGTGGAAGAATTATTGGGATTGACACAGATGGTGACGTTCAAACAATAAAAGCGAATGTGCCCTTGGCGGAGCTTTATAAATATGCAACGGATCTTAAATCTATGACGCAGGGAGGCGGTACTTACAGCATGCATTTTTCGCATTATGAACAGGTTCCTGCGCAAATAAGCAGTAAGGTTATTGAAGAAATAGAAAAAACGAAGAAAGGATAGAATTTATGTCAGGTCATTCAAAATGGGCGTCTATTAAACATAAGAAGGCGAAAGTTGATGCACAGCGCGGAAAGACATTTACAAAGCTTATCAAGGAGATAACTGTTGCTGCGCGCAGCGGAGGAGGCGATATCAACGCTAATGCCAGACTAAGAAGCGCTATTCAGGTAGCAAAGGACGCAAACATGCCTGCGTCAAATGTAGAACGCGCAGTTAAAAAAGGGACAGGAGAATTACCCGGAGTGAACTACGAAGAGCTTACGTATGAAGGATACGGTCCTGCAGGAGTAGCTGTTTATGCAGAACTTCTTACTGATAATAAGAATCGTACAGCTTCTGAAATAAAACATGTTTTCTCGAAAAACGGAGGACATCTTGCTGAGACTGGAAGTGTAGCGTGGATGTTTGAAAAAAAAGGCTTATGTCATGTCAATAAGGACTCTGTAGATGAAGATAGACTTATGGAGATTGTTTTAGACGCCGGGGCCGAAGATATGAACACGGAGAGCGATTTCTACGAGGTCATAACTAATCCTCAAACTTTTGAACAAGTAAAGAAAGCAATTCTTGGTGAGAACATCTCTCTTGAGCTTGCGGAAATAAGCATGGTACCTAAGAGCACGGTTCCCGTTACAGAAAAAAAGGCGGAACAGATGCTTCGTCTTATGGAAGAACTTGAGGATCATGATGATGTGCAGCATGTTTATGCGAACTTTGATATCTCTGATGAGGAAATGGAAAAGTTATAGTGCGCATTCTTGGTGTTGATCCGGGCGTTGCCAGAACAGGTTATGCAGTTATAGAATCCCAGCAGGGAAACGATTCTCTTTTGCCTTTAAGGTTTGGATGTATAGAAACGTCAAAAGATGAGCCGTTTTTTAACCGTCTTAAATTAATTTACAGAAAAATTTCTGATATAATAGAAAAATACAAACCCGATGTTCTTAGCATTGAGGAACTGTTTTTTTGCAAAAACGCAAAAACCGCTCTTCAGGTGGGTCAGGCGAGAGGTGCAATTATCGTAGCCGGGGTTAATGCTGATCTTGAAATAGCATCATATACGCCTTTAGAAATAAAGCTGGCTATAGTTGGATATGGAAAAGCCTCCAAACAGCAGGTTCAGTTTATGGTAAAAAAACTCTTGCATCTTGAGGAGACACCAAAGCCCGACGACGTGGCAGATGCTTTGGCTATTGCCATGTGTTATATAAATCGATCAGTACCCAGAGGAAGAAGTGATAGGATACATAGAAGGAAAGTTATCGGTTAAAACGCCGGCACTTGTCGTTATTGATGTTGGTGGAGTTGGCTATGAAATGCATATTTCGCTGACTACATATAACCAAATCGGCAAAATCGGAGAAAAATCAAAGATTTTTACTCATCTTTATGTCAGAGAAGACAAATTAGAACTCTACGGCTTTGCGACTGAAGACGAGAAGGTATTTTTCAAAACATTAATTTCAATATCAGGGATAGGTCCAAGTGTGGCTATAAGGATTTTATCTGCTATAAAAGCGGATAGATTTAAGGCTGCGGTCATTGATGAAGATGTTGGAATATTAACCACAATCCCGGGTATAGGCAAAAAAACCGCCCAGCGAATCATAGTAGAGCTCAAGGATAAAATAGGTGTTTTAACAGACAAAGAGAAGTCTTATCTAATTGGTAAAGATCCTGAGGAACATGCTGTAATTAATGACAGTATATCTGCATTAGTTTCATTGGGATATTCCCGCGCTATTGCACAAAGAGCTGTTGACAGGGTGCTGTCTGAGACAAAAGAAGAGATAAAGATAGAAGAACTTATACGAAAGTCCCTCAAGTTTGTTTGATCAGTCAAGGAGACTTTAACGCCTGCCACGAAACTTTATAGTTATTGCTTGCGCTCCATAATAGCCAGCCGCATGCTCCGGTTTCTTTAGCAGCTCTTATCTGTTCAAGAATGTAGTCTTTATTCCACTTAGAGCGGGTTACTTTATAAGGGAATGCCTGAAGCCATGGCCTTATAATAACGCCTGTTTTTTCTGTAGCAATTCCGGTTTTTTTACAACCTTGTGAAATAAAATAGTATGGATGGTCTGCAGGATTCTTTTTGCCTTCAAACCTGCCGTAGAAATGAGATGGATATAGCATGGGGCTTATTATATCAGCATATTTTGCAAGATCCCGAATCCTCTGACCTGTGATTTCCTCATCTTCCTTTCGTTGCCATGCCGTAATTGCATAAACATCTATAGATAATAAAACTTTCTTTCTGCGTGTTAATTCATAGGCTCTTTTCAGAAAACTTGTTATTATCGCGTGCTTCTCTGTCTTTGCTTCATCAAATGAATACTTTGCATTCTTGACATTCCCCATTGCAGGAAATCTGAGATAATCAAACTGAATCTCATCCACCCCCAAATCGCATAGCTCCGTGACAAGGTCAAGATTATATTTCTGGACAATTTCAAGAGAAGGGTCCACCCATCGAATCTTCCCCTTTTGTTTCCACACACCAGCACGCGACTTGCTTTGCACAGCTAAATCAGGTCGATTTTTAGCCAAAATCTCATCACAAAAAAGCGCAATTCTTGCCACAACATGTATTCCATCTCTATGCAAAAGATATATCATTTTACTTATGTCTTTTATTTGGGATTTTCTGGTAGCACCTATTTCCTTTGCGAGTGATACAGAGCTTTTATATGTTACTACGCCATCAACATCTTTCACGTCAAAAACTATGGTGTTTCCTCCAAGCGATTTCAGTTTTTTCGCTAACGTCAAAATGCTTTCTGTTCCTGCTGTATTGCCTGTTATGTATATTCCTTTGGCATTAAAAGATTTGTCTTTTGTGACTGTTTTTGCCTTGACAGGCTTTGTTCTGACAATAGGAATTTTAAGTTTTTTATTTATCTTAAGACTTGTTTGATTAACATTATTAATCTTTTTTATTTCCTTAACAAAAGAAGATAATGAATAGAAGTCGCTCAGGGGGAGGTATTTCTTAGCAATTTTATGTAATGATTCTCCGCTTCTTACGGTATGATTTACAAAAGAGGGCGCATCAGCGTGCAATGGCAAAAGGAAAAATCCAAATAAGATACAAGGGACAAACAAAATCCGAAATGTTTTTTTTGTTAAAGAATAACTCATTGGGCAGAAACTATCATTTTTCATAAATCAAGTCAAATGCATGACATCTCCCTAAAATCCTTCTTCAAATTATTGCGCAATCTTTTTGTCATTCTCCTGCTTGACATTGGAATCCATAGTTTTCTTGTAGGGGCGGTGCTTGCCTCCGCCCTTTTTTCTTGTAGGGAATGTGCATTTGCTTTTAAGCTTGGAGAGTTTTATAATGAAAAGAATTAAATTATGACAAAAATTAAAGATATACCAAAGATTGATCGACCGAGAGAAAGATTTCTCAAAAAAGGGTCAGATGCTCTTTCTAAAAGTGATCTTTTGGCGATTCTTTTAGGTAGCGGGATAAAGGGCAAAAATGTTAAACAGCTTTCAGAAAATATAATAAAAAAATTTGGTAAAAACTTTTTAAATATAACTGTTGATGATTTATTAAAAATTTCTGGAATTGGACAAGCCAAAGCTTTGCAAATCGTTTCTGCAATTTCTTTGGTAAAACGCTTTTATCAAGACGAGAAAACAAACGAAATTATTATTAAAAATTCTCAAGATGTTTTATCCATTACTTATGATTTAAAAGACAAAAAGAAAGAACATTTGGTTTGTTTATACCTCAACGCAAGAAATGTTCTACTTAAAAAGGAAGTTGTCAGTGTAGGATTATTAGATAAAGCCTTGCTTCATCCAAGAGAAATATTTTATCCCGCAACAGAATTAAACGCTGCTAGTGTTATTTTAATTCATAATCACCCGTCAGGCGATTTTTTACCAAGTGAAAAAGATAATCAAATTGTCGGGAAAATAGCACAGGCAGGAGAAATAATGGGAATACCTGTTATTGATTTTATTATCGTCTCCAAAAATGGTCATTATAGTTTTTACGAAAAGCTAAAAACACAAGATGAAAATTTTGATTATGTAGCTGACGGAAAGCAAATGAATTTTTTTGATTATTTAGAGATTGAAAAGACTGTTTATGAACCAAATAGAGAGAGAAAAAACAATGTTAGTGATAAGCCAACCTATATTGACTTATTTTGTGGGGCTGGTGGATTTTCGCTTGGATTTGATAATGCAGAATTTAACAATATTTTTTCATTAGATATTGAAAAAAACTTTTGCGAAACGTATAAAGCAAATTTTCCAAATCATAAATTAATAGAAAAAGATATAAATGAATTTACAGATAAAGAAATTGAAAAATTCATTAGTAAAGGAAAGATAGATGTTATTATTGGAGGTCCTCCATGTCAAGGATTTAGTATTGCTGGAAACATAGGAAGAAAATTTATTGATGACCCAAGAAATCATCTATTTAAGGAATTTATAAGGGTTGTTAATGTTGTACAACCAAATTATTTTGTAATGGAGAATGTGGCTCGTTTATATACACATAACAATGGAAGAACAAAAAGAGAAATTATCTCAAAATTTAATAATATTGGATATGCTGTAGAATGCAAAATTCTAAATTCAGCTGATTATGGTGTCCCACAAGTAAGAAAAAGAGTTATTTTTATAGGTTCAAAAATAACTAATGAATTGATATTTCCCCCAACTGTTAAAAAACATAAAATAGTTGAAGAGTTTTTAAGTGATTTACCGAATTTGAAATCAGGAGAAGAGTCCAGTATACCAAATCATATAGCAATGAATCATACCGAACAAATGCTCAAGAAAATGAGCTATATTTCAAACGGAGGAGATAGAACAGAAATACCATTAAAAATAAGACCAAAATCGGGAGATGTAAGAAAATATATAAGATATAACAGCAATAAACCTGCAATAACTATAACAGGAGATATGAGAAAAGTTTTCCACTATTCTCAAAATAGAGCATTGACTGTAAGAGAATTAGCAAGATTACAATCTTTCCCAGATAGTTTTATATTTAAAAGCACATCTATATCTCAACAACAACAAGTTGGAAATGCTATTCCTCCGCTTATGGCAGAAGCAATAGCAAATAGCCTTAAAAAAATGATTTCAAATCAAGCTCAAAAAGTGGAAAATAATCGGATCAAATTTGAAAATAAACTTCCAAAAGTTAATTTCATAGGGAATAAAGAGAAAATAGCTAGTTGGATTTGTGATCATTTTTCAAAAGATACAAGTTCAATTTTTGATGCTTTTTCTGGTGGTAGCTCTATTAGTTATGAAGCAAAAAAAAGAGGGTTCAAAGTTATAAGCAACGATATTTTAAATGTAAATTACTTACTTTCTAAATCTCTTATTGAAAATAATCAAGAAATATTAACAAAAGAGGATATCAAAATTATTTTTTCAGGTAAACCATTTAAGGGCTTTATGTATAAAAACTATTCAAATGTTTTCTTTTTTCCAAAAGAATGTATGGAGTTAGATTTATATAGAAAAAAAATAGAAACATTGTCATCAGAATATAAAAAGTCTATTGCTCTGACTCTTTTAAGAAGGGCTATGATTAGGAAGATGCCATATTCTAGATTTACCATCAATTGGGAGAAAATAAAACAATTAAGAGATGAAGAATATAGTTATAAAAAATACAAAAGAAAAAGGGCATATCATAATAAATCTTTTAAAGAGCATTTTTTAGAAAATTTGAGCGATTATAATAATGCCATTTTTGACAATGAGAAAGGTAATAAGTCATATAATAAAGATGTGTTTTTTTTATTAAAGAAAGTAAAAGCAGATATTATCTATCTTGATCCTCCATATACAGGAACTATGAATAATTATTTCGGGTTTTATGGACCTATGGATGAATATATCAAATCACAAAAACTTAAACCCTTTGAAAATAATTTCATAGATAAAAGATCATCGTTATTGCTATTTGATAAATTATTTTCTAGCTTATCTAATTATAAATATTGGTTTTTAAGTTATAATAATAATTCATATCAAACAAAAGATGAACTGCTGTGTATAATTAGTAAATATTCTAAAAATATAGAAGTTATTGAAAAACATCACAGTTATAAAGTTACAGGAAAAGAAAAT
>Ga0075121_1001726_pt1 | contig 13243 bp, 9 predicted proteins | sample AntAceMetag02UKG_FD_69793 | JGI IMG/M metagenome (GOLD analysis project Ga0075121, IMG submission 69793) | Saline lake microbial communities from Ace Lake, Antarctica - Antarctic Ace Lake Metagenome 02UKG | ecosystem: Environmental > Aquatic > Non-marine Saline and Alkaline > Saline | place... | reverse complement strand
CAATTTAGCCAGTTCTTCTACTTGAGAAGAAATCCGTTTTCTTAATTTGTCTGGTAGTTCCTTTTTTATCATAGTATCAGCATGCTCTCATACTATACTGATACTGTCAACATAAAAAAATAAACCGGAAGTATAAAAACTTTTCGGCTCGGTTTTTTAATCTTAGGTCTTTTCTAATTAGCTGGTTTTATCTTGTTACCCCCCTTTTACTCACCGGTTACAAAATAAGTTGTATATTTTCATAGGGAAAGGTAAAATATATCGATACTTCAAGATATTGCACTGCAGATACTTATAAATAATATATCTTATTGGAAAGACTCTTGAGCGACCACATTCCACATCGATGATAGTTTTTCAGCAACAATCTTATTATCGTATATAATGATAGCTCTCCAATGGAGAATTTTTCCTCTGGTTGAATAATCTGCACCGATGTTTTTATATATGTATGTATGTCCACCGCTCTTTTCATTTTGATAGACTTCTTCGGTAAAACCGTTATTTTTACTATTCTTAAATATATACTCAAAACGCAAAATAAGCGGTTTATCAAGTCGTTTTACCCCACCACAGTCCCACGACAATATAAAGTGTTCTCCAATCTGTTCAGGATCAAGGTATTTCTTTTCATAAGGGAAAGGGAATTTTTCGAGCTCACTTCCACCAAGAAAGTTCTTGAGAAGCTCACGTAATACATATTTTTTTTCAATCCGATTAACTTTAGTAACAGCAAATCTTAGCCTCGACTCTACATCAGCGCTTACTTTCTTAACTTTTTTTTGTAAAAGCACTTCCAACCGATAATAGGTGTTTTTGGTAGTTGTCCATTGCTTTTTTATTTTATCGGAAACTTTAGTAAAAATAAAAGCTTCATCAATATCCTTTATTTGTCTATTCATAGTAGGCAAGAGCACATCTATATCACGTTTGTTCTTGTAATAATCACCTGCCATACCATCAAGTTTTCTCGCTTCCTCCAAGAAATCGTGTATACGCCAGCCTAATTCTTCAGCCCCACCGAGTCGTAATTTTTTTTGTTTTCCAAAAAAAGGGACACACTGATTAAAAAGCGTATCCGCACGTTGTTCCAATGAATGAGCCATTTTTTTTGCTTTTACCCTATCTTCAGGATACAGCGCAAAAATCACGTTCGCTTTTAGCAACACGCCACATACGATGATAATACAAATACACACTTTACTTAAAAACGTATTCATTTTATTCATGAGAACCCTTTTTAGTGATTTTCGTACTATTATTTTAGAACGCTAAAAACTTTTTACCGCATCGTGGACATGCAGACATAAAGCCTTTAGTCATCTCTCCATCACGCTTAATTTTGTTTCCACATCCCGCGCACACGTATTGAATCTCAGCAGGACATGTTTTCACCTTTATGTCTTCTTGCGTGGTAGCACAACCACCAATAGTAAGGCAAACAAGAACAAAGAGTAAAAGCACTTTACTTTTTAATAACATATGATAGAATCTCCATACTTTATATTGAGTAGTAATTATAGCAATTTAGTAAAAATATGAAATATTTTTTTTAACTATTTACGTATTTTTTTGTTTTTTACCTTAACACATTAAAGACTATATATTATATTCCTAATTATGCATCCTATAATAATGACATTATTTTTAACTTCATGGAAAACGGTTAATCCATTACGTATTGCCCTTATGGTCATTGTATCACTTCTTTGGCTTCTCTGTTTTAGCAGTTTATTTTCAAAGGACAGAAGAAAAACACGACTGAAATATCGTAATTTTTTCAAATCAAAACTAGGTAAGTTCACTGCTCCTGAAAAACGTAGGACTCCTCGCATACATTTTCCTATGGCAATAAAATACCGAATTATCAATTCTTCCGAGAAAGATACCCGCACCTACTTTACTGGAAACGCAAAAGATTTAAGTGAACGGGGCATTTTTATCAGCACTGATAGGAATATCACGATCGGTGAAAGCTTAGAGCTAAAAATCCCTGCGGATAAAGCTGCGCGACCACTTATTATAATCGGTACCGTTGTAAGAACAGAAGAAGATACAATTGAAAAACTACATTCACTAGGAATAGTTTTTAACCAAATAGATGAAGAGGCAAAAAAAATTCTCGCAAATTACGTAGAAGAGTGCCTCACAGAGCAGAAAAGCTAAACAGAAAACCATGAAAAAACAATACACATTTTTATGTATAAGCATTTTTATGATAAGCGGTTTTATTCCTATAGCCCATGTTCATGCAGAAGAAAGGATCACCCATTTCGGGCCTGAAATGATAAAGACGGAAACAAAAAGTGCTGACGATACATTTGATAAAGAAACTTTTGCAAAGCTTATACATTCACTCACCAACGAAAAAAAAGACACCAGAATTGATGTTCTCTGGAAGTTAAGAATGCAGGGCGACACCTCAATAGTGCCGGATCTTATACCACTTTTGGAGGATAAAAGACCCTATGTGCGTGTAACAACATGTGAGCTCCTTGCTGAGATCGGCAATAAAACATGTTTACCAAAAGTCACTCAGCTGCTTTTAACAGACAAAAATGAAAAAGTTAAGGAAGCGGCCGCCAAAGTTCTCTTTAATATTGGCGATAGATCAGTCGTTCCGGCTTTGATTAAGGCACTGAACCAGCCGCGACCACTTGCGGAAGGAATAGGCTATTGGCTTTTTCCTAATGATATATATGATAATTACAGATACGATGTTGTTAAGGCATTAAACAGAATAACGGGAAACACATTCTTTTACAGGAGAAATGAAACTAACTTCAACAGGATAGCTGCACAAAAAAGAATCAACACTTGGTGGAAAAACAATGAACAGTTTTACTCAAAAGAAATGAGTCGTATAGATTCATTATCCGCACAACTCGTATCAGACGCAAAAACATTCAAAAACAATATAACAACCTCAAATTATGCACGTATTCTCGGGGGTAATGATCTCGCGCGACATAGTGAAACGTTTTACGAATGCGCAAAAGACCTGCATGAAGTCATAGCAAAGCTACCGGAAAACAGAGAGAAACTCAAACCACTACTTGCAAAGACCACTTCTCTGGTTAATTATATTGATGAAATATTTATATATTCACAAGATTTGAAAAATTATGAAGAATTATGGAATAAGCAGAAAGATTTATTAAAAGCAATTCGATCATTCTTTGGCACAACAAATCGTCTACCTGCAGCACCGAGCAAGAAATCAAAATCTTAAATAAGATCACTTCTTATTTTTTGTATCAACTTTAGGATTAAAGTATATCGTTTTGTTTCTACCTGCATTTTTTGCTTTATAGAGCGCCTGATCAGCAAACTCAATAAAATCTTTGCTCGTATCAATAAATGTGTCCGGAAACGAAACAAGCCCAACACTCACAGATACATGCACCATGTCTCCATCAATATGAAACGGGATACTGAACAAACGTCTCCTAAAACGCTCAGCACTTTCAAACGCCTCACCCCGTCCAACACCAGGCAAGAGCGCACAAAACTCCTCACCTCCATATCGCACAAGAATATCTGACTTTCTGAATGTATCTCTCATTGTTTCAGCAACACCTTTCAGCACGATATTTCCCTTCTCATGTCCATAGGTGTCATTAAATTTCTTAAAGTGATCGATATCCATCATAACCAATGATAGTTTTGAATCATACCTTTTTGCACGTTCAAATTCGTTCTGCAAACGCAGACTAAAATATCTCATTATATATAAACCTGTCAGTCCATCGGTAATTGCATCCTGTTTGAGTTCCATACTCTCAAGTAATAAACGAATGTATTTATAAAATATGACGGCTATATATATAATCACAATGCAAAACAAGACACTGAAAAAATCACCGATATAATTTTTATAAAACAAAAATGCACTCACGGTCAAAAATGATATTATTTCAACAACAATAAAGATAAATCCCTTGATCGCTGTAAATTTATACGCAATGAGAACGGCTATTATCGAAAATAAAATAAGTATCACAGAATCAACAATAGGAGGAACAGTTTTGATATATCTTTTTGATAATACGGTTAAAATACTGTTTGCATTCATAAGGACCCCCGGCATGTCCATGAGCGGTGTGGGATATACATCATGTATAATCTCATTTGTCTGACCGATGAGAACTATCTTACCCTTAACCTCATCAATATTAAATTTTCCGTTAAGGATTCTCCACGCGGGAATAATGGTAAAATTCTTTGTATCCGCAAGATAATTTATTTTTGCCGTCCCATCGGAACGAACAGGAATTGATGCAAGAGGCTCTGGAGTTCCCTTTTTTCTCAATAATACTGCCTTTCCATTATAAAAAATGTCTTCTTGATCACATCCATAATATTCGCACAATATTTTTACCCCAAAAGAATATTCTATAACATCCTTTGAGCCTTTTTTATCCCGAATAAAAAGACGGGTATTCCTCACCCGGTAATCCATGTCTCTTGGTTTATTTATTGGCCCGTGTGAACGTGCAGCTTCCAGAAAAGGGGCATGTGGAAGAATATGCTCCCCATTATCAGAATAGTATGAGGCTAAAACTATATTACCTGTCTCCTTAAGAGCATTTTTGAATAATGTATCATTTTTTCGATCAGCGCTTTCGCCGATAAAAATAATATCAAAACCAATAACCTTGGGCTCTCCCTTCTTGATGGTGTTGACCATGGTTGCATACACATCTCTGTCCCAGGGCCACTTTCGATTTGCCTGTTGAAGAGACACATCGTCAATAGCAACAACTACTATGTCATTAATCTGCGACGGTAAGGGCTTTACTACGTGTGACAATCGAAAGAAAACATCAAGCGTCTTTAACTTTGCATTAGTGATAATATCAAATGGAGCAAGAATAAATGCGTAGGTGATAAAAAGAAGAAAGAAAATGGCCGTTATAACACGTATCAATTTTTTTAGACGTTTCGGTTTCATATATATACGTTTTCTAGTAGATTAGTCTATTGAAATTTACTCTACACATTATAGTGAAATACTCCCCCATCGTAAATAAAAAAGGGTGGTATAAGATATATACCACCCTTTTTTATTTGAAACATGCTTAGAAAACTATTATGCAGCTTTCTGCACATTAATATATCCACGTATTTCCTCGTCGATATTATTATCAGCAGGAACCTTAACCGGTCGAGGTTTGTAGATTACATTTTTGACATCCTCATCAGGGATGCCCTGCTCAGCAAAAAACTTCTTTAGCTTCGGATAATCACTCGGCTCTTTGAGTATTGCAGCAACAAGCGCTTGAATGTCTCCATCATTCTCAAGAATTAATTTTGCACATAAGAATATTTGCCGGGATGAGACATATTCATCATCAGCAGGTTTAACATCCGGGATCACTATCGGCGTCTCATTGATTTTATTATTCTCTACTTTTCCATACCGCTTTGTATTCGGTGAAACAAAGACTACGTCTTGTTTTCTATAATTTTCCTGTTTTTCAATCTCAGGAAACGCGCTCTTTATTTTTTCAATAATTACGCCCGCCTGATCAACCGCATCTTTCTTGACCTGTACGATTTCGTCATAATGAACAGCTTTTGATAATTTATGTGTATCCATAAGTTTTTTCGGATCAGGATCTTCTGTCACAAGGACAACTTTCTGATCTTTATCCACTTCTTTCAGTTCCTTAAGATGCAATGTCAACCCAACCATGGTTTCAAATTCATCTATGTCAATCACCATGACTTTAATCTTTCCGGTTTCTTTTCCTTCTGGAAACGGCAAGTTACAGAAAATGTTGTCTGCCTTCAAAACATTGGATGCAATCGTAGATGTCAAGCCATCTTTAATCTCAGATGACATGCTTGCCATATACTTTGCTGCATATGATGGAGAGACTGCATAGGTTCCCTCTGGGGCAACAAGTACATTACTGGTCAATATCACTTGTGCGAAACCAGCCGGTGTGATTGCTTGAGCCATGTAGCCTAAAACATCATTCGGAGCTCCAATCATTAAATCTTGTGGAATGACTGGTGCTTTGCCTTCTTTATAAAATTTTATGATGACAGACACTCTATCGATAACAACAGGAACAAATATCTCATCATCGTTTAATCTGAGTGGCATATAGACTTCACCAATACCATCTATTTTTGAAACATTACCACTAAAAACACCCTTTTCAATAGGTGATGCTTTCTTAATAAGTTCCTTAAGTTTTTTTGTCCACTCTGGAACTATTTCTTCAGAACTCATTTCATCAGTAGCTACCGCTCCAGAAGGAAGATCAGTAAGATTCCCATATTTAAAATTAATTCCTTTCTTATTATCTTCAAATGGACTCGATGGCGCTAAAACCGCATCAGTCCTACTTCCAAGCGAAATCATTCCAATCGATCCGGGTAATGCATCGGGAGGGTTTTTCTTTTTATAATAATTAAGAAACGGCGTTTCTGTACGTAAAAGCAACGATACATATCTTTCTTCATCAAACGATTTACCCACTTTAGGTAAAATAACCGCATAGGATATACCTTTTGATTTCAAAAGTCTTTTAATTCCTTCTGTATGAAACCCTCCGGCAACAAGTACAGCCCTTTCCTTCCCTGTCTCACTCATACCTGCAAGTAAATGACGGACAAGTTCACCATCTCTTTTTACAGCCAGTGCATAAAAACGCCCCGCATGATCTACTGAAGGCGATATATCCTGATTAAAAGTGACTGCTGTAGTTGAGAGACCATTTTTAACTAATAGATCGTTAATTTTTTGCTTTATATTCTGAGGCGAACAGTTTGCTTTATGCTTCAGATAATAATCGTAATCCTTCCGCGAAAGCTTTAAATTCAGGAACTTAGACATAACGGTAAAATCAGTATCTAATTCATTAACGGCACGAACAAGGGGTGTAGAAGATAACCTGTCAAAAAGTGCACTTTCGATCTTTTCACGCTGAGTGTTAACCTTCGTTCGGCTAATACTCTTGGACACATCCAAATATTTGATATATTTTTTCAAAGAAGGATAATTATTAAGATCAATATTTGACATCTTCGCCAAAACATGGATTCTATTATAAAAATCAACTGGAGAAATATTTCCAAGTCTAAAAAGCAAAGACAACTGTGTCAGTTCAGTTAGTTTCTGGCGATTAAGATTTTCTGATAAATCTTCAATAAGACTAATTCTTTCAGTTCCAACTTTCGTAAAATCAACCTCTTTCTCAAGCTGCATAAGAGATAGTAAACGACCAAACTCTGAATATTTCTTAAGATCAATACCATTTTGCTTGCATTGATTTTTGAGATAGTCGCAATATGCAGTAAATGAGATATCGCCCTCTTTAAATACGTTCTTTTTTGCGTCAAGCTCTTTTAGGGCTTTTGAATATGCTTTATTTTTAAGAACACTTACCTTAGCGTTCATCTCACCAAGCACATTTCTAACCGCAGTATGATTGGCCCATACTTTTTTAAATTCTTTAACATTTTCATCATAAATCCGGGCACTTTCAGCCCCGAAGAGATGAACCATTTCTTTAGAATTAATAGAAAAATACTCCGCCCCGCTTATTATTCCTCTGTCACGATAATTGATAGATAAAGACTTCTTCACTTTCGGAGCAGGAAATGACTTCATGAGAGAGGTATCTACAACGCCACTTGCCCCTTCAATCCACACAGAGTCAACATCATAGTTATAGAGCAACTTCCCCAGCATTCCTGAAATGCTCTCCTGTGCCTTAGAATCAGTATGCGCATCCTGAATATTAATAACTAACTTATCATCCGTTCCTTTAAACACTTCTTCAACTGTTCCATACATCTCAGGGACATACAGTTTCGATACAATTTGAGATGGTGAAGCAGTTACAGCCTGACCGAGTGTCGCGGGTAACGAATCACCAGATCCTGTAGGTTTTCCTGTTGCGGGACCACTACTGGCTTCCTCCGCCGCATATACACATGTAGCCGATAGAGACAATATAAGTGTACAAATAAATAAAGTGAAAATGTTTTTAGTTTTCATATAGAAATACCATCCTTTCTTTTCCCCATTCTACCTGCTAAAACACGCTTTGTCAAGGTGGCAGGGGTGTTTTTATATATAAAAATAGGACAGACCTTTTTATTGACTACTTTTGATCTGTCCTATTTCTTTGTGTGTCTTATTTATACCCGTTTATTGTTTCCCACATTTTATACGCCCTGCTTTTAGTAAACGGTCTCTCGTAAGACCTGTTATCAATCCTGTTGTGCTGTTTAAGCAGAATAAATCTTTTTGATTCTGTTATTGCATTATCAATAGCCTTCATTTGACGCACAGAGTATTCTATAGAATCTTCAATTTGACTGGTTAATTTTTTCAGCTTCTCCAATCCGCGAAGGAGTGTCTCCCGAGCAATCACTGCTGTTTCACTTGAATTGAGCTGTTGCGTTCTTTTAAGCGTGTTTTCTCTGTTAATGCTTCTTAATGTCCTGAGCGCTGCGGCTGCTTTCTTTTCTATTGGCGTAATGCTATGGATATTCTTTTGTTTGTATATTGTCGCTGTCGATTTTTTGGTTTCTTCTTGAGCAGCCTTTTCTTCTGTTTTCTTACTCGAAGCCTCTTTTTCAGCTGCTTTCTTTGCCGCTGCTTCTTCTGCAGCTTTCTTAGCTGCAGATTTCTCAGCTTCTTTCTTGCGAGCTACCTCTTCAGCGGATTTCTTTGCTGCTTCTTTTTCAGCTGCTTCTTCAGCGGATTTCTTTGCGGCTGCCTCTTTTGCTGTAGATTCTTCTGCAGTCTTCTTTGCTGCAGCTTCTTTTTCAGCTGCTTCTTCTGCGGCCTTCTTTGCCACTTCTTCTTTTTTAGCTGCTTCTTCTGCGGCCTTCTTTGCCACTTCTTCTTTTTCAGCTACTTCTTCAGCGGTCTTCTTAGCTGCGGTTTCTGCTTCTTCTGCTTTTCTTTTTGCAACAGCTTCTTCAGCTGCTTTCTTCGCTATCAAATCTTCTGCAGTCTTCTTTGCTGCAGATTCTTCAGCTGCTTTCTTCGCGGCTTCTTCGGCTGCCTTCTTTGCTGCAACCTCTTCTGCGGCTTTTTTGCCCACTGCCTCTTCCGCGGCCTTCTTTGCGGCCACCTCTTCTGCTGCCTTCTTTGCTGCAGTTGCTTCCTCTGCAGCTTTCTTTGCGGCTTCTTCTTCCGCCTTCTTTATAGTAGCTTCTTCGGCGGCCTTCTTTGCTGCCACCTCTTCTGCGGCCTTCTTCGCTACAGATTCTTCTGCGGCCTTCTTTGCGGCCACCTCTTCTGCGGCCTTCTTCGCTGCAGCTTCTTCAGCGGCCTTCTTCGCTGCAGCTTCTTCAGCTGCTTTCTTCGCTGCGGCTTCTTCTGCGGCCTTCTTTGCTGCTACCTCTTCTGCAGCTTTCTTCACTGCGGCTTCTTCAGCTGCTTTCTTCGCTGCAGCTTCTTCTGCCGCTTTCTTTGCTGCAACCTCTTCTGCGGCTTTTTTGCCCACAGCCTCTTCCGCGGCTTTCTTCGCTGCTACCTCTTCTGCGGCCTTCTTTGCGACCACCTCTTCTGCTGCCTTCTTTGCTGCAGTTGCTTCCTCTGCAGCTTTCTTTGCGGCTTCTTCTTCCGCCTTCTTTATAGTAGCTTCTTCGGCGGCCTTCTTTGCTGCTGACTCTTCTGCAGCCTTCTTCGCTACAGATTCTTCAGCGGCTTTCTTCGCTAATGCCGCTTCCTCTGTAGCTTTCTTCGCTGCGGCTTCTTCTTCTACCTTCTTTGCAGCAGCTTCTTCTCTACCACCTACATATGAAGCAATTTCATTTCCATCCTTATCTAAATATGTTGTTACTTCTGAAACTTTTTCACCGTTTTCCACCACAAGCAAGGTTCTAATCAAATTCCCGGCACCCATATCAACTACCGTTGTGATTTTCTTATAACTTATCAGAGTATCTGAAATATTATACTCAGCTTCTCTCACATATACTGTCTCAAGAATTTTCCCTGTCTCATATTCTCTGACGATTTCATCGTATTCAGTCATACGGATCTTTCCATACGCATCTATCGTATAGTGTATGTTGTTTCTCGTGATGTAATAGATCGCATTATCTATGGATGTGTAGTGCACATAACTCTGAATCTTCCCTATATAGCTGCCCGACATGTACACATCAATATCTACCATATCTCCGCTTTCTATCAGCCGTTCAATAGTTCTTCTCCGGAGAGCTTTAGCGAGATCCTCAGAGGGTGGATATTTTCCTCCTCTTAAAACCGCCAGTGCAACAGGATCATCATTAATCAGCGCTTGCTCCATGATCTCTTCTAGAGCCATGATATTTTCTTTTGTAGGATTTTCAAGAACGACACGTGCAACTTCAGTATTACTGATACGTACATCAAGCATAAATGAACCGTTTTCTACGATCACATTTCCATTTCCATAATTAATATCTCCTTGGGCTAATACCGCATCTCGCTTCTGAGCTAAAAGACCAATAGCTTCAGCATGCTTTTTGATATAATTCATGTACTGACTGATATAAAACATATCTACTTCATTATAGTAAGACCCCACAGTATGTATAAATGAAGCTACATCTCTCAATGCGTTATATACGCTTATTCCTACTGAATAATTGCTACCCGAAAAATCCATTGTCGCACCGGGGATCCCAATACTTACTATTTCTCTTGCAGCATCAATGGAATAGCTGAACTGATTTCCGTAGATGAGGTGCATAACATGTTCATACGGAATATTCAATGTGTTACACACGGTATTTTCTAATGTTATTTTTACTTTTTCTCCAATCAACGTATCGATCTGACTAAAATAATTTTCATACAACTGTTTTTCTGAAGATGCCTGCACCCATCGCGTCATCCCCGTAAATTCTCTTTTTAGCTCCTCCTGTGTTTTACTCCAATATGTATTAGAGTTAATGGGATTACCCAAAAATGAGAGTAATTGTTTCGCTTCAGTAAGATCTATGCCAGGGTTCTTTGATAATATAAGAGCCAACGCACCAACGATCTTAGGCGATGAATATGATGTCCCTTGCCCGCCATCTCCGGCATTACTCACGCCATTTGCAAAAAAGTCTGCACCCTTCACATACTCGGAACCCTCAATGTGATTCATATTTGTATAATATGTCGGATACCCGGCACTTGTCGTCGCCCCAACAGCTACTACATTCGGCATTGATGCAGGAAAAGTTCCTGTTAATCCTGAGTTCCCGCCTGATGTGACAAAGAGAGAATTACCTGAAGAAATTTTATTAATAACATTTTCTATCGTAGAAAAACGTGTCATGCTGGCACTGAAATTGACCAAATGAGGATCTAAATTTGCTACATGCTCAAATACATTCTGAATATGGCTTAATCTCATATAATTACTTATCCCAACAAGGTGTATTTCATATTTTTTACCAAGATCTCCCGGAAGCGATACAGTAAAATCACCATATTTTTGCGAACTAATGTAGTTTTGCGTATCAGCAGGTACTGAATAATCAATACCCATGCTTCTAAGCATATTATTAAGTACAGTAAATCCATGTATATACCCGCCAAAATTTGCTTCATTCGTAAAATTATCAACTATAACAATCTTTACCGGTTCATTATCCGTGCTCCCGGCATAAACATCGGACGAAGGAGAATACAGTATAATGAAACCGACCGCGATACTGGTAATAACATAGAGACATTTTTTTCTTAAATAGCTCATTATTTCTCCTCATCATACATAGGTTTAGGAGGTTCTATATGCACGAAGACATTTGGCTCAGCCCATTTTACCTGTGGTTTTTTATTAAACGACTCAATTATTTCGTCAACAGAACTTTTATTATCTATCTTTAAATGATAGGTGTTAAATCTTTGAGAATACTTAATAAGACTGCACCCTAATCGTTTATAAAACGCTTCGGCTTCATTTTGGGAAGTTGAGTCTGTAAATTGCACCAATATCTCTTTGGTAATATTTTCTGGTGTAGTGCTCATACGGTCTGATACATGCATTTTCATAGTGTGCTCCTTTGCAGTTATGAGATGTACGCTACATAATAAAAACACGATCCCGATTGCTATAACTTTCTTTATCATTGCTGCTCCTCCGATTTAGTAATGCTTCTATTGATTATCTCGTGAATGAATGTGTAGACAAGTGTGGTCATAGATTACATATAAGCACAATATATGCCAATTACCCCGTATATACTCCGTTTTCGATCATTTTAAAACGTTTTATTTTACAAGGTCTAAAAGGACTATTTCCCCTATGGGAGCCACACAAAAATACACCGGATATAATCCGTCTACATTATCAAGGCACATGAGAGCGAGCATCACTATCCTTTTGAGCAATAAAACAATGCTCTATTATGAGACATTAGCTCCATAATGGATCATGTATTTATTATTAGTGTGCTGATATTTTATCTTGACGGAATTTCACATATGGTCTACATTTGTAGACCATACAACAAAAAGGAGATACCATGAAACCTACTCTCACTAAAAAACAAGAAAATGTACTTTCAATAATTAAACAATTCTTAAATGAAGCAGGATATCCCCCCACAATAAGAGAGCTTGCAGATCTTTTAGGGTTCACCGGTCCAAAAGCAGCGCAAAAACACCTCTTTGCACTTGAAAAAAAAGGATATATAGAACGCACTGCTAAAAAAACGCGAAGCATAAAACTACTAGATACACTTCAAAAAAAGGGTCTACCCATTATTGGCAGCGTCGCAGCAGGAAGGCCGATTCTTTCAGAAGAACATATAGAAGGATTCTTTTCTTTTCCTTCTCATTCACCAGAAAACAAAGACTACTTCTTACTCAAAGTAACTGGCGAGAGCATGATCGATGCCTACATAAATGATGGGGACCTTGTATTAATAAAGTTTCAACCATGCGCAGAAAATAGTGACATCATCGTAGCAATGGTAAACGGAGAGGTCACACTGAAAAGATTCTTTAAAAAGAACGATCATATCATTCTTAAACCAGAAAATCAGTCAATGACACCGATAATCGTAGAGAAAAATGATGATTTTAAAATAATTGGTAAAGTTGAAATGGTGGTAAGAACGGTATCGTAGCTCGGAATTCGTGTTTTGTGATTCGCACTCGAATACAGCAATTCCGCAACAAAGTATTTTAGCTCACCATAAGTCATTCTATTTACGATATTTTAGTGGTAAACGCCTTGTATGAGCAAATTCGCATTGGATTCGAAGTATTATGTTGACATAA
>Ga0075121_1001720_pt1 | contig 13267 bp, 8 predicted proteins | sample AntAceMetag02UKG_FD_69793 | JGI IMG/M metagenome (GOLD analysis project Ga0075121, IMG submission 69793) | Saline lake microbial communities from Ace Lake, Antarctica - Antarctic Ace Lake Metagenome 02UKG | ecosystem: Environmental > Aquatic > Non-marine Saline and Alkaline > Saline | place... | reverse complement strand
AAATATTCATTAAAAGAAAAGGTATTTTTTAACTTAAAATAAAACAATACGTACTAATAGGAGAAAAAAATGAAAAAGACCCTTTTAATCTTTGTGATCATGTTGTTTACATTCTCAATTGCTTATACTCAACGGATTAATGACGAAATTTCACAGGATGAAAAAATTGAACATGTTCTTAAATCTCAAACCAATTCAATTCAGAAATCCCCAATTAACCTTAATCCAATTCAGAAGGATGATGATTACGTGATGGAAGGATTTGAAGAAGCGATCTTTCCGCCATTTGGATGGGAAAATCCGGACGGCTACTGGGCACGTCAAACAGATGATCCATATGAAGGACAAGGGTATGCTTATGCTGATAAATCTCATGGCAGCCAGTATGATGCTATCCTCATATCTCCTTGCCTTACCATCAATGCCGGTGATTTCACCAATTTCTTCTGGAGAAATGCAGACCTATATGATACCAAGGAAACTGAAGTTATTGACGGTGACACATTGTATGTTGAAATTTCAAATAGCTATCTTGATCCGCTTCCAACGTGGGAGTGCATTGCAATTCTTTCTGCAGGCGCTCCAATGGATTACTACGAACAAGCGTATGTTGACATTCCCGATACCTACATTGGAAATAATGCAAAGATCAGATTCCGCCATCATAGTGAGCAGAGTAGTGAATCCCGCGGAGTCGGTATTGACAACATCGTGACGCCTACACCATATCTTCCTGTTAACTTCTCGGTTGATCCCTCCTATGCTTCTGATTATAAAGCAGCAGGAAATAATATTCAATATACCTTTAGCGTTACAAATACGGGAATACAAAGTGATCGATATATCATTTCCATTCAGGATAGCTCAGCCTTTCATTATAACCAGAGAGATGCCGAAGACTTCGAGACCTCAGATGGTGGCTGGATTGCCACTTCTGACTGGGATCCGGTCGGCGACTGGGAATGGACGAATACCTATGATAGACAATACTATACTGGTAGTCATTCACCTCCTCCTACAGCACATTCTCGAACAGGTCTCTGGGCAACTAAAGTAAATGATGATTACACCGACGCAGGTGGTTCAAGTTACCTGAGCAAGACCGTTGACTTCTCTGATGTAACCGATGCCTATTTAAATTTCTGGTTCTGGTCTGATATTAATGGTTCTCGAGACTATTGTGATATTGTTGTGAATGATGACATACTTTTAACCATTGATAGCCGTCACGCAACGTCTTGGGAATTTGTACAACTCGATCTCTCAGCATATGATGGATTGTCAGGCGTGCAAATCATCTTCTCATTCTATGCATCCGTCGTTATAAATCGTGCAGGACTATATATAGATGATGTTGATTTCTCTGGAAATGGTGATCCCGCAAGTTGGACAACAACAGTTAACGTTCCTTATCTTGATGTTGACCCAAGTGAAACCTGCAGTTTCATGCTGACTATTGCAATCCCTGAAGATGCAGAACTTGAAGATGTACAATTTACTCCTGTTCTGGTGTACTCACAAGAAGATAGTACTGTAAGCCATCAGGTTATGGCTTCCGCACTTTGTCATCCCAAAGATCCGTATGAGCCTAATGATCTTATGGTAGATCCAACACTTGTTAACTACGGATTCGTATCAGGCGGTGCCCAAATCTACTACAATCCTGATTATAGAGATAAGGATATTGATATTTACGAATTCTCAGCTTTAGAAGGCGATATAATGCTTTGTGACTTCCTATTGCCACCAGACGAAACAGAATTTGACGGTGCCATTAAACTCGTTGATGCAGATTCAGTTGAGTTAGCCTATGCTGATGAATGGGCAGGTGGAGGGGGTGAGCAACTCAAATATAGACTTCTTGATGATGGAACTTATTACCTTATACTCGGTAAATGGGATAATGTTTTGGATGGTCCCGCTAAAAAGGATCCAAAGCGTGGAATAAATACATGTTACTATGGAATGTCTCTAGAGCTTATACCATCTCCAAATATTGATGTATCACATGATTCATTACAATTAGGTATTATTGCAAATAAAGAAACGACTTCAGTTGAAATGTATATCAAAAATACTGGTGAAGCCGGTTGTGTAGATCTTACATATGATATTGAAATTGATACAATGGGTTCTGGATCATGGCTAAGTGTAACACCTCTCACAGGTTCAATTCAACAAGGTAAAATAGATACTTGTATTGTGACTTGCGATGACACTTTGCTTACAGAACCTATTTATACTGCAAATATTATTATACATAACGATGCACTGCTTTACGGTGCATCAGACACTATAATTCCTGTTACGCTCTACATTAGTGATGAGGCTGGTGGACTACATGGTACAGTCACATTCTCCGGCGAGCCTGTTGAGGATGTTATGGTTAAAGCCGGAAATTTTATCACATACACAGACGAATACGGATACTATGCATTCGATGCAATCGCTTCAGGAATATACAATATTTCATTCTACAAAGAGCTATTCCAGCAATACTGGGTATCAGATGTATATCTTTATCCGGGTTCGGTTGAACTTCTTGATATAGAATTGATCTTTGATTGTCCTGAACCTGTTAACTTTTCAGCTACCGGTTTACCAGAATCAATACAACTTGCTTGGGATAAACCAAAGTATGCTCTGGTTGACTACGTCCTTGATGACGGTAATTTCGAAGAAGGTTGGTTTATCAATCCTGGATACAATGCATGGCTTGGTAACCAGTTCCCGACTACAGACAGTGGTAAAATTGTCAGCTTCGAGATATATGGTGTAAGCAACTCTTCTGCTGGAAGTGAACCCGTTGTAATTGATGTATTTGATTCCGACAGAAACTACGTTGGAAGTACTGATCCATTCATTATTCCTGCTGATGCTTGGGAAACCGTGCCAGCACAAAAGATTCCATTCTCAGGAGATTTCTATGCAATGGTTCACTGGAATAATAATGATGACTATACCAACTCTATCGGCTTTGACCAGGATGGTCCTAATGCAGGCTCAGGCTATGACTGGTATTATTACAATTCAACATGGGAGCTTATTCACATTGCTGCTGGAACAAAACATGGTGTGTTTGGCATTCGGGCCAAAGCAATAGTAAGTGGTAAAAGCGTTGAGTTTGCATATAATGAATATCAACTTGGCAAAGAACCTGAAGTGTATTTCAGGCATATTGATAACTCTGCTTATGCACAAGGACAAAAAGTTATTGATGACATCTTTAGCCAAAGCGGGCAGAAAGTTGATACAGGAAACTATGAAATGTCTCACTACACCTTCCTCGGTGATACAGAATCAGGACTTGAAGATGTCATGCTTCTTGGATACAATATCCATGAACTTAATAAGGGCTTTGTTACCTACGTTGATGGTGAAAACAATACATCATTTATCGATGACATTGTTGCGATAGGTGAAGAATACACCTACTGGGCAACTGCAGTTTATAATGTCGGTGAATCCGGACCATCAAATACTGATTCCGCAATCCCTCTTTTACCAAGTTATGGTTATTCTGAACCATTTATCAATGACTGGACAGTAACCGGCTGGGAACAATATCCTAATGATGGCAACTGGGACTGGGAAAGACAAGGTTGTTATGCTTACCTGAGCTGGACTCCTTCAGTTTCTGACTATGATATGTCACTAATCTCACCCGTGATCGAGCTTCCACCCGATTCTATAGATGTCCATGATCTCGTAATTAATATGTACATTGATGATTATATCACAGATACAGATGAAGTCATGGAAATTTGGATTATACACGACGGTGGAGAGACGATGATCTTTGATTGGAATCTCGACACAAATAATGACTGGGGCGTCTCCTGTGGATCCGATTTTATATATGATGAAACTGCTCAATTCGCTGGTCAAAATGTACGGATCAAGTTTCGCTCACATGGTGGAAATACAAATAACTTTAACTCTTGGGATATCTATGACGTTAAGTGGAACTACACTGTAATACCAGCATATAGTGCTCTTGAAGGAATAGTGACCGATGTTGATGGAAATCCTGTGGAAGGTGTTGCTGTTACTGCTGAAAATGCAGATTATTATCCCGTATGCACCGATAAATTTGGTTACTATCTCATTGATCCTATGGCTGTTGGCTTGTATGATATTCAATTTTACAAAACTGGGTACATAGAAAAATGGTGTTATGATATTGAAATTGAGAGTGGTATAACTACAGTGCTTGACGTTGTAATTGATAATCCTACTATGGAAATCTATCCTGATTCGATCAATGAAACTGTACCAGCCGGTGGAACCTCTACACGAACCATTACAGTTACCAATAATGGCTCTGCTCTCTTAGAATGGAATGCTTCCATTGAACAATTAAGAGTAGATTTCCTTACTAATAAATTTGAAGGTGTGGCAGCTCTTTCAAAAAATGTTGACGCCGCTCCTGATCAGATTACTCCATCTAATCCACCTACTACAAAGGATATGTGGGATATCTTGTTCAACTATAACACAGATATCACTACAGGCAGTACCGCTATTGCTGGCGTGGAATTTGGTAACGGTTATTTCTTAGTTGCAGACTGGGGTTATCAAGATAATAGAGATGTATTCAAGTTAGATGCGGCTGGTAACTACATCAGCAGCTGGGTGCCAACATGGATGCCCGGGACAGACGGTCTGAGAGATATGGCATTTGACGGAGAATACTTCTATGCTTCTAATGCTGAAACTACAATCTATCAGTTTGATGAAGATGGTAGCATGTACGGAACAATCACTTCTCCAGTCGATGTTCGATCTATTGCTTACGATTCAGATAACGACGCATTTTGGGTAAATAACTGGAGTGAAACTCTCACTCTTATCAATAGATCTGGTGTGATACTCGATACTATTCCTTCACCTCCAAGCTTGTATGGTAGTGCTTATGATAACATCTCTGATGGTGGTCCATATCTCTGGATATTCACCGGTACTGTTTCATCTATTGGGATTTGTCAGATTGAGCAATATAATCTTAACACAATGGCACTTACAGGTATTGCACACAGTGTGAGTGACGATATCGGTGAAGGGGTAGCCGGTGGTTTATTTGCATCAGGAGACATTGTTCCTGGAAAATGGATACTTGGTGGAGTTGAACAATCTTCACCTGACTTATTGTTCGGTTATGAACTCGGTCCTTATGAAAATTGGATAACTATCGATCCTATTTCCGGTACTGTTCCTCCTGGAGGATATGGAGATGTAACTGTTACATTTATTGGCGATGATCCTGCAGGAACGATCCATACCTGTAACATTCTGTTTGAATCACCTCAGGGCATACCTTCAGTGACAGCTCCTGTTACATTGATTGTTGATTCTGAATTTGGTGATCTTATTGGTACTGTTACTGAAGCTTTAACAGGTAATCCAGTTGCAGGCGCTAAGATCATAGCTTCAAATTGTGTTGATAATACCTATGTGACCTATACCAATGATTCCGGCATATACATCATTGAAGATATATTAGCAGGATACTACTCGGTTGAATGTACTGCCGATGGTTATAATTCTCAGGTGATGCATGGTGTGGAAATCATAGTAGGTCAGACTACTTCACAAAACTTCGCATTGACTGCTCCAGTTATGGTTGTTGACCCTCTGAGCATTAATACTACTGTACATCCCGATAATCCCGTCCAGATAGATATTACTATCCAAAATAACGGTAACGGTCAATTGGAATGGAATGCAACGATCATTCAACCTGATCAGAAGCGGATTTCATTACCTCCAGCATCTCTGGATTATCCTCACGGAACAGATCCTACTTCATTCTTGGTAGACACTAATCCTATCAATAAACCTGCAGATTATAATCCAATTAAGTTCCGGGGTTCTACTGCTTGGGGTTATGATGCTGAAAACAATGAGCTTGTATCATTCGATGTTGATATTCCTTCTTCCTTTACAACTCTTGGTCCAATCACAATTGGAGATTTCCTTGCTGGTGATTTTCTTTCGGGAGTAAATGACTTCATTACCGCTGTATGTAGCATTGACGATGCATTTGGTACAATAGATATTACAAATGGTGTGTTTAACCAGGTTGGAACATTACCGACTACTGGCTCCCTCATATGGGAAGATTTCTCGCGTGATCCTACAGATGGAACATTATACGGAATCCAAACACATGGTTATGAGTCCTATCTCTTCGTAATTGATCCCGTTAATGTGACAGCTACGCTTGTTGGTCCTATCGGCTTTGAGATTATGATTTCATTAGCAATAGATGGTGATGGTAATATGTGGGGTGTTGACATTGATGATGACGTGCTTGTTTCTATTGATAAGAGAACTGGTGTGGGAACAGAGGTTGGTCCTGTTGGGTTTACTGCCAACTATGCACAAAGTGCAACCTGGGATCCTGTAAGCGGGAATGTGTTACTCGCAGCTTATAGCACGATAGGTGAATTACGTGTAGTTGACACTTCAACTGGAAATACCGCGGTTGTTGGTCAATTAGGTCCATATGGTCATGAAACTACCCTCCTAGCTATTCCTGATGATTTTGTACAACCGTGGATCACTATTGAACCTGATTCTAATATAGTACCAGTCGGTGAAAACTCAATTCTATCAGTATTCATCAATACTGCTGATTACTCTATAGGTGATACATTAAATGCTAATATCGAGATCGCATCTGATCCTGTTGTCGGAGCAGTTACTGTGCCAGTTACTGTATTTGTCGATGAAGTCTCTACTGATGAAACAACTCAAATCACAGAAACCAATATGCTTGCTAACTTCCCGAACCCAATGCTTCATTCTACAACCTTCAGCTTTAGTCTGAAAGAGAGATCTCATGTCATGCTGTCTATTTACAATGTAAAAGGGCAGTTGGTTGATGTACTGGTAGACGAAGAGATTGATCCGACGCCTTCATATAAGGTTGAATGGAATGGTACAGCAAATGGGAAGAAGCTAGCAAATGGTATCTACTTCTACAAGCTAGAGACAAACAGTAAAACCTTCCTTAACAAGATGATCTTGTTGAAGTAACTCGCGTTGAAACTCATATAAAGAAAGGGAAGATGGTTCGCCTTCTTCCCTTTCTTTTTATTAATTTGATATACTTGTGTACATGACAATTTAACTTGATTTTAAGGGGTCGTAGGTTATTTTAAGAAGATGATTAATAAGTATGTATTCCGTTCAAGAATTTCTGAAGTAAGATTTAGAGAAATTATTAAGCATTTTGTACTGATTTCACAGCCAATCAAATATCAGAATTAAGTAGCATAAGTAGAAATTCAATCAATAAAATTCTTGCTGATACATGGACAAGAATTGTGGATCATTGTGAAAAGGAAAGTCCTTTTAATAAAAGCATGATAGAACTCGATGCCCTCACGCTAGCAGAGAAGTAGGATCGCATTGTTTGCTTTTTCGTTAATATTTTTTATTGTTTTTTCAGGTAGTATTTTTTTGCTTAATCATTTACAAACTTTATCTGCTTTGAAGCAAAGCTAGGTTGTATAAATTTCTCGATAAAATTGACATTCAATTACAAAAACTTTAAGCAGATTTCTGAAGGAAAAGTAGGTTTCTATGAAAAAATCAGATCGCGTTACGTTCTCATTCTTTGAAGTTTTCAAGGATAAAACAGCACTTTTCATTATGGGCATTGGCTTTATCGTGCGTATGATTGCCAGTATTTTTGTCACACCCGGCATTGATGAAGCATATTACGGTGTGTGCTCATACTTCCCAGCATGGGGATATTTCGATCATCCACCCTTCGTAGCACTCACTGCAGGTATCGGCAGATACATTAGCGGTTCATTCTCGACCTTGAGCTTACGCTTTGGTGCGATACTTCTCTTTGTCGCTTCAGCAATACTAATGTATTATATTGTGCGAAGTTTATTCAACAGGAAAGCTGCAATTTTTTCACTCCTCTTTCTACACACTATCCCCTATTTCTTTGTGGGAATGGGTGCGTTTGTTATTCCGGATAATGCACTTGGTGTATTCTGGCTGCTCTTTATTCTCAGCATTATGAAGATTCATCAAACTCAAAAAGGAATGTGGTTCTTGCTATCTGGATTGAGTCTCGGTTTTGCCATGCTTTCTAAATATCATGCGATCCTCCTGCTGGCAAGTATTGGATTCTGTCTTATTGCATTCAAAGAGTGGCGAAAATTCTGGAAAAGTCCTTTTTTGTATATCGGTCTCATCATTGCAGGTTTGCTATTCCTCCCAAATTTACTCTGGAATGCACAGCATGGGTGGGTTTCTTATGCCTATCAATTTGGAAAAGGAGTCGGGCGACATAGTTTGTCCTTCACGAAATTCTTTCAGGGAGTGCTGGTACAGGCAGCATATCTGCTTCCGTGGATAATGGTCATTTTGGTTATGAGTGTGATAAAAACGATCGAAAGAAATGATCAAAAAAATCGCTTGCTTCTGCCCTTTGCACTTCTGCCAATCGGTATATTTACTCTCATCGGTACTACACAGCAGATACTTCCTCACTGGCCCATGCCCGGATATCTCGCTGCGATTATTCTCACCAGTGGATGGATGGTTACCTGGAAAAAACCGGGTGTAAAATGGACATTCTGGAGTACCGGTATTGTGACTGCTGTCCTCCTTGTTGTGATTGTTATTCATTCTATTACAGGATTCCTGAATCTCGGTGTAAAACTCGATCTTACGCTCGAAGGGTACGGCTGGAACGAAGTCATTAATGAACTGGAACAACGAGAATTGTTAAACGAAGACTCCTTTCTTTTTACTCATAAATATATTACAGGCGGCGAACTCGGCTATGCTGCTCAAAAGAAGTATTCGGTCGCTGTTTTCGACACAAAAAGCGCACATCATTTTGCGTACTGGGCACCTATGGATTCTCTCATGGGTAAGGATGGCATTTTTGTAATGCATCCACGTTACACGACCAGCCCCGAGGGGAGATACGCAGAATATTTTGAAGAAATTATTCCCCTCACGGGCGTGATGATCTATCGAAATGGGAATTATGAAATGACATATAATTTGTGGTTGTGCAAAAAATTAATAAAGCCCTATCCACTGGAGTATGGATCGGAAATTAGACGCTGAGAAATAACAAATAAAGAAATTTACCTCACAAAAAAACACAAACACTCTGTCCAGTCGCTCCAAAGATAATGAAAAAAAGCCAGGATTGAGATATCATTGTCAGGATCTCTCCCACTTATTCTCCAGAAATAGGTAGTATTCTTTCTGAAAAAATCTGCGGGAATGTAGAGATGATTTTCATCATGAAAAACGCTATCATAGAGAATTTTTAAAAATGAAGATTCCTCAGAAATTTGCAACTGTATCTCTTGCTCATAGTCTGGTAAATAAAACTCGATAAATGCTGTGCTGTCGAGATCAAAGATACTGCTATCAGGAGGAGTCACACCCCCCATCGATGGTGTTGGCGAATTTATACTACACGCAGTAACAGATGAAATGACTATGAACGTAAATATTATATAATGCTTCATATCCATCCTTATTTAATGAAAGGGTACACCTATGGTTACAGAAAATGAATGGTTCAATATCTTTCCGTGTTGATCTATTGGGATTAACGTGAGTGAATACCTTAGGTCAAAACAGATACGCATGTTTTGAATTGACAGTCCTGCAATAAGCTCTAAGTTAAATGGTTTTACAGAATGATAAATTTCATTACTCACATCTTTCACTGTGTATTCATCTGTGATGTTGCCGAATTCATCTTCCGCAACAAATTTAAAATTGTACTTGGCTTTAGCGTTAATTAAAATAGATGGAGATATACCAAGGTACGACATAGATTTAAAAGGTAGTTTGGGAAAATTTAAGAATTTCATCAAGACAGGTATTTCAATATATTGTAAATTCTGGTTGCCCTTCCATGAATTAGTCATTTTATAATACTCTCCACTCCCATAAGAAATGCTCTTAAATGACGTTTTAGCTCCTTTAACTGAATATAACAATTCGATTTGTAAGAAACGGTTTTTCTTCCACGAACGAATATAATATAAACCTGCAACCAAGCCGGATTTTACGGCATTATCACAAGATCCTGCTTCCCAGTAAGCTGTATTACTTCCCCTGCCAATATATGAAGAGAAGTTAATGCCACCCTTAAGTCCAAACTAAAAAAATTGATCTGAATCAAGTCTGAAACAAAATACCAGCAAAAGTATGAATAGTAAGTGAATCGGTTTCATATAATGAATAGCTGTAATCATTTAATGAATCTCCATATTAACTGATAAATCAGCCTAAAAATGAAATAGTTCCATGCTATTCATTATGCTTCGATAATGCTAAGGTGAAATACCCTACAGGCGACCAATCACTCCAATCAGGAGTCACAAGAAAATAGATGCCGGTTTTCTTGCGCGATCGACAAAAATATGTAGTATATTGAAATTGCTCGATTGGCAACTCAATTGTACAAGTATATATGTCACTGGTTGAAGTATATTGATGGCATTCGCTATCGAAAAGCAATATCGAGAAATCACTTGTAGGAGAAACTTGAATATGGCTGGTCGATTCATAAACACTAAAACTAAAATGAATACACGATAGAGTATCCACATAAATCGTATCACCCTGACTTTCAGCCTCATCGGGAAGATAGATATATGTCGGAGCACCTGATTCTGACTTAATACAGCTCGATATTAATAAAATAAGTAAAATTAATAATAAATAAATGAAGTTTATTTTTTTCATAATTATATTCCCCAATATGTGATACCAAGAAAACAAATAACACTAAAATTTCGTACACTTCTCGGAAGGGTGTCTTCGTTTATTTTATTAATACTCATAGTCAACCTTACATCCAGGAACAATGGTTTCAGTATTTTGGATAAACTAAATTCTGCCCCTAATATAAATCCGTTATCTGTTTCTTTTACATCAGCAAGTTTATCTTTGATGATTTTATCATAACTCTCGGTCACCTCACCCTCATTATTTTCAACAAGATACGAAAAATCATACTCATATTTTCTATCGAGAAGATTTGCATTATACATCCCAATATACGGTCTGCATACTTCCTTTCCCGAAAGAAGTAGCAATGATTTAATTATAAATGAAAATTCAAGATATGAGATTTCCTGGAAACCGTCCCATGTGCTCGATTGCAAATAATAATCTCCGCTACCGTGGACAAGATTTTCATATTTCACATTATATTTTCTTCGCACATTGAGAACTTCCGTTTGCAGAGTAAAATATTTATGAAATCTAAATGAAACTGAAGCAGCATATGTGACTGTAGGAGAACAACTCGATCCAGCTGATCCTACAGACAAATAATGTTCGGTATTATCAGGAGCAATGTATGATGAAAAATTTATACCGCATTTTATTCCACATCTAAGCTTTTTTTCAGCATAGGCATTCCCGAATATAAACAGTAATGTAACCAACAAAAAAATAATTGCAACTATACTATTTCTTTCTTGGATCATTTTCTAAAATCTCCTTAGCTCTCTTAAAAAAATTATTAGAATTGAGTCAACTTATTTTATAATCTTAATGCCTAACAACAGATTATTCGCATGTAATAATTTAGATTGAAATATTTATCATTATCAAAAAAAAATCCAAACCTGTCTTCATTAGAAACTCCGCCATGTTAAACAGGGGTTTGGGAACGAGATAGACGAAATCCCCGTTCCACCAATGTTGTTAAGCATATTCCACTTCTTTTTTATTTCAGCAAACCTCGTTCTCTAAAAAATATGCGGATTTTCGGATTGTTTCTTGGATCTTTATCATTGGCACTCTGGGGACCAAAGTCAAGTCGAATTTGTATGGTATTATGCATGTCGTCGAGTTTCATTAGAGATTCCGTGATCGTTATACAATCAGGAATTGCAGAAGACACCATGGACCAAAATTTTCCCATGTAAACATCTTCGTCATCAATCCTAACCACAAAATCTTTATTGTATAACGTCTCAGCAAGCTTAGGGATCGATTCATAGGTCATATAAGAGTTCCACTTTTCAATACCTCTTTGGTTCAATTCGATCTCATGCGTCTCAGCATTATATGCTTCTATATGCTCCTCTGATAGCACTAATTCGCCGGTTTCCGATAAGAAAATCCCAAATTTCTGTTCAGGGTCATCATAAGACTGTAAGGGGAAAATATAAATCAACAACATAATGATAAGTAAAAATGTGTTTCGCTTATTTATACGCATTATCACTCCTAATAATTTCATAAACTCTCATCATCGAAACTCTCCACACTCCACGCTTTTCAAAACCCCAACTCCTTCTCGATGCCTGCCATTGCATGCAGGGTGTGGTCGATGAAATCCTCAAGAGATATACCGAATTCTTCGCAAGACTTTATCTGCTCCCTGTTCGCGCCTGCTGCAAAACGTTTTTCTTTAAAACGTCTCATCACAAAATTAGTATCCAATGAAGATATCTTTTTATCAGGATGCATCAGTGTCGCGGCAATGATAAGTCCGGTCAGCGAATCTACTGCATAGAGAACCTTATCCATATTGGATTTTCTTTCCAAATGCCCGGGATGAGCTTCGATCGCATACAGGATTTTCTCATCGAGTCCCTTGTCTTTGAGCAGCTCGACAGAATCCTTTCCGTGTCGTGCAAAATTATTCACGGTGCTTTCGTAATCGAGATCATGAAGGAGTCCCGCAAGCGCCCACATCTCTTCATCTTCATGAAAATAATCTGCAAAATGCGCCATAGCAGCTTCCACTGCTAGACAGTGCTTTTGCAAATTTCTGTTTTTCAAATGCTGTTTTAATAATGTTAATGCTTCTTCTCGTGTCATAAAATATCCTTTTCTATAAATATTTTGCTGCCATATCGGCGAGTACGGAACGCTCACCCTTCACCAGCGTAACATGTCCGGAAATCTTTTCATCTTTGAATTTGTCCACAACTATGCTCAAGCCATTACTTTCCGAATCCAGGTATGGAATATCTATCTGATAGGGATCACCCGTGAGCACTACTTTTGTGCGATCTCCAGCGCGTGTAATGATTGTTTTCATCTCGTGAGGGGTAAGATTCTGCGCTTCATCCACGATCATGAACTGATCGGGCAAACTTCGTCCACGAATGTAAGTCAGGGGTTCCAATTCTATGAATCCGTAATCGAGAAATTCATCAAGCGAAGAAGTTTTTTTTCTTCCATATTTTCCTTTTTCCTTCGATTCTTCCTGGGATTCTCTGCTCTGAAGTAGGATTTCCAT
>Ga0075121_1001713_pt1 | contig 13284 bp, 10 predicted proteins | sample AntAceMetag02UKG_FD_69793 | JGI IMG/M metagenome (GOLD analysis project Ga0075121, IMG submission 69793) | Saline lake microbial communities from Ace Lake, Antarctica - Antarctic Ace Lake Metagenome 02UKG | ecosystem: Environmental > Aquatic > Non-marine Saline and Alkaline > Saline | place... | reverse complement strand
TATTCCTCCTTGGTCAATACCCTGTCCCTGGCGTTTGAGTTTCTCTTAAGCATAGGTTTTACTCTTTGAAACGCTTTCAGAACGTCCCCGCCCACAATGTCATTATAGAATGCCTTGATTACCATACTCTTGACATAGTTGATTTCATCGTCAATGGTCTTGGGCTTCAGTCCCTGCTTCTTTCGTTTCTCCTGTAAATTCTCCAGGTCTACCAGCTTCACCCTCGAAATAGTGGTTTTGCCGTATTCCCTGTTGAACTTATTCACATAACCCGAAACCGTTTTGAAAGATGCAAGGCCCTTCACCTTCTCCAATCCAAGATACCATTCGGACAATTCCTTGAACGTCATCTTGGCATCGGGTTTGATATCGAACAGCCGCCCCTCTTTCTTCTGGCTTTTCTTTTTTCCATCAGCCGCCCGCGCTTCTTCAATCGAATCCCCCACGGATTCCTGTTTCTGCTTCCCGCTGGGAAGTCGATAGCTGATCCAGTAAGCAACCCGCTTTGAGCCCTTGGCCTTGTCCAGGTCCTCCCCACATTTACAGGCTTTCTTTTTCACTGACTGCCTTGTTCTGCAAATGGGGCATTCTGCTAAAATTGCCATATCATCTACCCCCCCTTTTTTCCTTTTGTCCACTGTCCAGGAAACCGGGCGCGGTTCCCGGATCTCCTTTTTCCAGGACATCCCCTGTCTAAAAAAAATTGTCCATAAAGTGAATTCTACACGTTGCTCCAAACTGCAAGCCATATCAGGCAATAAATATCTGCGGCTCCACCGAAAGAGTCAAGCAAAGCGCATCCGCCATCCACATACGTGGCTCGTACTGTAAGAAAACCTGTAACCCATACCTACCTATGCCTTTGCCCCTTAACGTCGATCCTGAGCGTCCCCAGTACACTCCTTAGCAGACCACAGGGCATATACAGCACACGTCCCGCGGGTTTATAGGATCCTCTCGTCGTATTGACCGCAATCTGCAATACCGCCTTCATCAAAGTTGCCTCTGGTTAGCGGTTTGGTTTCATCCGGATCACCGCAATCAGGCCTTCCTCTTTGACGATTCCCCTAATAGCACCTCCTTTTGGGCACAAAAAAAACGCCTGAAGGATTCCCCCGGCCCACAGGGACCGCCCATAACCTCGCGGCTACGGGTGCCTTCAAGCGTTGTTTTTTTGCTGATTCAGTTGTCATTGGCCTGTGGGTTGGGGTTGTTTAACGGATCTATATTTCTATTAATATTGTTTTCTATTTAATTTGTCAACAGATATTCCTTGAAAACCCCCTTTTTATCTGGTAGTCCTTCAAGAAAGTTCTGAGAGGGGAGCATGTTTCGAAATGTCAGATGAATACCAACCATTCGCATCTAAGATGAGGCAGGACCTATATAAAAGCCTTAAGCTGATATCTGCTGCTGAAGGGAAGCCAATTCAGTCGCTGCTTGAAGAAGCTGTTATTCAATATTTGGCTGACAGGCGATTTACACAGGAGACTTTAGAGGTTCGGGAAAGCGCTGCCCGCTATTCGATGTCGTTTGACGTTTCGGCAGACAAGAAGGATGCGAACAAAAAAGCCTGATGGCAAAAGTGTGGCAAAAGGCCTTACTCCGGATTCTCATTTTGGCGATCCTATTCACCAGCGCAGGCACTTTTGTCCTTTGGGATTATTACAGGGCCGATAGGGACTTCTCAGCGCTAATGGCACTTAAAAAGATGAAACCCACCTTCGAACAGATGACCGTCTATATCCAAGCACCTGAAGTGGCAAATAGGCCGCTCGTATTTTCCCTGAAACAATGCCTTTGGATGCGGTTACTCAACCGCTCATAGAAAAAGGGATAATTACGAACGAGGAATTTGTGGCTAAATTGAAGCAGGTTCAGTATGAGTATGAGAGTAGGAGGGCGCTCAAGGGGTACCTGGTAAGACAGGGTGGTTGCTGAAACGGTTGTTTATGATAGTAAATTTCAGAAGGTGTATGCTAAATGTTAGATTTCAGAACAAATTTTTGAGAGAGTTTTAAATGCCAGACTTTGAAGATCTTCCCTTTGATATACGACCTGACCTGTCTCCCTATCTTACCCATTTAACAAAAAATACAAGAAAAGAAGATGAATATAGTGCTTTTGATAACCTAGTCAGCATTTTAAAAGTAGGAAAAATTTGGGGAAGTGATACAAACAAGGGATTTATAAAAGGCCCAAACAAAGCAACATGCTTTATGGACGTTCCTTTACCATCACTAAAATATATTTTAAATGAGTATGACTCTGATCCAAAGAATCCAAGGTATGAACCATTTGGGATAATCATAACTAAGAAATTAGCTTATCGAAAGGCAAGTCGGCCAGTTCTTTATCTTTCCGATTATGAACTCAGCAAGTTAAGGATCCCGGTTGATGAACGATGGAGGGTCGTAAAGTTAGAAGTAAGAGAGGGAACCTGGATAAGCTGGATGCATGAAAGAGAGTGGCGCTGCAAGGGTGATTTTATAGTGCCAAAAGATCCGATTGCAGTTCTTGTTAAAAATACGAAATATGCTAAGAAGTTAGAGAAATTGATAAATGATTATCCGAAAGATTTCAAAGCAAAGCCTCAAAGCGTAATCCCATTAACAGTGTTGTGCCAAGGCTTACCATATCTATAGTGAAATCTAACGAAAGGTCTAAGCAGACGGTGGGAATTCAGGGCGCTCATTAACTGTAAGAGTTATGCTATTTTTTTATCTTACACCTTATACCCTCCACGCTTTAACCTCGCCGATGCTTAACCTTGCCGGTGGCCCACCACAACAGCACCCCCGTGGGGCCCCGTTATATTTTCCCTTTATATTCCCTGAAACCATCCATCAAATGCTTGAATGAAGTTGGTTTGAATTTCTCAAAGCTCTCTTCGTCCACATAAACAAAGTCATATATCACATCCGATTGTATCCGATTGATGTCTTCGCACCACTGCCCCAACCGTTCGATCTTGAGCGGCACATCCAAATCTTCCTGCCCCTTCGTCTCGACAATGACAATTCTCTCATTTGACAGCTTGACAAAAAAGTCCGGATAGTAGTTAGAGATGTCGCCGTCCGCGTTGACGTAGTCTAACTTGAAATGCACGGCCAAGTAGTTCTTGGCGTAGGAAACCACATCGTCGCAATCTTCCAGGAATGCGACAAACCGAAGTTCCAGACGGCTGCCTCTAATGCTATGGTTTTGCTATGCGAGCCAGCAGGAAAGCAGGTCAGACATGCTAACGGAAAATGCCCCGACAATTCGGTTTGAAGCATAAGCCATCTAAACAAGACGGGTAGCGACCCCCCACCGGACGGCAAATAAATGATTTAAGAATATCCTTTATGCCAAGATACTCCCCCCATCCCGACAATCTCCATCAACTTCCCGTAGCTGGTTACCACGTCGTACTTCACGTGTTCCGGGTCGATTCTGCGGTTGATTTCATCGAAGAATTTTCGTGCACATTCGATTTTCGTATGCTCAATAGCCCGTAGCTCCATGCTGGACATTGAGCCCTTGGTCTCTGCGACGAAATAGATGTGCTTGACCCCACCTTCCTTGAAGGAAATTGCCCAATCAGGGTTGTAGTCTCCTACAGGCGTAGGTATCAGGAAACCACGAGGGAGTTTTGCATAAACCACCACCTCGGAACTGGTATCCAATTCCTTGACGAAATCTCTTTCGACCTTGGAGTCGGTAATCACATAATCGTATATGTGGTTCCTGAGCTTTTTGGTGGCTTTGGTGAAGTCCTGCTTGCTTTGCCCGGCGGTGAAAATGTCAATATCGTGGTGTTCTGCAATCTCATCATAAGTCAGATGTTCGATGATAATGGTTGCCTTTTGCTCGTTGATCAGCCGGGTCGCCTCAGCTAAAAAATGTTCCGGGTTTTGTTTGTACTTTTTGAATATTGCCGGTTGAATGCCGCACATCATTTCGGCGATGCTTTTCCGGGTCAGCTGCGTGTTCTCTGCCAGCTTGCCCAGAAGATCGTACTTGACCATCGAGTGAACAGATGAGCTATATTGTGTTTCTGTTTCCCGAACTTCGAACCCTTGTCTGGCTTTCAGTTGATCATAAGTGGCCTGATCCACCTGCTCGCCTTTTTGGATAGTGTACTGTAAAGGGGTCACTTTCAGCTCTTTGTCCAGTGTGCGGATGCTTTTACGGATGAGTTCACTTGAATCAAACTCAACGCGATAAACCGCTTTCCGGTTTATTCGGTTCCAGAGTTCCTTAAACGCCTTTTTCTCGAAATTGGCGTTCAGCGGATTTGTTTTGGGTTTACGGTCGTCATCCACCCCGGGCAACTGGGATTCGCTGAATACGCTGTCGATCAATCCGAAAATCTGCTCGGCATGGGGCGCGAGTTCAGGGGGCAATGCCGCCAGGCTACCGTCGGCCTTTGCGGCGTGGTAGACTTCGGAAACCTGATCTACATCGTCCGTGTAATCATTCTTCAGCAAGTACCTATATATTTGTTTAGCCATAACCGGCGTGATTTCCAATTGCCCACTTTCGGTCGTAATAATTTTCCCAGTAAAATAGGCTTCGTCGGCCTTTCGCGGACGCGCCGAGAGGGTGTCAATGATTTCACCCTGAAGATTGGCCACGAAATCTTTATAACTTTCGCTGGCCACTACCGTCAGGATGTTAATGTCATGAACGGTTGCTGCATGGTCCATGCGGTCACCGTGCTGATTGACGGACAATCTCATTCCCCGGCCCACTTCCTGACGGCGCGAAATCGTATTGTCGCTATGCTTGAGCATGCACAGAACAAAAACATTGGTGTTGTCCCAGCCCTCCCGCAGCGCCGAATGCGAGAAGATAAAACGAACCTCTTTTTTACGTCGTCCTTTTTCGTCATCAGTAGCAGATGGAAACAGCAATAATGATTTTTTGTCTCTAAGAATCAAATCGTAAGCATCGACATCATCTGACAGCCCGGCTTCTTCCCCACGTGTCTTAAAACTTGGATCGGTGAGTTTCTTGCTTCTCTTATCAATCGAGAAATATCCGTTGTGCGTGTGGTCGACCTGGATCTCGGATAGATACTTGCGGTATTCATGATTGTCCAAGGGCAGTTCACTCAGGTGTTCTTTCTTGAGCTGCTCGTACTCCTCCTCGAAAAGTCGGGCATACTCGCCTTTTTCATCAGGCTGGCTGTAATCCCGGTACTTGACCACTTGATCGATGAAGAAGAGCGAGAGGACTTTGATTCCCTGCGAAAAGAGCCGTTTTTCTTTCTCCAAATGGGCTCTGATGGCTTCGCGAATTTGGATTCTCCGCATGGTCAATTCAGTCACATCACCGGTGGCGTCACCGGCCGTGAGGATATGCCCATTGGTGAATTCAACGGTGTCTTTATTGGCGTCAATCTGGGCGATGACAAAGCCGCGATACTGGTCGAGTTCATTTGACAGGACAAAGAGGTCTTTGCCTTTTTCGAGCCGTTTTACAATGCGTTTGATGCCATTGCCCTGACGAACTTCCAGCTCAATACGAGCCACCGGCGCCCTTTTGGAAATCTCGATGGCCTCCAGATAAAGATAGGCATTGGTCCCTGCCAGGCCTTTCACGGCGATGCCGCGAACCGCGATTTTCTTCACCAGTTTTTGGTTGTAGGCGTCCAGCGCATCAAGGCGGTGAATCTTGTTGTGGATGGTGCGGTGCGTGGCCGAGTAACGCAGAATCATCAACGGTTTGAATTTGGATAGCGCCTCCAGCGTTTTCTTCCCCTCCATTTTCTGCGGCTCATCCAAGATCACAATGGGACGGTTGCTGCTGATGACATCGATGGGCTTGCGTGATTGGAAGTCGTCCAATTCATCATAAATCCGCCGGTTGTCCTTGCCTGTGGCATTAAACGCCTGGATATTGATGACCATGACGTTGATGCCCGCATCGGATGAAAAGCTCTCTAGGTGGTGCAACTGTTTGGAGTTATAGATAAAAAAGCGGACTTTTTTGCCGTAGCTCTCGGTGAAGTGGTCGGCGGTGATTTCAAGCGATTTGTACACCCCTTCCCGGATGGCGATGCTGGGCACTACAACGATGAATTTGCTCCAGCCGTACCGCTTGCTCATCTCGAAGATGCTTTTGATGTAGCAATAGGTCTTGCCCGTGCCGGTTTCCATCTCCACATCGAGGTTGATTTTGCATCCGGCGCTCACCACCAGCTTGTCGGACAACGGCAGATTTTGCCGCCGCTGTACGGCATGGATATTTTCAATCACCTGAACATCAGTTAGCTGTACATCTGCGTTTTTGAAGCCCTGGTATTCCAAAAGCGTTGATTGCTGTTGTCCGAACTTATCTTTCAATATTCCAGGATCAATCCGATAGGCAATGCCGGAGGAATTGACCTGCCCTGCAAAGCAGTCAAGAACGGACTCGACGGCGCTGGTCTGAAAGGGCTGGATCTTGAATTTCAGTTTCATGCCAAGCCCTCCTTAAATTGATTTCACTTCAGTGCGCGGAGACATCTGCTTGAAAATTTGTTCGACGTTAATTTTGACGGCATCGGATACGAAACCGTTATCGCGGAACACCATCCGCAAAGGCTCAAGCCCGGCCAGTTGTTTAACCAGTCCTTCGTTCACGCCGGTATCAAAGCACGCTACCAGCGCGTTTTCATCAACAAAGAAAACGGTCATACTCTGGATGGTTTCCTTGCGGATGGGTAGCGACAGGTCAACGCCCCAGTCCAGCAGCACCTGGAAGAGCAGATCTTCCGGCTTGCGGTCGGGTTTGGTGTTGTCGGTGAAAATCTTAAGCTGGCCCTGATCGATGGCGTCGGGGGCGTAATACACCTCCGCCATGTTGGACGAGTCGACCTTCAGCACGCGGAAACCAATATCGAGATTAGGGGCCTTTATTACGTTATTCTCTTTAATTTTAGTTCCCGCTCGACGAATACGTTCCTTGCTGACATCAGCTATGGTCTTAAATCCAGACTTGAGTGCTTCTGATTTTTCATCGCATGCTTCTGGAATCTGAATCATTATAAATCTGCGACTCGTTGCGTCCTCGCTATTGGCTTGAATAATTGCGTCAGCCAAAGTTGCTGAACCGGCGAAAAAATCAACGACCAATTGATCATCACTCGTAACTGCCTTAACGAAGAACTTCAGAAGGCCTGTTGGTTTTGGATAGTCCATAACATCCGTGCCGAATAGATCCCTGAGTTCCTCAGTGGCATCCTCGTTAGTTGGTATAGAATTTATCCGGTGAGAAAGAAGATTCGCTGTCTTTTTTATACGCTCATTGCGATTGATATAGTTTGGGCGAAATGGAACTCTGCTTATTCGTATTTCGTCGCCATCGGCAATAAATGTATCTAATGACCCCTGTGAATACCTCCATTCTCCATCAAGGATTAGTGGATTTTTGTTTTTCCCGTTTTCAATAACAACATCTTCAATTAAAACTGTCCTAATATTACCCTCCGACATGTCCTGTAATTCTATCGTCTGATCGCTACATGAAAATATGACTGAGCCCGGAGGAAAGATTAGCCTAGAATAGGTATTACCAGCATTGTTAAATGGATATTTTTTCCCTTCTTCTCCTACCCCTGCTATGAATGGTCCAACGCACTCATAGTTTTTTGCATAACAGACGATGTACTCTGTGACGCTGCCCATTGTCTTTCTTAGGAATGAAGGCTTTTTCTTCTTTTCCCAAACGAAAATACCGGCAGAGTTTTTCGCCCCGAAAATGTCATCACATACCTTAATTAAATTAGAGACTTCGTCATCACCAATTGAGATGAAGATAACCCCTTCATCACATAAAAGATTTCTTGCAAGCTTTAGCCGTGAATAGATCATGGAGAGCCAATCAGAATGGAATCTTCCATTTGACTCTGTGTTCGCCACGAGACGATTTCCTTCCTCATCCTTCTGATTAGATCGCTTCAAAAACTCTTCTGCATTTTCAGCAAAATCATCTTCATAAATAAAGTCATTTCCCGTATTGTAAGGAGGATCGATATAAATCATTTTAACCTTGCCAAGGTAGGTCTCCTGTAGCAACTTCAGCGCGTCCAGGTTGTCCCCTTCTATAAACAGGTTCTTGGTGGTATCAAAGTCCACACTCTCTTCCCGACAAGGCCGAAGCGTTTTGGCGATGGGGGCATTGGCGGTGAGCAAGGATTCCCGCTTGCCGGGCCAGTTGAGGTGATACCGCTCCTGTGGACCTTCTATAATCGATTCCGACAGTTCCTGCCGCAGTTGGTCGAAGTCCACCGATACCTTGCGCTTCCCGTGTTCATCATGGGCCTCAGTTACGCACCCGGGAAACAGCTCGCGGATGCGAGTGATGTTTTCCTGGACCAGGTTCGGCGAGTGCAATTTCATCTTTTCCATCTGGGTCTCCTTAAAGGGTGAAGGATGAGGGCCAATGGATAAAAATTTGGGCTTTTATCCTTCCGCTTTCAACCTTGTTAGCTCAGCAAGTTCCTGTTTTAGGTCGCGCAGCTCAGCATTGATCGCCACTTTACGGTTGAATTGTTTTTCCTTGCGCAGACGGGCTTCGCATTTTCCCAACTCCCGCTGTTTGGAGCGGGTCTGCTCCATCCTTTCCACGCGGGCCTGCAACCCTTCTCCAGGCCGGACCGGAAAAGGCATCAAAGCTGTCAGCATGTGCGCATACAAAACTTCAAGGTCGAGCGCCACCGGCAAGGGGGTTCGTGGCGCATCGGTCGGCAGCCAGGTGCTTTCAAAGTAGTCGCTCACCACCCATTTTGAGCGGTCCGCATCGCTAGGGCGTTTGAAGGCCGCTATGGCTTTGATTTTTTCCTCGTACCGCAGCTCGAAGAGGATCGGAAAAGGGATCGCCCGGTCAATGCACTGCAGCACGTCGTGTTTAAGTTCACCCGTTTTAAGGGCAATGCGGAAAATCTGAATTTCAGGCACTGCCCGTGCTGGTTTCAAATTAACCGTCTCCGGGGCCAGCTTGTACTGCCACACGATCTGCTCAACCTGGCGGACAAACAGCCCTTTAACGGCAGCGCTCGGGCCTGAGTGCTCATAGATTTTTTTCTTAGGCAGCACGCGTCCGAAGCCGGTGCCCTTTGGGTAGTCGAAGAGCACCGCTGTCATCCTTCCTCCTGCACCACGAGAAAGGCTACGAGTTCAAAGTCGTCCAGCCCGGCGATGGTGTTCACCAGCGCCGTAGTCTTGCCGCCGGAGAACAGGCTGTCGAGATCCTTTTCCTCCTTGACGTCGATCATCGATCGGATAGCGGCGCTGAGCAGGTTGGAGCAGGCTTTCATGTCGCGTCCTTCGTCGGTTTGCTGATTGAACAATCGACATACCGTTTGAATGGGTTCCGCCTGCCCCTTGCAACTTGACCGCACCAGGTCAAGCAATAATTTGACCTCGGTCTGGTCGGCAATGACCTGCCCATCGTCCGCCATATAGATCAGGTAGTAAGGATGCAATCTATTCTGCTGATTGATGTTCACGTCATGGTTGAGGTTGCGCAGCGCAAATATCACGCCCGGGTGTAAGCCCAGTTCCGGCTTGGCAGGGACAACCGCATGCATGCCATTGGGAACGTTGGCGAGGTCGCCATGGGTCTTCACATAGTTCAGCAGGTCCATCCGGAAATCGTTCAGGCCAAGATCCGTAATGGACACGCCGGTCTTCAGGTCTTCAAGTTCGATCACCTCGTCCTGCAGCCGCCGGAGCTGCTCTTTCCGGTACGCGAGCTCATTGCTTTTGGCCGTGAGGACATTGTCATCGCCGGTGGCCGACACATCGGCAATCATCATCCGGTTTTCAACCCGTTCCTTGAGGTTGATGTATTCGTCCAGGGAAATATCAGGCCAATAATTTACCAACTGGATGGTCTTGTTGATGGACCCAATGCGGTCAATCCGACCGAATCGCTGGATAATGCGGACCGGGTTCCAGTGAATATCGTAGTTGACCAGGTAATCACAGTCCTGAAGGTTCTGACCTTCTGAAATGCAATCGGTGCCGATAAGCAAATCCAGCTCGGCCGGTTCATCCGGCATCACCAGCGCCTTTTCCTTGGCGCGGGGCGAGAAAAGCGTCAGTAATGACTGGAAGTCATAGCGCTTCTTGTGCGTTGCCCCATTTAATGTAGACTGGGGCGCATCCCCGCCGGTGACTTTTCCGGTGTGCAGGCCCTTTGTTGCCAGGATATGTTCAGCCAGGTTGTTATACAGATAATTGGCCGTGTCGGCAAAGGCCGTGAAGAGCAAGACCTTATGATTGCCGTCATTGATGGGATTTTCAATCTTGTTCAGAATAAGGGTCTTGAGGTGTTGCAGCTTGGCATCGTCCTCGGGTGTGACTTTTGCCATGGAATCCAGCAAGGTATCAATAACTTCCAGATCGCCGTTCAGGTCATATTCCCATGAGGGTAGATCCATGTCGGCAAGATTGATCTTGACCTTGCCGCCGATCTCATCCCGGCCCAACCCCCCGTTCCCGGTAAAAATATCATCTTCCTCGGCTTCGAGCGTTTCCAGGTTATCGGTCCAGTCGGAAACACTCCCTGCGCTGCCCGCAACCTTGAATGAGTTGATCTTGCTCAAGGTGCGGGTGTGGTTGTCATGCAGGCTTTTAAGGGTGAGACGAAACGCCTCTACCGAGCTTTCAAGGCGCTTGAGCAGATTGGTCGTCATCAGTGCTTGCAGGCTTTTCTCGCGATCTGCTTGACGCAGTCTGCCCTTGCCGCCTTCCACTTGCGTATCGTACAAATCTTCATACTTTTTGAGCCGACTGGGCAGGATGTAGCTGATGGGGGCATAGACGGCGAGATTGAGCAGCGAGAGCTGTGCAAAAATCTCGTTGAAATTCATGACATCGGTACGTTCGGTAAGCGGAGAATGGAAGGACAGGGGTTTTCGGCGCTCAGGAAATGGTCCTATGTCACTGGTGTCGTAAAAGGTCTGGATGTGTTTACGCGAACGGGCAATGGTGACGCTATCCAGCAGTTCAAAGAAGTCAAAATCAAGGGAGTTAAGAATGGCCCGTGCCGTGCGATCCTTTTGGTCCAATCTTGACCACTGGTTGAATACCGTTTGGGCACTGCGGAAGATTTCCTCTACGGTTCTCCCCGTGCGCAGCTTTTTGCTGAGATTTTCGGAGTCGCCTTCGTAAGCCAGAGCGAGTTGGTTGCGCAGATCATTAAACCGATTGTTGACCGGGGTGGCGGAGAGCATGAGCACCTTGGTTTTAACGCCCTGGCGAACCACCTGATTCATCAGTTTTTGATAGCGGGTTTCTCGGTTTTTAACCGCGTAGTTGTTTCGGAAATTGTGCGATTCATCGATGACGACCAGATCATAGTTTCCCCAGTTGACGCGGTTCAGGGGAATGCCAAAGGACTCGCCCGAGGTGCGGGAAAGGTCTGTATGGCACAGGACGTCATAATTGAAGCGATCCCTGGAGAAGATATTGGTCGTAAGATTGCTGTTGTAGTTTAGCCAGTTGTCCGCGAGCTTCTTGGGGCACAGCACCAACACCGATCGGTTTCGCAACTCATAGTATTTGACAACGGCCAGGGCCGTGAAGGTCTTTCCAAGCCCCACACTGTCAGCTAAAATACAGCCGTTGTAAGTTTCCAGCTTGTTGATGATCCCTATGGCGGCATCATGTTGGAAATTGAAAAGCTTGTTCCAGACCCGTGTATCCTGGTAGCCCGTGAGATCATTGGGCAAAACGTCTTCATCGATATCGTCGAGGAAATCTTTAAAGATGTTGTAAAGCATCAGAAAGTAAATGCGCTCGGGCGAATTTTCCTGATAAACAGACGCGATATGATCGCAAATGGTTGCGGTCACATCCTCGATTTTTTCAGGGTCGCTCCAGATTTGGTCAAAAAGCTGAAGATATGTCGAAGTAAAGGCCGTCTCATCAACCCGGTTAACGATATTGGAAACGGCGTCTCCTTGTTGATATCCCAGATCCACGGCGGTGAAGCCATGCAGGGGCATATAGGCAATGTCTTGCTCCGGTCCGTGGATACAGGCGAACTGCTGCATGGGGGATTTGGTCTTGTTGGAACGGAATTTGGCCTTCCGCCGCATCCAATCAGCGCATTCGCGTGCGATGGCTCGCTGGGTGAGTTTGTTGCGAAGCTGGATTTCAAACTCGGAGCCGTAGAGGCTTCGTTCACGGTCGGCCTTGGGGATGAAAAACTCTCGACGTTCTTTTCTAAGCTTATCGGTGACTTGGTTGGGAACAAAAGTCGGCGCCGTGAAGATGAATTCCAATGACTCAATCTTCGAGACTTCAGACTTCAGGGCCTCGTACGCATAAATAGAAAAGCACGATGCCGCGATTTTGAGCCTGGCTTTGGGGTGGATGGAGGCCTTCAGATCATCGCCCAGCAAGGAATTGATGTTGTCGATGATTTTCATTCATCCGAGGCTTTCATATAAAGTTTCCTTCGCGTTACAGATACCCGACAGATCATCACGACATAAAATTTAAACCTCAGCAGATTATCATCGAGTTTGCCCCCTGTCAATCAAGACCGCCCGGTGGCGCCGTTTTCCATGTGTCAATAGGCAACTTGAAATGTTCAATAATGGTGTTTAATCGGATCCAATATTTATAGTCGCTATCCTTTTCCAATATCAACACAACCCCTGCCCTTTTCCCTGTCTGGATCGAATAGTAAAGCGCCTGGCCGATTGATTCCGCCCATTTCTTTCCAAAGTCAAATTCAATGGCATGACTGCCGGTAACACAATCACAACGGGTTCTGTCCGGAAATACCACTTCGGTCTGTCCGCCATTCGCCGCACACCATCGCTCCTGATACCACCTTTCATAGTGCAACTTTTTTCCGTTTGCCATGGGCGTAAACAGAATAATAATCAACGTGATCCCGACCAACATGATGCGTTTCATTCTGTAGCCTCCTTACATGATATGAATAGACATGATCTAAATAGCCACTGACTACACAATTCATAAGTTTTCGTTATGGGTGAGCCAGGCAAACAAAGACCCGGGGTGATGGGGGGATGAGAACCCCGGATGGCCACTTCCATATTTGGCTTTCTATGTTTTGGTTGCGTGTTCCTATAGGAGGTGGATTATGACGGATACGTAGCTTGTACCTGTATACACATATTTATTAATATAATTCGGCATAATACCTATATAACTTTGCATAATTACCATATAACTTTGCATAATAGGCATGAGGCCGATTCGTGCCTGTACTGTTTCTTAAACGCCGTCAAAAGATCTCCATAGTACGTACAAGGAGATATTCCATCCCTCG
>Ga0075121_1001712_pt1 | contig 13285 bp, 6 predicted proteins | sample AntAceMetag02UKG_FD_69793 | JGI IMG/M metagenome (GOLD analysis project Ga0075121, IMG submission 69793) | Saline lake microbial communities from Ace Lake, Antarctica - Antarctic Ace Lake Metagenome 02UKG | ecosystem: Environmental > Aquatic > Non-marine Saline and Alkaline > Saline | place... | reverse complement strand
CTTTTATATTATAACGGGTGTTTTTGGGAAAAAAACACTTTATTTACATAATTTAATCCGTTATAAAAAAATGTATCTCTCTCTATTTAAAAAACTTACTTTTTTCTGGACAGACCCTACCTTAAAGCTTGCTTGCGCTTTATAATCTGCGATAGGTTCTGATGCTATAATAGTATAAATGCCTGGTTTCTCCGAAAAACTAACAGGAAATACAGTATTTATTTTTTCTCCTTTTCCCGAAACATTTTTTTCATACCATTCTAGTTTTTTCCCAGCAGGATCAAATATTTCAAAGTGTATTACTGCTGGTAATTTTTTATTGGATCCCACTTCTTCGTTAAGATAATTAATTCTTGCAGAAACATTAAGTTCACCTCCCTGTTTTACTGTTGTATTTTCTATATCAAGAGATAAACCGCTGCTTTTTTGAGCCAGGAAAGCAAAAAACTGCGGTTCCATATCAAAGTTAAGCATGAAATACTTTCTAAAGCCAAGATAACGGTGATTCACAACATCCCAAATATGATATTTCCTGTCAAGTTCAACACTGGTTGCCGATGGTTCCATGTTTTTGCTGAAGTCTGCCCTTATCATACCCAAAAGCATTAACCCGTCTTTGCTGAAAATATTCATATATGTGTCTCGTCGTGGCAGGCCTTTGGCATTCAATAATTTTGCTTTTGGAATTATGCCTGCGTATTTTTTTAAAAGACATGCCACTGAATCCGATCCTGAATAATCCCCTTTTACTGCCCGCATGGAATATCTGTTAATGGCATCCGGCAAATACGCGGCAATGCCTTTTCCGTAACGCACGATATTTTCACGGTTAAAAACAGGAAACAATTCACTCAAGGAGCTTTTTTTAAGTTTTTTGCCAAAACGCGAGTAAATTCCTGGATTATTAGTCCCAACTAAAAGTCCTCCTTCTTTAACAAATTCTTTAATTTTGTTGGCTTCGTCATTGGACATTGCCTTGTTGTACGGAAGGATGAGAGCTTTAATTCCTCTTTTCTTTAAACTACCATTCAATATTTGCTTTGAAGAAAGAATCTGAGGCTTAATTCTTATGCTGTTGAAGAGGGCAAAGATATCGCCAATTGCCCCACCATCCACAAAGATGTTTCTATGGCCAGCTCCAGTAAAAGCATTTTCCTCAAAAGGATATAATCGCGAGACATAATGGTTTTCAAGCGACCATAAAACGGCAACTGGCGCGCGTTGTGTTTTCAATAAAAAGCGCAATGTTCCCAATCCGTCCTGCATGCGCTTAATTTCATTGCTGATATTCTTAAAATATGGGAGAGGCTCAGAGAAATCAGGAGTAAAAAGCGAAAATCCCCCCATTGTGGGGAAACCAAGCTGGTTTTCAAAATCAAAACCACGGAATCCGCGTATTAGCTTTTGCCATACGAAACGACGGTTGTCAAGGGGAGAGTGAAAAGCTTTTGCCCAGTGATTAAGATATTGCGCTTCTATAAGAAATCCTTCGTTTTCAGCAAAAGCCATTCGCAACTCCTGCGCCGCTGGAGTAACAAATTCAGAGTTTGCACACCCATTTCCTGAATAGAGCCTGCCAGCGGTCATATGTTTATTAAAAGAGCTGTAATCGAAATGATGATGTCCCCCGTGTCCTGTCAGTAGGTGAGGCGCTATTATATCTCGGATAAAATCAGAATAGGTAATAAAGAAATTTGTATAAACGTTGCTTCGCATAAAATATCTGAATGCGACCCAGCACGGAAGCTGTCTTTTCTCCACTGCTTCCTTAAGCATTATACCCGAAATATTTTTCCAGTCTTTAAATGAGGTGTTCCATTCTTTGTTTAAAGCATTCAAATCGCATTTATATTCCTCTTTGCACCATTCCTGAAACCTTTTACTGGATTCCCGAGAAAATCCGGAACATTCCTTGCTTAATTTCTCCCCTAATAAGTGGTTTTCTGCTGTTACCCACAGGAATGGGAAGCCAAATTTGCCAGCCTTTTTGTAATGGTCGCGTTTTTTGTTTATATCTTGAGCTATGGAAATATCTTTTCCATAATAATTGATTTTTTCAGGATATTCTTTAGGATTTAGTTTTTTTCCTGTGACTAAAGACTTTTCCAAATATAAGGCGTATTCAGCTAAAGATGCTTTCGTGTAAGGTTTTCTGAAATCCCATTTTCCGCCAAGCGCTTTTTCTCCAAAATGATCTGCATATAGGATGCAATTTATATGCGCTCTTTCTACATCCTCCAGTTGTTTTTCTCCTCCGCCATATAAATAGGGAATGTTGGCAGTGTTTATTCCATATTTGCGTCCCTGCTTTGCATAAAGAAACCCTTTCCAACCCGTTCGTCCATCAGGCATCGGCGCAAAAATTGTTGCAACAAGGAAATTGTCATATTTCCATTGGGGAATGCCTACACAAATCGATGATTGCGCAAGAATTCCGTTTTTGTCCCTGATTGCGCATTCGATGTCCCATAGCTTAGACAAGGGATTGTTAATTGGAATACTGAATGTTCCATAGCACTTGCTTTCATCAAGGATTACTTTTGATTTTGCAACTTTGCGCCCCCAGGAATCCACTGCCTGAACAAACGCGTTCTCTTCTTTCGATAAAGCTTTTGTGAAAGTTACCTTGCCCTGAATGTTTTCTTTATCTTTATAGCGTTCCTTGTCGGTTTTAATTTTCTCTATTTGCACTGGCGGAATGACCTTGAATGAGCTTGACGCAAAATCCAATACTTGTCTTTTATTATTAAGGACACGTAAATCTGCCAAATAATCTCCGCCTGAAAGGGAGGGCATGGAAAATGCATGCGAAATCTGTTTTTTGTCTTTTTCTAATCGAATTGTCTTTGAAAAGCTTTTTAAGGTTTTCCCATTCATATCTCTCAAGGACAGCTCCAAGTTAATGATATTGCCTAAATAATTGTTTCTTGTTATCTTAGCATTTATAGCAGTTTGCTGTAGTTTGTCTCTTAATATCTTAATGTCCGGCCCTTTTTCTGCCCATGGGGTACTTTTCTTTGGAGGTGGCTGGCTTTCTCCTTTGATATCTATCATGCATGTTATTGAAGAGAGCTTGCCGGATGCAAGCAAAACAGCCCGACTCAAGAGAGCGTAATAATAGTCATACAAAACAAGCTTATAGCCCATTGCCGGAGTCAATGAATTTGCTACTATCTTTCCTTTTTCAGCGTCAAAGTAATCCAATACGATGATTGAGCCTTTTCCGTGTGTGCTTTTTTTTGCGCAAACAGGACTTTGCTTCAACAAACGGAATCCAAATGCTTTCGGCGGTCTGGGTAATTTATTGACTTCTTTTTTGTTTAAAACTGCCTTAAGAGGAATAACATCGGTTGGCAACGCTCTCATTAACTTTGAAATAACTGTTGGATTACCTGAAGTGATTATGTTATAAAAAAAATCATTTTGTGTAGCCTCTTTTCCTTTGTCATAACTATAGCAATGTTCATTCGCTTTGCCGACAAAACGATGTGGCGAGACGTAGACCAAGCCACATCCACGCGTCACATGTTCCATTATTAATTTTCTAAAACGTTCAGGAATAACATCCCAGCTTATTTTCCCTATTATAATGCAATCGTATTTATGAGCAAGAGCTAGGCGCTCAGCTGAAAGTTTGTTTAAGATATATTCGCCATTTTCAACTATTGACGGAGGCTGTATTGTTTGGCAGCCTTCAGACCATGTAAAGTTTCCAGCATTCATTATTACAGTATAATTAAGCTCCAAGCGTTGACGAAGCTCAACCACCTCCCGCGAATTATTATAAGGGACTATGAATAGAACATTTAAAGGGCCACCTGCAAGTGGAGAAGCCCATTTTACATGATATGTATCCAAAGTGCCTGGCAATTTGTCATAAGCTTGATTGGGATCTCCATATGGAGGATAGGCTGAGGCGTTGTTGAACCTGCAGCAACACAAAATTAGAATAACAATTTGGAGAAAGCTGATCTTTTTAGACATAATTAACATTTCCTTTGCCTTTTATTTATTTTAACTTATTTTCTGTTTCTTTGATTGTTCTAGCATAAGCCTTGAGGCGCTTTACAGTTCTTAGGGCTTTTTTGAAAGGTTCATTCAATTTTAAAAAATCATCATTACTTTTGATTTTCCCTAATTTATCTTTTGCTTTTTTAAGCTCTTTTGCTTTCTTGCATGCCTCAAGATATAATGCCTTGAGTTCTGGGTGCTTATCTTTTAATGATTCATCAAAAAGAAAACAGTCTTTTATATCTTTTCTTAGGCCTTTTTCTCCGTTATAACTCCACCATTCCTTATAATCTCCTACAAGAAGCCTGCCAAATGTATTGGGATCGCCAAAATTAGATGCGCGTCCGTTCCAAAATGCAGTTGGAACATTGTCATAGCGTATAAGAGAGAAAAGCCAGGTTTGCCCTGGGTGCATTTTTGCATTATGAAAGCCTTCATTTACAGGGAAAGCAATCTCTAAGCTCCAATGTCCTTTATCAACAACAGAGCTAAACCTAGGGGCATTTTTCTTAAAGTAAGTCCAGTTCCATTTAAGATTTCCACACATTTGCCCCGCGGCATTTGCCAGAAATTTATGGATATTTGAGCCGTTGCCTGTTGGACAGAAAAATATTTCAAGACACAAGCCTTTTTTTGAAAATTTTGTTCGATCATTAAGAAAACCTTTCTTAAATCCGGATTGCTTTTTAATATTTTCAATAATCTGGACATTTTTTTCCGGTTCATTGATTTTTGATACAACAGCCATATAAAGTTCCCCTTTATTTTGGAGAAACCTAACCGAGCAAGCGTATTTTCCTGTATTGTCAATTGTTATAAAATTATCATCTTTATCTGCTTTCAGCCAACACTTATCATCAAGTATTCCGTCAATGACTGGAATATCTTCAGTTTTTGAAGCAGAAATGACCTTATTAAGGTTGTCCCCTTTTAGATTGACAACATGCATCATAAGCAACAAAATAAATATCCTTGCTACATATAGGGTTATCATTATTCTCATTTTAAGCAACTCCTGTAAATCTTTAAATATTTTAGTGTTAAAATTTTTCGGTGCAATTTTAGATGTTTCAATATGATCTTATCGTCAATGATTTACTCTGAATCTGTCATCGGAAGTGTGCCAGGATGGGCCAAAATCCCCCATATTCCTTAGATTATTTAAGTAATCAAGGCTACTATGAAAAGCAACGTGTCCATCCAAAAAAAGATAATTATTGCCCCGTCCGTGATGCGGATTATTTATTATATAAGCCTGTCTCGTAATGCCTCCAGGGTCTCCTGGCACTGAAGCTTCCCATAGTATGCGATAGTTACAGAATCCAGTTTCGTTATCATCAACATCACACATAATAATGTCTTTGCTGGTTCTTTTGAAATATTGCAATTTATGTCCTCTAACTCTGACTCCTCCAATATTGTGCATAGTGTCTGATTCAGGAGTCAGCCAAGCTCCGCCTATTTTTACATTATAGCCGTAACTTATATTGTGTCCGCCTCCGTAATATGGATGGTAGTCAACAAGCGCTTCTCTGCTCGTGTCGGAGGGGCAGTCCAATATATCAAGATTTCGAATATAACCTGCATTATAAGGAGCCGAATCAGAGATCATTACAGAACGAAAAGAAGTGGCTGATGTTGTGCCAATCCCAGGTGGAAGCCAAGAGTTATAATCATCGACATAGAATAATATTCCCGGAACTATTTGCTTCAGGTTGCCTTGGCACAAAGAACGTTTGGCTGTGTCTCTTGCTTTTTTTAACGCAGGCAATAACATACTGGCAAGAATTGCTATGAGAGCTATTACCATGAGTAATTCTACCAAGGTAAAGTGTCTTCTTTTTAACAACTTATGCTTCGAGCTATCCAAAGTGTGTGAAGTAATTTTTCCCATTGTTGCCTGTTTTTCTGTTGCTTGCTTGTTAATTAGTTTCAGCGTTAAAATAAGCGTTTGCTTGCTTTTGAATGCTGTTTATAGTCTCGTCCATTCCTTTAATTCCTTTTATGAGCTTGCTTTATAATTTAAGATTGTGCCTATAAATTCGCCAGACCTCTTGACCTGCGTTCCCGTAAAAAATACATCATACTTCTATTTTATTATTTTACATCGATACAGAAAGTAGATTGTTTACCAGAAATAGCATCTTGGAGCTTTACTTTCCAAACTCCCGCTTTATCATTTAGTGCTATCGGAAGTTCAAATAACCCACTTGAGTTCTTCAGGTAAAGAGTCCTTTGCATATATGGAATCAGTTCTCCATTTGGATTATAAACCTTAACGACAACAATTGATGGGATTAGATTCTTTGGGGACTTTGCATGTTGAACTCTGAGTTTAATTACTGCCTTATTGCCTTTCTCGATACTTTCAGGTCCTTCTAATACAATGGCATTGATTTTTTCTGGCAAAACTGCTAGTAATTTTGCTTTTCCTGGAGCAAGGTTAATCTGAGCTAAATTCCCAGTTCCCAAATATTTCTTTTCTCTTACATCATAAATATGACCGTGGTGCAGCATTGGAATTAGCATGTCCTCCTCACGAGTAGACGACTTGACAAAGTCTTTGATTATTCCATAATAGTATACGTTCCCATCCTTGAAAGAGAACATACGGACATTATCGGCAAGCTGTCCATCAGTTCTTCGCACTGGGTGATCCACTGGGAGAGGCGAATGTTTGCGCAGGAAGGCACGAAACAATTCTCGAACTGGTTCCTCATTTCCTTTTTTGCGTTGTTTATAATAATCATTAATGTCAAAATTACAGAACAATGCTTCCCCTTTGCCATGCTTATTGATAATAAAGACAGGGGCGCCTTTCTCATCGCAACCGTACGCCGTTCCGGTAGTAACGCTCAGTCCAGCTTGGCAGAAGTTAATGGAAGTCTCACAAGCTGTTCTAGGATAATTTATTATCACCGAATTTTTACCAGGCTCTACTGGAGATCCGTCTCGTTGCTTGATTCCAAACACTTCATCTAAAGCTCCGCCATTTTTACGTATTCTACAATGTTCGTCTCTTGTTCCGCATCGATAATCAGCAATCAGAGTTCCTCCATCAGCTACGAATTTCTTAATAAGTTCGACTTCATGATCAGATAAAGCCTCAACAAATGGCATCACCAATACCTTAAAGTTCGCAAGGGTGCCCTTTTCTATTTGCTGCTTGGATAACATGTAAAATGATCGATTCATGTCCAACAGGAGATTTATAAAACTTTTGCTGGAAGCTGAGTAATGTCCTGCTGGCACGATGCCTTTCCAGAAATTCTGGAACTCCACGCTACTATTTACAACTCGACCTCCCAAATTCTTTGAATACCACATTTCCTCCTGTCCTAAGTTGTTAATGTGAGCTCCGACACCACTGGAAAGATTGCTGGCATGCCAATTATTGGCAGAATAATAAATAGCTATCGGTTCGATTATTGGTTTTGCATTGGCCAACATGGCACCTGACCCCTGCTTGATTTCCAGGACTTCGTCTCTGACTGCCTTAAATACAGGATTCAATTCTCCACGAAAATTCATAGCGGCAAGGTTTCTATTTTCTCGAAAAGTAGCATGAAACCAAAACGCACCGTTGTATCCATTGAAAAGCATAAACCACGGTGTATACTGGCTTCCCAATGGGTAATTTATTGAATTGAACCAGCAAGTTTTTAAGTTTTTAGATTTGGAGAATGAACGCAGGCAATGACCATTAAAAATTTTGCCTGGATAGTTGACCGGAACCAAATATCTGGCATAAACGTTGTTCAAGTCAAATTCGGAGACATACTCCCAGAGATCAATTCCATCGTAGCTGGAATATTGTTCGGCTCCGTCCCAGCCCACATATGCATCCGGGCAGATTCCTTTAATAATGTCCCGGAGTTGTTTTTGATGATCTATAAATCGATGGGAGACAAACCCTCGGAAGTCAACCCATGGAGATGGATTTTCCCGATTTTTCAGCATCGCGTACTCACTTTTAAAGCGAACTTTACCCCATGAATCATAAGTTTTTTCCCATTGTTGATTTAAAGCGTCCAGACTAGGATAAATCGTTTTTAAATATTCTTGAAAAGCTTGCCAAATTTCCGGTTTATCGACAAATCGTCCCCCTTTCTTAAAAGGAGAGACGTAAGGTTCATCACCAAGAGTGAAGGCAAAGCTGCCGTAAGGCAATTGGTTATTTGCTGTGTCTTTGGCCTTTGCTTTCATTTTATCGATCCATTCTGGATTAAATAAATGTTCATCCAGAGTAAGGTTGTGTATGTTTGAGGTATATGGAATGCTCAGCATGTTACAGGCTGAGACTGTCGCTATTGGAGAACGGCGCGTGGGTATGTTGGTGAAGCCATCAACTCCGCAGTTTTTCAACTGCTTAAAATACTGACGATGACGGGCAAAGTTTCCGACTGAACCATTCCAAAGCATGAAATAGAAGAAGTCGGTGGGACGTTTTTCGGGAAGAGTAAATTCCAACTTTTTTAGACAAATAACTTTTTTGACGTCTAGTAAACTTAAAATGGCATGATTTACCACCGATGTTGAAGTGTCTGGAATTGTAATGGTTACCTTTTCTGGAGCTTTGGCAAAGGATTTAACGGCTAAAATCCTATCGCGTGAATCGATTAGCTCTAACTCGGCTGTAAGATTTCCTGGCAATTGACCATAATATTTTGGAATAATCTCAAATTTATCTCCATTTTTAAGCACAGTATTTTGAGAGGTCAAAGCCTCTATGCCATAACCTTGATCGAATTTTAATATGTCGCCACCCCAATCCACCAGTTGTTTTTTGTCATTGAATAGCCTGCAAAAAACAACGTTTTCACCGTTTGGCAGATCTCCAAGATCTAGCGTTAGTTGCCGAGACGCATTAGATTTTTTGCACAGATGTTTCCAAAGAGAATCTTCCGGACCATATGCCCATAATTCAACATGCCCTGTAAAAGAAGTGCTGAACGATAATACAGCTTGCAAGTCAGAGTTAACAGCAAACTTACTAAGTATTAAATCTTTTTTTATTGCCAAAGAGTAGATCAAATGAGCGAATCTGCCCAGTTGATAATTGTAAAGACTATTGCGTTTCACACTTGGCCCGGCAAAGCCCAGACGGTAATCAATCATATTGGGAATAAATGCAATTTTGCCACGTCCTAATCCATATATTTCCACTTTATAACGATCTTTATTCAAATGCTTAAAGGTGGAGGGGATAGGCGGAAGCTTCTTTAATTTAGTCTGTTCTATTTTTGTACTTAAATACTGCTTTTTTTGAAAAGTGATCAGACTGGCTCCGTCAGTGATCTGTTTGATTATTTTGTCACGGACTTTCTGTGGATACGATAGCCATGGAGGGCGCATGGTCATTATTATAACATCAGGCTTTAAATCCAAGTCTGCTAAAATTTTTACCTCTGCTTCCTCCTTGGTCATATCGTAAACTTCCGGGTAGTGGATGGCTCTATTAGCAATAGTAGATCCGTTTTTTGAGTGCCTTGCTGATCCTAGATCGCATATTCTTATATCCATATCGAATTGTTTATCTATTGCTATTGCGTCAACCATGGCATTATTTAAACCGATAAAGAGTACTTTAGGCTTTTTTGCTGCCAGTGTTGTTTTAGGAACACTCGCCTGAAGTGATAAATTGACGCAAAATGATGCGATAAAGACAGAATTCAGTAATTTCATTGCCATAGCTCCTTTTTTTATTAAAATGTATTACCATTCAACTATTTATTGTTGATAAGTGAATGTTTTAGGTTTTAATAGGATTAATTTTTCAATGATTAATCTTTGTTTGTTCTGAATTAAAGCGATTAAAAGAACACTTGCCGGTACTTTTAGCTCGTATCGACACTATGAATTTTCCATGAAGAGGATTGGAAGGCTTTAAGCGTATAATGGCCTTGTTTTCATTCAGTTGAATGTCGCAGATTATATTGGCATTGCCGCCTATGTAGTCTGCTTTTGCCGTGATATTCCCCTGGCTCTTTTTTCCACTAATGATATATTTTGCCCCACTATGAGTGTTCGTATTGGGAAAGCCGGAAACAACGCTTAACTCAATCATGAAAACTTGATTTCTTGATTCACAAGTAAACGTAAAAACATCTTGGAAAGCTGTTGGCTTAGTGGGTTTGAAAGACTTGACAAACATTTCGTTTATTTCACCGCCAGAATCGACTTTTAGTTCAGAAATAATCTGATCTGCTTCGAGACTTCTAGTGGCTACCCCCCCGAACCATGCCTGTCGTCCATGGATTATTCTGGCGTGAGTTATAATTAGTGAAGAGGGGCTTTCATTGATGAAGCTATGCCCGGTATTGCCATGGCCGATTAGAACATTTAAGAGGCTGTCGGCAGAAATATCACAAAAACGCGTTATACGACCATTTGGAGAATTCGGTCCTGGCTCACACATGACGCCATAGAAATGATTGTAACGTGTCTTTTTCAGCCTGAGCACCGTAACGCCAGGAGAAGAGTGAACAAAACAGTTGGTGAAAAGGTTTTCCGAGGTTGATTTTGAATAATAGCAACTATGGGTAATACGGTAGAAATGGTTATTGGTGAATATGTTTCCATTGCACCCTGGATTAAGTTTTATGGCTACTCCGGCAACCTTGAAAAGGCAGTTAGATACTCGTCCGTTATAGCAACTGCCTTTTTTAGCAAGCAGTTTGGAGCTGTTTACCAATGTCAGCAATTCGTTCTTGTCCACATTGTTTTCATAAGGAGCCTTTGAGTAGGCCTTGTAAGCCGAATGATTGCCTACAACTTGAATAGAATCAATAACCCAGAAATTAATGTTAGCGACTTTATCGGCCTTAATTGGCCCGACATTTACAACTCCATTATTGATTATGTCATTTCCAGATCGACCGCCACTAGCGTTTTCTGTCATTACGCCGCACCCATGTCCTTCACCAGTGAACTTCGCAAAATTCCCATGTAACCTAACCACTGGCTCGGTGTTGTCAGTGTTGCTTCTTAACCGCTTAAGCCATGCGCCATGCGTTAAATACAGATATTCAGATTGTCCGATATTAAGTGTTCCGCTGATGGAATACTTTCCTGGGGGCACAATCACTTTCCTCCCTGAATCGATAGCCTTTTGTATCTGAGAAGTGTTGTCTGGATTGGCGGGGGAAGCTCCATAATCTCTGACATTCACATATCCCAACTCAGATAGTCTAAATTTATTTTCTGTCGCTAAAGGGAAAGTCTTGGGGAATTCTAATTGCCCTAAAGCAACGTCACTGGATGAAGCAGTCATCGGATTTTCACCACCCTTCTCTGTCTGATAATTCCCCCTGCAACCTAAAAGGATTCCGAAAAGAATCATTCCTAAAAACATCGCTTGTCTAGTTTTCATAGCTAGTAGTCTTTCTTTAAGTTTATCTTATTTCATAATGTTTATGGTATCAGAGTTACAGGATTGCTAATAAAAGGAAAAATCTTGTTTACCTCGTTTCTATCTAGTGATTTTACATATCCTTTACAAAATAACATATTAGCTCGTTTCAGGTGGCGCAATTCAAGGTGATCGGATGGCACTTGAATAGATGGATTGATAAAATACCAATCAGCATCCACTAAAAACCAATAATCAATTGTTTTATCGCTAATCAAATTGACTAATCTCTTTTCTCTCGCTTTATGATTAAACGCATAAACTCGCCAGGCAGGCAAATTATTAAGGCCTTTAGGGCAGGCTAGCTTCTTGTAGTAGGAATATTCTCCCAAATATGAATCCAATAGAAGATACCAGGGCTTTGAGTTATTATTATAAGAATGCATAATATATCCATTATAATCTATTGAGTATTCATGGAAAGCCACTCCGTATTGTTTTAAGTTGCTGCTGCAGACAATGCTATAACTTCGTTCCCGAGCTTTTTTTAGAGCTGGAAAAAGCAAAGAAGCCAAGATTGCTATTATCGCAATAACTAAGAGCAGTTCAATCAGCGTAAACAATTTACCGACCTGTGTCTCATCATTTTTTAATGGTGAGGAGAGCCAGCGCTTTCTTCTTGTTCCAGTTTCGCTAAATGTTACATGCAGTTGTCCTGAAATATACTTTTCCCTTTTGTTGAGTTTGTCCTCTTTCACGTTTGCCTCCTCTTTTTGCAATAAGCACTTTTTTCATTGTTGTCTATTTTGCTGTTGCTTGTTAATCAACTTCTGATTTGAAATAAGCGTTTGCTTGCTTTTGAATGCTGTTTATAGTCTCGTCTATTCCTTGAATTCCTTTTATGAGCTTGCTTGCTTCATAGTTTAAGATTGTTCCTATAAATTCACCAAATCCCTTAAGATTTGGATATATGAATTCACTTTTTTCTATCAGGTAACTCAAAGACAATTCTTCGGGCTTTATAAATTTTTCAAATTCATGCAATGCCTTAAGAGTTACAGGCATATGGATTTGAGACAGCATTTTCTGGGCTTTTTCTGATGCGAGGAATTTTACCCATCTCCAACAGGCTTCAGGGTATTTAGTTTTTGCGCTTATGCAATTAACAGTGCTTCCGCAGAAAGAAAAACCACCTTTGTCAAGACGGGGTAATATTGTCCCATAATCAAAATTGGCCGCTTCTTTCAATGCTGGCAACAGATATGTGAACGTTGAAATAATGCCTATTTTTCCATCAAGAAAGTCCTTTGTCATAACCTCTTCATGCGCAAAACCGGGAGCCGTTGTGTCTTTGACCTTGTTGATTTCTTTGAATATTTTTAGGCATTTTCTTGTTTTGGGCTTATCGAATGTAAATTCTTTTTTCCTGGGATCATAAATATCCGCTCCCAGCCAACAAAACAATGAATATATATTTGAAAAAGCTATCCCATATTTATTGGTTTGTTTTTTTATTTTCTGAGCCGCGCTGATGATGTCTGATATTTCAGCGTCTGCATTAAAGCCAGAAATTCCCGCGTCTTTGAAAATTCTTTTATTATAAACAAGAACATTTGCCGATGATATCATCGGCAGGGCCATTATTTTATTGCCAAAAATCAAGTTTTTAAGGAATTTAGGGACTATTTCCTTCTGAAGAACTTTGTCATTTTCAATAAATTCATTGATAGGCGCAAAAAATCCTTCCTCTACTAGAGATCCAAATGGATGGTTTGGCGCAATCATAACATTTGTTATATCTGCCAAAGTCTCTGCTTTCTTTAATGTGTCTTCAAAATCCTTGTCGCTTTTTCTTGGCTTCAAATTAATTTTTACATCAGGATTGTCTATTTCAAAAAGATTGACAAGTTTTTTGAAGAGCTC
>Ga0075121_1001698_pt1 | contig 13335 bp, 21 predicted proteins | sample AntAceMetag02UKG_FD_69793 | JGI IMG/M metagenome (GOLD analysis project Ga0075121, IMG submission 69793) | Saline lake microbial communities from Ace Lake, Antarctica - Antarctic Ace Lake Metagenome 02UKG | ecosystem: Environmental > Aquatic > Non-marine Saline and Alkaline > Saline | place... | reverse complement strand
CTCCGTCTTTGCTACAAAAGCAAACTAATCGAGATATTCCTTCGCGGTCTTCAACTCGAGTAAATAAAAGAGTTTTTCCATCTCTATCTCCCACACCAGGATTCATAACTGAATTTACTGACCAGTCATCTGGAAAATCCTTTCTTGTAATTATTGGGTTACCATCATATCTCGTAAACAAATCCATTATATCTACCTCCTCCTTTTTTTATTATCAATTGTTTATTTCTGTTTGTTTTCCCGCAAAAAATTGTTGTTAATGACCTTGAATAAGCATTATACGTTAACTACCCATGAAGTCAATTACAAACCTATTCAAAAAATGTCTATATGGTAAATTAACAGATAAGCTAATTATTACTATTGCTAACACAAGTCTAATTCACATTAAAATAACTAAACCGATAGCTGATAAAAATAATAATTTATTTTATTCATAAAAATATCATATGCAATATTTTTTTTAAATAGACACATATATTATTAAATAACGGTAAGAAAAATAATTTTTTATCAGTCTTAAAATCACTAGGGAATTTGGGGGTCGAACTAAGCGCCAAGACAAGAACTATCAGAGATTAATCAACGTGATAGCGCACCCGCCTTGCCGGCGAGGCAGGTTGAAACCCCCAAAACTTTTGGTTACTTTTGGTTATAAAAGTAACGCCCAAGCGGCAGCTTTATTTTTCATACAAAAAAGCTTCACCAAAAAACGCTGATCAATTTGAAAGTTTAATTTTTGTAAATTATTAAAAGTCCTTTCTACTTCCCTGCTTTTTAAATCTAAGTCTGACACGTATACCCATAAAGGTATCTACTTGCAATATCCCTATCTTCTGTTATTATTATGAATATAAACCCAATACTTTATTTTAATAAAAAATATAATTTTAATATTAAAAATGAATACCGCACATAAAAACATTAAAAAGATTACAATTCTACCAGGAGTTAATAAATTTAATAAAAAAGAAAATTTTAAAAAAATAGACATAGAAAAAGGACAAGTAGTAGCTATCGTCGGTCACACAGGAGCAGGAAAAAGCCAGTTACTTTATGATATCGAAAGATTAGCCCAAAAAGATACTAAAAGTAAAAGAAAAATTTTAGTTAACGACAAAATCCCCGATAAAGAAATAAGAACTAATCCAAAAAGAAAATTGATTGCTTCACTAGCTCAAACCATGAATTTTTTAACAGATATGTCGGTTAAAGATTTTTTAAAATTGCATTTAGAATCTCGTGGTAAAAAAATTAAACAGGGCTTAATTGAAGAAGTAATAGCAGAAGCTAATAAAATTACAGGGGAAGCAATTTCACCTGAAATGAATTTGTTAAATTTATCTGGAGGTCAAAGCAGAGCTTTGATGGTTTCTGATGTAGCTAACATCAGCACTTCGCCTATTGTTTTAATTGATGAGATAGAAAACGCCGGCATAAAAAAAGAAGAAGCAATTAAAATCCTAGTGGAAGAAGGAAAAATTATCTTGATTGTTACCCATGATCCTTCTTTGGCACTAAACACCGACAAAAGGATTATTATAAAAGATGGAGGTGTAGTGAACATTTTAGACACTACTCTAAGAGAAAAAGGTATCGCTCACTACCTCAATTGGATAGAAAACTATATTTTAAAAATTAGAGAAAAAATAAGAGATGGAAAAGAAATTAAAAATGTAGAAATATATTGCGAACCTATAAAATCAAAAAAATAATAATATGAAATTTATAATCATAGCTGGCACACCCGGCTCAGGAAAAACAAGTATAACTCAACATATAATAAAAGAGTTAAAAAATAATTTTAAATTATTTTTTGCTAAATTCGATTGCATCCATACTTCAGACGATGAACGAATTGCTGAAAAACATGGTATCCCAACTGTCAAAAAATTAGCCGGAGAACTTTGTCCCGATCATTATGCAGCTCTAGAAATTCCTAAAATAATTGAAGAAAACAAAAACAAAGACATTATTATTCTAGAAACTGCTGGTTTATGCTTACGATGCTCCCCTTACATTGAAGAAGGTCTAGGAATTAATGTTTTAGACATTACTTCGGGAGATCCTATCCGCTATGGTCCGATTTTAACTCAAGCAGATGTTGTAGCCGTCAGTAAAGGTGATTTAATTTCTCAAGCAGAAAGAGAAATTTTTAGAACAAAGATTTTAAAAGTAAACCCTGAAGCAAAAATAGTGGAAGCCAATGGACTCACGGGTGAAGGTGCTATTGATATCGCTGAAATTATAAAAAAATCTCATTCTCTTAAAAATAAAACTCTTACTCTAAAACATTCCATGCCTTCAGCAATTTGTGGTTATTGCTATGGTAATAAAATAATTAACGACGATGAAGTAATGAAACGATTTTTAGCAGGAAAAGAATTAAAAAAATTAATTCCGAATCTAAATTGTGGAAAATGTGGATTTAAATCTTGCAATGAATTTATTCGAGCAGTTTTAGACGGCAAAATTAAAGCAACAAAATGTCCGTTTATTAAATCTGATTAAGAATATAACGTATGAAAAAAACATTTGAAGGTTATTTATTCAACAGAATAGAAAAGATTGGAAATAAAAAATACAACCACGTAGGTTGCGAAAGTGAAGATAAAAATTTCGGTGATTTTTTATCTCAGTTTGTGCCAAAGATAGGAACACAAAGAAAAGTAAAATTTATTATAGAAACACAAGAGCAACCAACGAATAATTAAAGTTTTAAAATAATATGGTGGTTATAAAACCTACATTAAGATTTGTTTTGCTAAGATTGTCTTTGAAAAAAATTAAAATTAGATAAGATAAGATAAAAAAATTATTTATAAAATAATTCTAAAATATGAAAAAACTTACAGTTAAGGAATCAAAGTGTGCTGGCTGCGGAGCTTGTGTCGGAATCTGTCCTTTTGGAGCAATTTCAATCAATGACAGCGGAAAAGCAACCATAGATGACAAAAAATGTAATCATTGTGGCAAATGCCAAGAAATATGTCCTTTTGATGCTATCATCTAAAAATAAAAACTTCTAAAATATAAAAAATTAATATAGCCTCTGTTACAAATCATTTTTATTAAACTTAAAAATAATTGAAACGTTAGAAGTAAAACTCAAGTGACAGCTTATTTTTCAAACAAAAAAGCTTCACTAAAAAACGCCGATCAAGAATTGGCATTACTCCAATGGGTTCTGTTGTTACAACAGATTATTTCTAACCAATTTGAAAGTTTAATCTTTCTTAATGGTTAAAAATAAATTTACCCCTTAGTCCGCACCTGTCAGACCACGGTCCGACAAGATTTAGGAAGCCAATTTTTGAAATTTGACCCAAAACTTGCATCAGCCTTAGTGAAGCTTTTCTATGAACAAAGCAGTTTTTAATGTCCTTATTTACATCAAAATCCTAGCACATTTTTCATAAAAAAACAAGGTTGGAAAAATACAAATCCAACCTTGCATTATGCGATATTATCGCAAAGAAAACGGCGGAAAAAACACGGGAGTTGGCACAAAAAAGTACCCTTTCTCTTTTCTTCTTTTGTTTGTCTCAATTCTGTAACACAACGGACCCCCACTGTCTCCTTTTCTTACTTTCTTAACAATTTCTTCTTTACCTTGAGTCATGATTGTGCTCCCCCTTTTATGATTTTTTCAATTTCATCAAAACTAAATCCCTCGTCTGATTTTTGAGAAACTATCAATACCAGACTCCGCATTGAATCATTATGCTTTTCTATTTCTGTATCAGTTTTTGGACCAGATTTTAATTTTATTAAATTATTAACAGCATCCCCTATTACACGTCTATTGTTTTCGAACATAATTAATCCCTCCTTAGAATTATTTAAAAAGAACAAAATAAAACCGGCCCCCTGAACGAGGGGCCGGTTTGTTTTCCCTAATGGTGTTAAACTTATCAAATAGTCAAAACACCACAAAATACCAATCCCCTCTGCGGACCAAAATAAAACCAAAAAAAGGAATAAGTCTTTTGTATTGTTTTAATTATCATATTTTAAAAATAGCTAGTTTACCTACCTGTGGATAATTATACCAAAATTACAGAAAAACACAAGGGAAAAGTAAAAAATTGAATAAATATATAAAATAATAATTTTTGTTGTAGAGGAAGGAATTGGACAAATCCCTTCCTCTTTTTGATGGCTATCTACGCCTTATGGAATGAAGACCCTGATCATCATCATGCGGTTTTTTTCTGTCTCCCTTTCCACCAGAAGCTACTCTCGCCTGAGTAGCAAGAACTTTATCTCCAGCAAGATTGGAAAAATCTATAGAATCAATTTCGATTAATTCCTTACTCTTTCCTTGATGACAACATCTCAAACCACCTATTGCTGGACCAACGTTCATTCCTGGTGTTCCAGCACCTACTGTACTAAATTTCGGCATAATCCCATCTTTCCCCATTTTACAACCTCCCCGAAAAACAATAAAAAGTTTATAAAAAAGAACGTCCCTCCTCTTTTTAACCAAAAAACCGCTCATTTTTACGAGTGGCTTTCTTGATATCTGAATTTATTTTCTATCTCATTCTAACCACTCGAAATTTCGCAACAATTAAAATCAACCCAATCAATAAACTAAAAGTTGATTTCAAAAAGTTAAAAATTTTTCGCATGGCTTTCTTCATATTTAACTAATCTAAGATTATAGTACAAAAACAATAAAATCAATATATCATTTTTTATTTAATTTTAACTATTTTTTAATAAAAAACAGCAAAATATACCAAATTTTTAACTTTTTTCTACAGTTATTCTTTGATTCCATCAAGATTTACATCATAAAGAATCTTCTCGATTAAATGATTATATTGTAATAATTCATCTTTTTTGAACCAAATAGCAATCTCCTTTGTTGCTTCATCTACATCGCCAGAAGCATGAATCAAATTTCGAACACTTCTTTGATCAATATCAGCAATTGCATAAGAATCAAGAGTTAAATCTCCCCGAATAGTACCAACATCAGATGTTAATGGCTCTGTTCCTCCTGTAATTTTTCTTACCAAAGCTACTGCTTGATTACCTTGCCAAACCATCGCCACGACTGGCCCTGAACTTAAATATTTAGCATTGGCCTTCAAAACCGCGTTGCCATTATCCATATTGGTTTTATAGGGTGACTGCAAACCTTTTTTTTCGTAAGATGCTCTAGCTTTTTCCCCAACACCCTCTAGCCATTCATCTCCACCAACTTCATAATAATGACGAGTCGCCATTTCTTCAGTTGGCATAACCATTTTTAAACCAATTAATTTTAAACCGCTTCTCTCATATCTTTTTATTATTTCACCAACCAAGGAACGTTGAACACCGTCTGGCTTAACAATGACTAAAGTTTTTTCTTTACTAGGATGATTCATATTGATAATTTAAATCTGCAAAATTTTAATAAATCTGCAGACTAATATGTAATTAATTATTAAATTTATTTTAAATACTCTTTTATTTTTGCACTTACTTGTGCTGGCGTAAAACGAGCTTTTACCAAATAGCCAATCGCTCCTAATTTTTCTCCTTTTGCCCTATCCTCCTCTGTGCCTAAATTAGTCAACATGATGACTGGGATATCTTTAATTTCAGGATCTTTTTTTATTTTTTCCAAAGAAGAAAAACCATCCATCTGAGGCAAAATTATATCCATCATAATAATATTTGGTTTATGCTGTTTGGCAAAATCATATCCCTCAACCCCATTATTAGCAATAACCACATCATAACCATCAGCTTCAAACTTGGTTTTATACATTGAACTAATCATTTGGTCGTCTTCTACAACTAATATTTTTTTCTTGGTTGTCTCCATAAATTTATTTCAATAAAGCACCTTTAACTAGGCATTTCAAATAAATTATATCATTTATATTAAAATAAGCAAGCCTAGTCATCTAGCCAAATTTTATCCCCGTCACTATATATTTCTACTGTACCATTCGTATCGTTTCTATAAATTTCTACATCAAGTCTTTCAAATCTTTTCAAAACTCTTAAACTAGGATGTCCAAAATCGTTATCAGTACCAACTTGAATCACAACAATTTCTGGATTAATTGCTTCTATAAATTCTTGTGTGTTTGACGTATCAGACCCATGATGATTGGCTTTAAAAACTTGCGCTTCAGACACAACTTCTTTGTTTAACAATTCTTCTTCTATCTCCGCTTCTAAATCGCCTGACAAAAAGAATCCAGTTTGACCATAAACTAATCTTAAAGCGATTGAACTATTATTTAAATTGTTAATATCTTGATTCGCCAAGCTTTTCCTTGGATAAATAATTTCTAATTGGCAATCATCGCCCAAAATAACGGTCTGTGGTCGATCAATAATAAATATAGGTATATTTTTATCTTCAATTACATCCAGCCACGCTAAATAATCAGGAGAATCATGAATCACACCAGTATAAATAATTTTTTTAACAACATATCTATTAACCACGTTAACTAAGCCTGCTACATGATCATCGTGCGGATGAGTCAAAATCATCAAATCAATCACTCTATCCCAATAAGGCAATTCTTCTGATAGTTCTTTTATAACTGAATCATCTGGTCCACCATCAATTAAAATATTCTGCCCATACGGTGACTGGATTAAAACCGCATCGCCTTGCCCAACATCTAAAAAATCAACTTCTAATTCTGTTGGCGGATTATAGCTTAAACTAAAAACAGGAATAGCTAACAGAATCAACACTATTCCTAAAATTAATAAAATTTTATAAATCCTCCTTGTCATATTTTAATTATATCATAAACTTTTTCTTGCCTAAATCTATTTGCGAAATAAATGGTTTGATTGTTATAATATAGATATCTTAAATATTAACTAAAAAATCAATATGAATTGGCAAGACATAGTTATTTCTTTCGCAAGTATATTATTTTCAATTTCTTTATTTATTCAGATTTATTATAATTTTAAAGAAAAAACAGGACCAATAAAACATTGGACCTCTATTCCAACGTGCGTAGGCTTATATGCTATTACTCTTTCTTATTGGACTCTTGGTTTATATTTTTCAACTGTTATTTCTTTTATTAGTGGGACATTGTGGCTAATTCTTTTTCTTCAAAGACTAATATACGACAAAACATCCACTATGCTTACGCAAGAAAGATAGGCTTAATAAAATTATTCTTTTACTATGGAAAATTTTGAACAACTAAAAAATGATGTAGAAAACATCAAAAATAGAAATAAAAAAGTTGAAGCCGACAAAGCATGGGAAACCAGTCTATTGCGAAAAATTCTTGTAGCTGTTTTTACGTATCTTGTGATTGTTCTGTTTTTCTTTATAGCTGACCTGCCTAAACCTTTTGCCAACGCCATCGTCCCTACTCTTGGCTTTATTCTCTCAACTTTAACCATCCCTGTGTTTAAAAAATATTGGATTAAACACGTTTATTCAAAAAAATAAAATTATTTTATTATGAATATTTCAGAATTAATAAATAAAAAAGCATTGTGGAAATACAATAATTCTAAATTTCATGTTCAGACTTTAGAAAGTGGGCTACACTCTAATCTATATTTAAATACTGATTATATAATTTCTGATGTACCATTAGTTGAAAAAATAGTTAAGGATATTTTTGCTAAAGAGCTTAATCGGAGAAATATAAAACCCGATTGGATTATAACCTATCCCCCATTTGGCTTAGCTATTGCTTATGCTCTTACTAGAGAAGCTGGTGCTAAATTTGGTTATGTCGATAGAAAAAATGAAATTTGTAATTTTGATATTAAAAAAGATGAAATTGTTATTGTAGTTGGAGACGATATTTATTCTGGTGAAAGTATAATAAAAACAATCGAAATAGTAAATAATTTAAAAGTCAAAGTTGAATCACCAATATTTACAATTGGTAATTTCTCTGGAACTAAAACAATACTGGGTTTAGAAGTTGTTTCAGTAATCTCTGAAAAAGGAATTTTATATCCCGAAAAAAATTGTCCCATGTGCAAATCGGGATCAAAACCAATATCACCCAAGACACACTGGAAAAAATTATTTATTGAACTAAATATATTGGAGGATTTATAAATAGGAAAAAATAAAATACTTACAACATCAACTTTAAAAAAACAAAATGAAATATGAAAAAAATGAAATTAATTTAATCTTAGATGAATTACAAGTATGTATTGACCCTGAAATATTATTGTCTGAGTATCAAAAACAAATAAAAAGGGGGCTGAATTATAATAAAAAGAATACAGAAAAATATTTTAAATTAATAATGAGTGTAAATTGGTTCCTTAAAAAGATAGCAAAATATCAAATATATTTTAACAAATTTTATTCACAAAGTGCAAAAATACCAAAACATGAAGCATTAGAACATCATATTCACGCATACTTGGAAGATATGATAACATTAAGAAATAAATTAACAAATTACATCGATTATCTAAAAAAGATTCTAAAAAAATAGCTATAAATAAAAAGGAAATTGAAAAACGATTAAAATACATGCGAATAAAAATATTTGAAACATTTAATGATATCTCGAAAGAAAGAAACTCACATAGACATCGTGATTATATTTATATAGACAAAAATGTTATGGATAGTCAATTTGCAGACACACTACTTAAAACAAATTTATTCAAAAATCAAATTACTAAATATGGTTTAGAAAAATTAAAAAAACTAGAAACGAATCATTCCGAAATGGTAAAAAATATTGGACAACAAATGCTGAGAATAACTATAAACAATTATCAGGATTAACCAATGAAATTATTAAAAAAATAAAACTATTATTATTTGCATTATTAGATATTAAAAGCTTACTAAAAAATTAAATTTTTGTTACAATGTATCCTCTTGCAAAAAAATTATCAATAAAACAAAAATATATACTTTAATGTATATTTTAATTTCTTAATTTCACAACTCCCCAAACAACCACTGCGTAATAAATCAAAACCCAACCAAGCCATAGATAATCAATTTCTAAATAAGCGTATGGTATTTTCACTGACCAATCAGCGACTAAAATAATATATTTAGCTAGTAAATAAGCTGGCAGAAAGAACGGCAAAGACAAACTTGGAATAACAAAAGATAAACCAATTGCGCCTAACGCCGATATCATTAAAAATGGTAATGTCCAAAGGACTAGTAAATTAGCCAGAGGTGCGATTAAAGAAACGGTAGAAAAATTATAAGCAATAATCGGCAGAGTAAAAACTTGCGCTGCCAAAGTAATGCCAAAAATATCACGAATTCCCTTTAATTTAGGAATTTTTATTTTTTCCAGCCAATTGTCCAAAATTGAATAAACATAAACAATGCCGATAACTGCTAAAAACGATAATTGAAATCCAATATCATCGCGTAAAAGTTTTGGATTAAACAAAAGTAAAATTGACGCCGTTAGAACAAGAGTGTTGCTAATTTTATTTAACCTACCCAGATTCAACGCCCACAAAACTAAAAACCCCATTAAACCAGCGCGCATGGCCGAAGCTGGCAAACCAATCAAGGTTATATAGAAAATTAGAAATAAACCAGCGAACCAAGCCGCTTTTCTTCTGGCTAGTCCAATTACTAAAAACATTCCCATCACTAAAGCTGCTAAAATACTAATATGCATGCCAGAAATCGCCACGATGTGACTCAAACCTGCTTGAGAAAAATTATTTCTTAGTTTATCTGATAAGCCTGATTTGTCGCCTAAAATCATTGCTTTAATTAAACTACTCTCTGGCTCTGGCAAATTAGAATCAATTGCTTCACCTAATTTATGTTTGAAATAAAAAATCTTCTCATAAAGCCAATTGCCCTGACTGCTGTTTAACTTACTTATCTTTGGATAATAACAAACAGAATAAATATCATAACGCGCCAAATATCGATCGTAAGCAAAACCGTTAAATTTTTCTGGTGTTTTTAATTCACAACTAATTTTTAATTCATCGCCATAATTATATTTTGGATATAAGTTTGTTGTTACTAAAACTTTATCTGATACATTATAAAAACTTTCCAGTTGATTTTGAAGATTTAATTTGTTAACTTCAATTGTCAATTTTTGATTACTTTTTCTAATATCTGGTTCATCAACTATCACACCAATAAATGTAGTCTGCTGATTGTTATAATGCCAAATCTTATCCAAACTATCCGTAGGTAAACTAAAGCTGTAGCGCCAAATACCCAAAAATAAAAACAGCCCACATAGGACTGAAATTCTAACAAACTTTTTTTGCCAAAATAAAATTAAAACAGCTAAACTGCTAACTGCAAGGCTAAACCAAATTAAATCATTTTCAAATATTTTAAATTGACAATAAGAAACGACGGCAATGCCAAATATAAAAAATAAGCAACTACTCAAAAATATTTTAGATTTAGACATAATGATAATTTTGACTAATTATCTCTTTTTAATTTGTTTTTGCGTTGTCATTAGAATAACCATGGGGTTTGGGGTGTATTCCCATAATACTGCAAGACAGGCCTGAGCTTAGTAACGTTTACCTCGCCGACTGGCGAAAAATTGAAACCCCCAAAACTTCCTGCCTACCGGCAGGCAGGTTTGCTCCTTAGCGCCTGTCCACCTGTACTGGCAGAGTTACCTGCCTCGCCAACCCATCCGCAAGCAAGGCGGGCAAAAAGTAGACCTAAACGCCTGCCCGCCTCTGGAGGGGCAGCATACCAGTAATTAAATAAAAAGATTCCCGCTTTCGCGGGAATGACAGAGAGATGAGTGACAACAAGAAACGACGGTGATACCAGATGTAAAAAATAAACAAGCAATCAAAAGAACTTTCGATTTAGACATAACAACTTAATTTTTTGACCATTTTAAATAGGCTTCAGCAAACTTATCTAAATCTCCGTCCAATACTCCGTCAATGTCCTGCGTTTCGTAATCGGTTCGATGATCTTTTACCATTTTATAAGGTTGCATTACATAGGAACGAATCTGCTTGCCCCATTCAGCCCTTTGCGCTTCCCCGCGCATCTTCAGCTCTTCTTTTTCTTTGACTTCTTCTTGTAATTTAAAAAGTTTCGATTTCAAAATTTTTAAAGCTGTTTCTTTGTTTTGGTACTGTGACCGTTCATTCTGGCAAGTCACTACAATTTTTGTTGGTTTATGTAATACCCGCACAGCTGAATCAGTCGTGTTAACACCCTGACCACCAGGTCCAGACGAACGAAAAACATCAATCCGCAAATCGCTTTCTTTAATTTCAACATCTTCAGCCTCTGGTAATTCTGGAATAACCTCGACTAAAGTAAATGAAGTATGACGCATGGCTTCAGCATCAAACGGCGAAATTCTAACTAAACGATGTACACCTGACTCGCTCCGTAAATAACCATATACCCAACGTCCAATAATTCTAAAACTAGCACTCTTAATGCCTGCCTCATTACCAACTGTTCTATCTAAAATTTCTACTCGCCAACCTTTTTTTTCAGCAAATCGAAAAAACATCCGTTCAAGTATTTGCGCCCAATCTTGCGCATCTACACCACCTGTACCAGCGTGAATTGATAAAATTGCATTATCTTGATCGTATTTACCTGAAAATAAAATATAAAATTCTAATTTTTCAAATTTCTTTAAAAATTCTTTGTATTTTTTTCTAGCATCTAGACTAAAACTGTCATCACTATCTTCAATCGATACCGCTACTAATTCCTCTAATTCCTTTACTTCGTTATATAAATTTCTCCAATCGTCAACTTCCGTTTGTAAGTCTTCAATTTCTTTATTTATAGTTACGGCTAATTCTTGATTTTGCCAAAAATCAGGTTGATTAACTTTAATCTGTAATTCTCTTATCTTTGATTCTTTACCATCAATATCCAAAAACTCCCCAGTTTTCATAACCCGTTCACGCAATTCTTCTATTTGTTTAATTAAATTTTCCATTCTAATTATTATTTTTAAAACAAAAATTATTTAATTAAACTTTTTATTTTTGGTGGTAAATTATTTATATCTATAGAATTTAAATCAATACTATTCGTACCAGTATTCATCAAATTCTCAATTGGATTAGCACCAAAATTCAACAAACTTCTATACTTTTCGCTTAAATCACTTAAAAATTTCGGTAAATAAATAGCCCCGAGAATAATTGGAGTTAAAATCAAAATTAATTTAAAAGCTCCCCAAACTCTTTGCCAAAAAACAAAATGATGGATACCCTTGACCATTTTATATATTTCTTTGTTTAACTCTAAATTTTTTTTAAGTAGCTCTAAAATTTTTTCTTCCATATAATTAAATTTTTTATTAATTATTATCTTGAAAAACAATTTTTAACATTTACTTTCGCTACTTTTAATAATTCTTCCATTTCTTTTGTTGTATACGGTTTTATTTTTTTTATTTTTTGATCTAATAACTCAGTGTTAATCTGTAATTTTTGTAAATACCATTTTTCTACATCTACTAATAACTTACTGAGTTTTTCTACATCGTCTTTTGTAACTAATTCTGGAACCAAAGTTGTTCTAAATTCATAGGGCAAACTACTCTCTCTTATTATTTTAATGCTTTTCTTAATTTTTTCCAAATCTACTCCCACGCCAGATGCTTGATTGTAGTTATCAAAAGCAGCTTTTATGTCCATTGCAATATAATTAACTAATTTTTTACTTATTAATTGTTTGAGTAACGCTGGATTTGTACCATTAGTATCTAATTTAATTTTATAATCTAATTTTTGTATTTTATCTAAAAATTCTGGTAAATCTTTGTGAATTGTTGGTTCGCCACCGGTTACCACTACTGCGTCTAATTTACCCTGTCTTTTTTTTAAAAAAACAAAAAGATCATCCTCGTTGATAGTAGGATAATCTTCTTGCCTGGATTTCTCCAGATATTTTAACTTGCCAAAACCGGCAGGCTCGACAAGCATAGGGTTATAGCAAAAAGGACATCTAAAATTACATCCCTGGGTAAAAATTATAGCTGAAACACACCCAGGGTAATCCAATAAACTTATTTTTTGTAAACCGCCAATAATCATAGAGTTGTTGAGATTATTAGGACTGCTAGAAAACAAAAGTTTTCACGCCTAACATATCCCAACCATCTCTTTATAATTAATTTGTATAACTAACCTTAAAATTTTTACGATCAAAATATTCTGCGCGTTTTCCATCATTCCATTGTTGAACTGGTCTTAAATAACCAACTACCCTTGAATAAACTTCACATGGTTGTCTTTTTGTTTCAATTGGGCTCATAGTTTTGTCTCCTTGAGCTACTCATAGTATTTCGACTAAAAGCAGTTTTTATTTTTATTTATAAATTATGATAATATTTGTTCCATTTC
>Ga0075121_1001682_pt1 | contig 13403 bp, 11 predicted proteins | sample AntAceMetag02UKG_FD_69793 | JGI IMG/M metagenome (GOLD analysis project Ga0075121, IMG submission 69793) | Saline lake microbial communities from Ace Lake, Antarctica - Antarctic Ace Lake Metagenome 02UKG | ecosystem: Environmental > Aquatic > Non-marine Saline and Alkaline > Saline | place... | reverse complement strand
CTGCGCATTATCGACCTGATGATACCGCTTGGCAAAGGCACACGAGGTCTGATCGTTTCCCCACCGAGAGCAGGGAAAACTGTGCTTCTTGAGCAGATGGCAAATTCACTTATCCATATCGACCACAAAGTACGAGTTGTAATTCTTCTCATTGATGAACGTCCCGAGGAAGTAACATCTTTCAAGCAAAACACAAATGTGCAGGTCTTTTTCAGTTCTTTTGATCAGGGATTGCGCTCTCATGTGGCACTCTCCAATTTCCTTATCAGTCATATCAAAGTTGAGCTTGAATGTGGACATGACACGGTGATCCTGCTGGACAGCTTAACACGAATGGGAAGGGCATATAACAGTAGTGAGAGGAATCCTCAGAGTAGGACCATGTCCGGTGGCTTGGGCTCGTCCGCACTTGAGTTGCCACGCAAATTGTTCGGACTAGCGCGAAATATTCAGGATGGTGGATCGTGTACGATCCTTGCAACCATTCTCACGGATACCGGCTCACGAATGGATCAGATGATCTTCCAAGAATTCAAGGGAACAGGCAATTGTGAGATCATAATCGACAGGGATATTGCTGACCAGCGTGTGTACCCGGCGATCAACATCCTGGAAAGCGGCACAAGGAAGGAAGAATTGCTGATACCCGAAGAGCAGCTTATGAGAATCAACACACTAAGGAAATCCCTGCTACGGCTTGATAAAGTGGATGCGATTTTAAAGCTGAAAGAAATGATTAATAAAACGAGGAATAATGAGGAGTTGTTGGAGAATTTTGGGAGTTAAATAACACCCAGATGAACACAGATCGTTCAGATGAAGACAGAATAATCGTACTATTTGTTCATTTGCACACCTCACACTAAAGCTGTTTACCCTCTTTTTAGAGGGGATTTTTCAATTTTTAATACGTTTTAAATATAAATTTGATGTAGTAGATATTTACAGTGCTATATTGTTGTAATATCTAATTTTTCCCCTCTAATAAGAGGGGTGATTTCGATTTGTCGAAATCGGGGTGTGTATCTTTATTCTTTTTCAAATTTATCGATATAATTTATAATAGATTCAATAACATCAGTGCAATTCTTCATAATATCTCTCGCTTTAAATCTCAACACCTTCAAGCCAAGTGATTCTAATTTTGATTGTCTAACAATATCGGTTTCTCCTTTATCTTTATGAACCTCCCCATCTACTTCAATTACTAATTTGAGTTTCGAGCAGAAGAAATCTACTATAAAATTTTCGATCGGTTTTTGACGATGAAAGTCATATCCCAGCTTCTTACCTTTAAGTTGGTTCCATAATAAGATTTCAGGTAGAGACATATTATTTCGGAGCTTTCGAGCTAACTTATTTAATTTTGGATCGTAATATACTTTCATGCTGATAACTTAGATTTAATAATTTACACACCCCACAGCTAAAGCTGTTTCACCTCTTTTTAGAGGGGATTTTTCGATTGCTTCTTTTCAATAATGATCGGTAAATATTTTACATATATTGATATTCAGAATTTCGGTCAGTACAAAATTTTCTATTGTTCTTGCTTATTTCTGATCTCTTTAAAATTCAATATGATATTGAGAAGAACTCCCACGATTGCAGCGAGTCCTAGCCCTTCCAGTTCAAAATTTCCAATAGTAAATTTGGCTCCGCCCAATCCCAGTACAAGCATGGCAGCGCTTATCATAAGTATCTTTGGATCGGTAAGATCTACTTTATTATCGATCATGTTTTTAATACCTATCGATGAAATCATACCGAAAAGCAATATTGATATTCCGCCAATGACCGGTCCGGGAATCGTAGATATTATTGAGGTAAATTTCGGTACCAGTGAAAGCGTAATGGCGCATACTGCCGCAATCCTCATAATAATAGGATTGTAGTTCCCTGTTAAAGCTACCGCACCTGTATTCTCGCTGTAGGTTGTATTAGCGGGTCCGCCGATCATAGCAGAAAGTGAAGTAGCAATCCCGTCACCCATCAATGTTCTATGAATTCCGGGTTCTTTGAAGAAGTCCTTTCCTACTACATTTCCGATAGCAAGTATATCGCCAAAGTGTTCAACGATTGTCACAATTGAAATGGGTACAATTATGGATATTGCTCGAGTGGAAAAAACAGGGAGCGAGAACTTGGGCAGACCAAACCATGCCGCTTCATTAATAGAGGTGAACTCAACTACTCCCAGTATAATGGAAAGCAGGTATCCCGAGATGAGTGCGATAAGAACCGGAAGCATTGATAAGAATTTCTGTCCTACTTTTTCAAAGAAAATTTTCACAAAAACTGCAACTGCAAAAGTAAACAAAGCAATAAACCAACATCCATTCACGCCGATCATCTCAACAATTGCGACTGAGTTTGTTCCGTTCGCATTGCTAATAGCTACCGGTGCGAGTATCAAACCGATAAGAATGATCATGGGTCCTGTGACAAAAGGTGGAAGGATTTTATGCAAAGTGCGAACATTGATAAATCTAAAGATAATAGCTACAACAATATATACCAGCCCTGCGATCACAATGCCACCCAATGCTTCAGGAAGAGAGCCGCCTTTGGCAGTTGATACCGCAATAATACCGGGAATAAAAGCAAATGAAGAACCCAGAAACACAGGTACCTCGAATTTTGTGATAATATGAAACAGAAGTGTGCCAATACCTGCAGTGAAGAGTGTCACGCCCATATCCAGTCCTGTGAGAAGCGGCACCAGAACAGTCGCACCAAACATTACGAACATTTGCTGAAAACCAATAACTAAATTTTTACCGTTTATGTCTTTCACAGTAACTCCTTTAACTATTTTAATTTTGGGAAAAACATACCAATTCTTTTCCTATATTCTGTATATTTTTCACCATGAATCGCTGTCATCTGCTTCTCTTCAATCCTGCAATTAAAATACCAGATGGGCATAAAAAAAAGCATGATCAAAAACCAGGGATAAGAGAAGAAAAGAAGTCCCACTCCTGCCATCATGACATAGATCGCAACATACATTGGATGTCTTACGTACTTGAAGGGACCGCTTATGAGTAATGTCTTGTCGAAAAAAGCTTTTCTCATACAATACCCCACCCACACCCAGATAATTAAACCTAAAAATGTTATTATTATTCCAATAATTAATATAAATACATTTTCGCGGAATCGAAGGACAGGGGGCACGAACTTTTGGCTGACAATGAGTAAAACAAGCATAAATATCCATAAAATTCTTGGAAGTATTTCGATGAGTAAGTTTTTTCTGGGAAACATATATCAATCGTAGGATTTACGCATAGTTTCATCAGAGATTGTCGGTTTTATAATCTCATCCCACTCAGAGGAATTCCAGGTTCCGAGATGAGCATGCGTGATGAAATAATTTTGTGGAATGGGATGTGTACCAATAACGACCGGAATGTTATATTTTTCTTCAATAAACTTTTTAAACTGCACGATATATGGACAAGGAGGATACCCAACGACAAAGCCTGTGGCTAGATGAATAGCTTCTACACCATTTTTAATCATCTCTGCTGGTGCATACTCAATATTTCCTCCGGGACAACCATCGCACGTAGTGTAGCCGATAATTTCAAGAGGTTCATTTGTAGGATAAATATCAAAAGCACCCTCACGTTTTCGCATCGCCCTCAGGCACTTACCACCAGCACAAGTACGAAATCTATCGCAAATAAAAATTCCAATTTTCATTTTGTCTCCTCTTTTCTCACATTTAAATAAGCGTAAAACTAATTATCATTATACTCAATTTTCTTATAGATAGTGGGTTTAAAAAATCCCTTTATCCATAAAGTTTATTTAGATGTTGCAATAATATTTCATCTTTATTATATTTCCCTGCAAACTGCAATCCGAATGGCATTCCATCAAGCATTCCAAATGGAACGGACAAAGTTGGTAAACCAGCATAAGTCCAGGGTAAGTTCATGATTGGATTACCTGTTGATTCCAAGCCTTTCAGTGCTGTTGTAGTTGCAGATGGTGAAATCCAGAGGTCGATATCAAATTCATTCATTGCAATCATGAGGTTGTTTCGGAGAGTGAGTATTCCCCTTTTTGCTTTTTCATAATTTGACCGTGAAACAGAATTCCCTTTTTTAATGAGCTCTTTCGAGGCATTGCTGTACAAATCTTTGTATATGTTAAACCAGCTTTTGTGAACCTGGGTAAATTCATAAGCTATCATTTCTCTATGTAGAGTATTTATCTCATGAATGTTTTCAAAAACCGGTATCTCTTTTATAGTCAGTCCTGCTTTTCTGAAATCATCTATTTCTTTTTGGTATTTTTTTAAAATTTCTAGAGAAGGTTGAGATAGAAAATCTCCTTCTGGAATACCCAAAACAGGAGGTTTTTGGGGATATAAAATGTGAGTATCCCATTTGTCACATAGTACTGAAGCTGCGAGTTTGCATCCCTCCAAATCCTGAGTAAAGATTCCAACATGATCTGCTGAAACAGAAAATGGTATCACTCCTTCTGTGGGGATTCTCCCAAAGCTCGGTTTGAAGCCAAAAACTCCGCAGTAGGATGCCGGTCGTGAAATAGAGCCAATGGTTTGTGTTCCAAGTGCAAGAGGGCAGAATCCTGCTACAACTGCGGCGGCGGAACCGCTGCTCGATCCACCTGGTGTGTGCTGAAAATTATGAGGATTGCGTGTTGGTCCGGGATCGAAATAGGCAAATTCAGTTGTGACAGTTTTCCCTAAAATCAGAGCACCAGCATTTTTCAACCTTGTTACTGCGATTGATTCTTTTCCGGTAAAAATTTCTGAAGGCAATGCAGAACCGGCTTTTGTTGGAAATCCGTCAACGCGAAAAATATCCTTAATTCCTACGGGAATTCCAAATAAATCAGGTCTTGAATCAGGATTTGGAAATTTATCATACAACTCATCCACATCTTTTTGAAGCCGGGTTCTTCTTCCCTGTTCCGGAAGAAATGCTTTTACTTTTCCATCCCATTTCTCTATTTTATCACAAAGTTCATCAATCAATTTTTCAGGTGTGAGTTCATTACCTTGTAGTTGGTAAATAATTTTGGATAAAGAACATTCAGAAATGTACTTCAATTAAATCACACCATCTTTTTTTAATTGCTGAATTTTTTCTTCGTCAAAGCTCAGGAACTTTTTGAGAATATTGCTCGTATGCTCACCGAGTTTAGGCATTGGATTTCGTGTATTTTCTTCAGGAATTGAGCTCATCTTGATCGGATTACCGGCAATTTTAATAATGCCTGCTTTTTCGTCTTCAACTTCGACGATCATATTTCTCGCATGAACCTGCATATCATTCATAACTTTTTCTATTGTGTTGATGGGACCGCATGGAATTCCTGCGCTTTCTATAAGCTCGATCCATTCCGAAGCAGTCTTTGTCAGAAGAAGTTCCTCGAGCATAGGGATCAGAACATCCATATTGTTGTTTCTGCCTGCATTTGTAGTAAATCTGGCATCAGCAGCCCAATCTTCTTTCCCAAGCACATCGCACAATTTCATCCAGAGTTTATCGTTACCAATGGGAAGCACAAAGTATTCATCTTTTGCCATGAATGCTTGAAAGGGACTGACCGTAGGATGGCGATTTCCAATCGGTGTCGGAGATGTGCCATCCACCTGAAACCGGGCAAGAGCATTTTCTAAAATTGCGACCTGGCAATCCAGCATCGAGACATCAATCAGCTGTCCTACACCTGTTTTCTCCCTTTGATAGAGTGCAGCATTAATACCGATTGCAGTAAATAATCCTGCAGTAATATCTCCCGTGGACATACCAACCCGTGTAGGTGGTGTATCCGGCCATCCAGTAATACTCATTATCCCACCTCGTGCTTGCGCAAGAAGATCATATGAAGGTTTCTTCGAATCAGGTCCTGTATGACCAAATCCTGAGGTTGCTGCGTAAATCAGTCTTGGATTTAATTTCTTTAAAACTGCGTAACTCAAACCCAATTTTTCCATTGTTCCCGGACGAAAATTCTCAACAAGCACATCAAAACTTTTTACCAAGTCTTTCAGGATTGTTTTACCTTCATCAGCTTTAAGATTTAAGGTCAAGCTCTCCTTTGCCCTGTTCAAACTCAAAAAGTACAGACTTTGCTCGTTTTTAAAAGGACCGTATTGCCTGGCATCATCACCACTTTGGGGGATTTCCACCTTTACAACTTCAGCTCCAAGATCACATAAAATGAGCGTACAATAAGGACCCGCAAGAGCACGGGTGAGATCAAGAATTTTAATACCTTCCAATGGTTTTGCCATCTACTTCTCCTTTTTTTTGAGGTTTTCCATCGCCACTTTTTCCGCAGTTATGGGCATGGATTTGATCCTGATACCGAGTGCATCCTGAACCGCATTCGCAATCATTGGAGCTGCCGGGATCATGGTATGTTCACCCACTCCACGGGCTCCGAAAGGACCATCTGGCTGAGGGACTTCAATAATGATGGGTACGATCTCGTCTGGCACATCCTTTGTAGTGGGAATTTTGTAATCCGTGAAATTCGGATTGAGCAGCTTGCCCTTATTGTCATATCTCATATCTTCATAGAGCACTGTAGAGAGTCCCTGCAGAAGTCCGCCTGTGATCTGACCTTTGACTAGATCAGGATTTATCGCTTTGCCAGCGTCGATAGCCTCCACCGCTTTTTTAACATGCATTTTTCCTGTTTCCTTATCAACCTCAAGGATTATCGCTGCGGCTCCAACAGTATAGTGTACATTGGGATGTCCGCCCTGGCTTGTTTCCGGATCACTGTTTGCAGAAGCAAATTCTGGCATGAAAATGCCTTTCCCAAGAATGGGCCCACCTCTGAAAGTGCCATCTTCAGTTTGAATGCCGTTTATGACAAAATCCTTGAGTTGGAGTTTAAAATCAGGTTTCGTCTTGCATTTCACTTTTTCATCTTCTAAATATAATTTATCTTTAGGAATTTCGCATGCTCTTTCAACGATCTCAAATATCTGATCTCTGGCATTTATCGCTGCATTTCGGACTGCATTCCCGCAGGACCATGTCACGTGAGAAGCCACAGTCTGCCATTCGTAGGGATTCCTGTCTGTATCAGGATTTTCAGTTCTAATTTTGGAAACGGGAACCGTAAGAATTTCCGCAGCGATCTGAGCCATGACCGTAAGAAATCCCTGCCCCATATCCATACCGGAAACGAGGATGTTAATACTACCATCCTCACTGAATTTGATAAATGCTGCTGAAGATGCATTAGGCGGCATAGCCGGTGCTTTCCAAATCAGTGAGAAGCCCTTACCTATAGCTTTGTGCGGATCACTAGATTCTACTTTCTTACCCCACTCAATCTCCTCTGCAACTGCATCGATCGCTTGTAATAATCCGCTGGGATTCATAGGTACACCATACGCAAGTGTATCGCCTTCTTTGATGGCATTTTTTCTTCTGAGTGCAACAGAATCGATTTTGAGATGAGCTGCAATTCTATCAATATGGGATTCCAATCCGAACATAAACTCGGAATAGCCAAATCCACGGTACGCACCGCAAGGAGGAAGGTTCGTGTACAGGCATACAGAATCAATAAAAATATTCGGGAAACGATACGGTCCGGTTGCCGAAAGTCCGATCGCATTGACCACATTGGCTCCGTATTCTGCTGATGCTCCCGCATCCCAGTACAGACGGTGATCAATTGCGATAAAAGTGCCGTCTTTCTTTACGCCGATTTTTAGTTTTGCTATTACTGCAAGCCGTTGAGAAGTATTATAGAATTCTCTTTCCCGAGACCAGATAACCTGCACAGGATTTCCTCGCAGTTTTGTTGCCATTGCAGCAGCAAGGATTTCCATTGAGACTCCTGCTTTTCCACCAAATCCTCCACCTATGGGAGGTGCGATCACACGAACATCTTTGTGTGTGAATCCAAGTGGTGCAAGCGCTTCAACAAAAAGATTTCTCTGCGTATGTGGCGATTGTGAAGAAGCCCAAACTGTCAGTCTGCCGGACAGATCACACAATCCTATCGCTGCATGAGTTTCGATAGGACAATGGGCATATCTCGGCACACTATACGTATCTTCGAGTATATAATCCGCTTTTGCAAAGCCTTTCTCGATATCTCCACGCCGGGTCTTACGCCAGTGTGCAATATTAGTTTGTGCTTGAGGAAAAAACCATGGGACATGTATATAGTCACCAAGATCCGGATGGATCAGAACAGCATCGTCTTTGAGAGATTCCATTTGATCAAAAAGCGCTGGTAACGGTTCGTATTCTACTTTTACCAGCTTAGCTGCTCGTTCCGCAATTCTCTTATCGCGTGAAACCACTGTTGCGATCTGCTCACCAACAAAACGGACTCTATCCATTGAAAAAATATATCTGTCCTTCATGTAGAGGCCGAATTTATAGGGAAAATCTTTCCCGGTGAATACTGCTATCACACCTGGATATTTTTCAGCTTGGGATATATCTATACTTTTTATGAGAGCATGAGCTTCTGTGCTTTCTACAAGTGCTGCGTAGAGCATATTGGGACCATATTCAAGGTCTTCAGTATATCGGGTTGCACCGCTTACTTTTTCTTTCCCATCAATCCTTACAATTGGTTTTCCTACATATTTTAATTTATCCATAAAGTGACTCCTATTTCACGCAAAGGACGCTGAGATTCTCGCAAAGCGCGCTGAGAAATTCTATAAATTTTCATAACAATATATGAATCTATTGCACTATTTCTCATTTAAAAATTCATCTACGTTTAAGCCTCTTATTTTTCAACATTTTTTTCTTTGCGTTCTCAGCGTCTTCTCTGTGTTCTCTGCGTGAAAGTTTAAGTTTTGCGTGAACTTATTCCTTCGTTGCATTTTCGACAGCTTCAAGGATCGGAAGATATCCAGTACATCGACACAAATTCCCCGAAAGTGTTTCTTTGATCTCATCGAGAGTTGGGTGCTGATTATTATTCAACAATTCAGTTGCAGATATTATTATTCCCGGTGCACAGAAGCCGCACTGGAAGGCATTGTTATCAATCATTGCTTCCTGAACTTTACTCAATCCGTCTTTGGAAATGCCTTCGACTGTGATGATTTCCTGTCCATCAACCTCAACCGCAAGTATTAAGCAACTTCGCACGCTGCGTCCGTTCAGAAGGACATTACATGCGCCGCAATCTCCTCTATCGCAACCACATTTAGGGCTTTTAACGCCTAACTTTTCACGCAATACCTCAAGGAGTGTTTCATGAGGTTCTATCATCACAGTTCTATTTTCATGATTGAGTATAAAATGTATTTCAGACATCTTCACCTCCCTGCAGCCGGGCAATTACTTTCTTCAGACCTCTCTCGAACATCACACTCATCATATGGGTCCGATACTCTTGTGAAGCTCTTACATCGGTTATTGGAGAAATTTCTTTAAGCAAACATTGCTTGGCTTCATCAATAATTTCTCTGGATATCTGCTTTCCTTTCAAGAACTTTTCCGCACCGTACGCTCTCTTCGGAACTGGTCCGACAGCGCAAAAAGCAACATTATACTGAAAATCTTCAAATGCCAGAATACACACTCCCACCTGTGCGAGATCCTCACCTGAATATCTTCCGAGTTTCTCATAACAGCCGGCATGTTTCTTATCGGGAAATAGAATTGCAATCCCTGTCACAAGCTCATCCGAATGTAAATCAGTTTTTTTTGAACCTGCAAACCATTTACTGATCGGTATGGTCCTTTCTTCTGAAGAATTTTGAGCAAGAACATCAGCATCATACACGAGCAGGATCGGAACGGAATCAGCAGAAGGAACCGCAGAACAGATATTTCCCACTAGAGTAGCTCTATTACGAATAGAAACAGATGCAACAGTCTCTGACATCTTTTTTATGAGTGGAAAATATTTTTGTATGATCTCCGATTCGATCAATTCGGAAAATGTGACACACGCTCCAATAAAGAGCGTATTATCCTCGAAGAGAATTTCATTCATTTTCGGAATTCCCTTTATATCGATCACTGCATCCGGTGCTTCGATATTTTCCTTCATTTGCACAATAAGATCTGTGCCGCCAGCAAGGACCTTAGCGTTATTACCAAACCGCTTAAGAAGGTCTAATGCACTTTGCAGGTCTGCTGGTTTAAAATATTCGAAATCATGAAGTATAGACATATGATCCTTTCACTTTAATATAATCAAAGCGCAATAATTTCTAAATCCTAATTTCTGATGACAAATAAAATGTCAAAATCTAAATATCAAACGTATATGCTCTCTTGATTTGATAAAATCCATGAAGAAAAACAAATCATACAAATTTTCAATTTTTCGTGATTTAGATGATTCCTATTTCGGAGGTTCGAGTGCAACGATACGACACATGGAAGATTCCATTTCAATACCACGAAGAGGAAACAATCCAATCCAGACACGTTTATTATTAACTTTGTTCAGTTCACCACCAAGGTTTTCAGCATGGAGCAGTCCCTTTGGAAAAAGATTCAGATGCATGACCTGGTAGTACTCTTCGAGTGGGAACATCTCATCCCAGGTTTTATTGTATTTTTCTTGCAGTTTTTTGTCAGCTTCTACGAATTTTTTCGGATGCCAGTCCCTAATAATTGTATTCATAGGATGATCTGCACTTCCGCAGTCCACACCGATCCACTTGAATTTCATTTCAAGAGCCCATTTATGGAATTCAGGATCAGGACCCGGATGCTTCACAAAATAGCGAACCTCATCGGATTCCGGCTGATCCCAGCTATAGCGATGATAGCCAGTATTGATTATGAGTATGTCGCCTTTTTTAATCTCAGCTTTGCTCATCAGCATTTCAGGTGAATACAGAGAATAATCTTCAACCTCGTCAGAAATATCGACCACAACTCCCTGCCCGATCCAATCTTGAATTGGAACCTGCCCGATGGTTTTTCCGCTTCCAAAAAAGTGTATCTGTCCATCGATATGCGTACCTACATGATTGCTCGTTTTTATGATCTGTCCATTTGCACCCTGTCCCATGTGTGCACCTGCAAGCCGCTTGAAATACTGTATCTGCAACGGCATATAACTGGGCCATGGTGGGGTGTGAATGCTCAGTGGTTGCGTCAGGTCATAGACGCGCACCTTATCCATAAATTCCAGAAATTCGTTATTGTTCATTATGACTCCTTATAATATCTTTTCTATTATTTATTTTTTTCTAATGATTTTGCAAAACCTTGCACCGCTTTTATGAACGGTTCCATTGGAGCACTCAATACGCCTGCGCCCACCTGTCCGACACCTGCATTTTTATGTGCCACACCTGTATCTATAAACGGCAAGATGGCTTTCTCTACTACTTTTACAACATCTATACCTGTTGGAGAACCACGGAAATTAAGAGAAGGAATCTGATATATATTATTTTCACCCGCAGAGATCTCGTACATTTCACGGGTATAATTGAGTGCATCCTGTGCTGCTCCACCGATGAATTGTACGATAGCAGGAGACGCTGCAATTGCAAATCCTCCAAGCCCGTTTGTCTCAGTAATAGAGCTATCTCCTATATCTCTGTTCGCATCATCTTTTGTATATCCGGGGAAAAAGAGCGCATCTGGTATTGGTGCCTGCCCCACAAACCACTGGTCTCCAGTACCGGAAAGCTGCAAGCCAAAATCCGTTCCGTTACGCGTCATTGCCACAACCACACTGCTTCCTTTAATATTTCTGGCAGCATCAAGCGTGACTTTACATGCCGGCATCGAGAGATTCAAGAAAAAATGATCATTCCCGTTTATAAATTCAAGCACTTTGATCGCGACTTCCGTATCATTTGTCTTTATAACAGCAGGTGCAATCGTGCGATACAATAATGAGGTTGCTGCTCTGTTTCTGTTATGAACCTCATCCCCCATGTGGAGTGCTTGTGCAATAATATTTTTGAGATCAATCTTAACAAGTTCCTTCACCGCTCTTTTCAAAGCGGGATAAAGTACTGTTTCCATCCATTTCAGCTTTGTTATAACTTCCTTGCTGAATGCTCCATATCTGAGGACTTTGCCGAGACCTTCATTAAGTGTACAATATGCGTGGTTTCCGTATTCTTCATTTTTCAGGATAAAAACCGGCATCGAAGGTGAGACGATCCCAGCCATTGGTCCGACGGTACTATGTTCATGGCACGGAGAATATTCGATCTTATCAGAAGCTGCCAACTTCTCTGCCTGTTCAGGATTCTCTGCCATTCCTTCATATATCAGTGAGCCGATGATCGCTCCACGCATGGGTCCGCACATCCTGTCCCATGTAATTGGTGGTCCCGCATGAAGAATCATATTTTTCTTCATACCCGGTATCACATTAATGGCAATATCCAGATCAACAAGAAATGGCGTTCCACTCAGGATATTTTTGAGACATTTTTCATTCTCATTTTTAATATATGAGCTCTTGTCAGCAATAATTTTGATAATTTTTTCGTCGATTTCTGCAGGAGGTTTCCAATCAACTTGCACGACTTCCGCATCAACTTCTTCGATACTATCCTTGAACGAACTGAGCCCGATATTTATTACTTTTAAATTTTCATCGAATAAGTTATTTTTTGCCATTGCTGTTCTCCTTTTCTCCAAATTTTTCCGAAAGTATTTCTATGATTAAACCGGACAATTCGCACGCTGCAGCATTGGATTCCATCACAAAAACTCCAGCACCTTTCAACTTTTTCTCAACATCTTTTTTATTTTGAGGATCGAGGTCAGTGCCGGTAATGGAACATACAAAAGTAAGCTCTCTCCCCGCTTTCTGTGCTATTTTCTCAGCTTGCTCGATAGTCGGAGTCAGTTCTTTTGCAGGGTCCATATTCGAACCGAAACCGAGTACAACATCGAAGAGTATAACTGCCACTTCCGGGTCTTCAGCTTCCTTCAGAATTCTCCTATTCCGCAAAGAATAATCTATCATAGGATGGGGTCTGCCAACGGTGAATTCATCTGCGCCCATATCTATGAGTGTATTTTTAATACTCTGCAAAGGATCTTTCAATTGGAATTTTTCCTTTGAAGACATGTTGCTGTACACATCCGTCAAATTATCTTGAAAGATTATCAATGCTTCCTCACAGAGAGTGCCACCACAGAAGAGTCCTCGAAGATATCTCTGTGTGCCGGTTTTAGTCTTCACTTCTTTTTGGGCTATTTCTCTTATTTTTTCATATCTCTTTTCAAGCATTTCTTGAAATGATATTTTGCCCCTCTTCTGTGCCAAGCTCACTGCCATAAGTGCGGCTTCTTCGAGGGTTTTGGCTGGAATTGCTTTCGAACCATCAAATAATTTTTCATCAACACCAAGAAATATCGCAATAACGAGTTTATGAATATCCTCAACTTTTCCCAATATTTTCTTGAGTACTTCTTTTGCAG
>Ga0075121_1001679_pt1 | contig 13432 bp, 10 predicted proteins | sample AntAceMetag02UKG_FD_69793 | JGI IMG/M metagenome (GOLD analysis project Ga0075121, IMG submission 69793) | Saline lake microbial communities from Ace Lake, Antarctica - Antarctic Ace Lake Metagenome 02UKG | ecosystem: Environmental > Aquatic > Non-marine Saline and Alkaline > Saline | place... | reverse complement strand
CCATATAACCTATAGATCAGGATAAAAATGACGCTTTCCGCACAATTGGCCCAGTACGTTATTTCCGGCATCACCATTGGTTGCATTTATGCCATGGTGGCAATCGGCTTCAATATCATCTTTAACTCCACCGGGATTATTAATCTGGCGCAGGGCGAGTTTGTGATGTTGGGCGCAATGAGCATGGTGTTACTTTCCCATTTTCACATTCCTTTTTTGCTCACGTTTCTCATCTCCATCGTGGCCGTTGGTATTATCGGCGGTCTTTTCCAGAGGCTTGTTATAGATCCTTTGCGGAATGAAAGCATGATCGTATTGGTGTTTGTTACGTTAGGCGTCTCCATATTGCTGTCCGGTTCGGTTATGTTCATTCTGGGAAAAGAGCCATACCTGCCACCGGCCATGATTAGTTCTCAACCCATCCCATTTCTGGGGACTGCCATAGATCCGCAATACCTGGTCGTGATGGGCGTAACCTTAACCGTTGTTGTTTTGCTGACCCTGTTTTTTGAGAAGACGATTCTTGGACAAGCCATCAAAGCCTGTTCCATTAACCGAATGGCTGCCAGCTTGGTGGGCATCAATCCACGAAAGATGATCTTTTTTTCCTTCGTGCTCAGCGCCGTTATCGGAGCCATTGCCGGCATTGTGATTGGGCCTATCACCATGATGGAATATGATAGAGGCCCCATGTTGTGCCTCAAAGGGTTTGCGGCAGCAGTGTTAGGTGGTTTGGGTTCAATCCACGGGGCTGTGCTGGCCGGCCTTATGTTAGGGCTTTTGGAGTCCTTTGGCGCGGGATATGTCTCTTCCAGCTACAAGGATGCCCTGCCCCTTATCGTGCTTTTGGCAGTGTTGTTTTGGAAGCCCACCGGTCTTTTCGGTGTAACCGAAGAAAGAGAAATCTAAATTCAGGTTCCTTATGGGGAAAAAGAATCTCATCGCGGTTCTTGTGCTGGCAATTGTAATAGCGCTATTCCCGCTGCTGGTAAAAAACGATTACTATCGCAGCATCATGGTCTTTGTGGGAATACACGCGATGGTGACCGTCGGTTTGGCCTTGCTTTTGGTTTATGCCGGGCAGATCTCTCTCGGCCATGGGGCTTTCTTTGGTATTGGGGCTTATACCTCGGGAATTCTCACAGTCAAATTTGCAGCAAACCCATTACTGGCCCTGGTCATGGGAATTGTTCTCGTTATCATCGTGGCCTATGTCATCGGCAAACCCTCCCTGAAATTAACCGGACACTACCTGGCCATGGCAACCCTTGGATTTGGATGGCTGGCCTACATCTTTTTCAATGAACAAACAAACCTGACCGATGGTCCTTCCGGGCTCATTGGAATCCCCCAACTCAGTCTGCTCGGTATAGAACTCGATACGGATTTGGACTATTACATCGTCGTTTGGCTATTGCTGCTCATTTTTTTGTGTATGGCTTTGAATATTACAAGGTCCCGTGTGGGGCGCGCCCTTAGATCCATTGGAGATGATGAAATCGCGGCTGAATCCCTGGGTGTGGATACCGCCAAATACAAAATACAGGTTTTTGTCCTCAGTGCCGTCTATGCCTCCATTGCCGGTAGTATGTATGCTTATTACCTGAATTTTGTGTCGCCCTCGGATGTGAACATATTTTTTTCCATCCGGCTTGTAATTATGGTGGTCATAGGCGGTATGACAAATGTTTGGGGCGCCTTGATCGGAGCCGCTGTTCTGACGATCATGCCGGAGGTCTTAACGATATTCGAAGACTATGATGTTCTCATTTTTGGCGGGATCCTGGTCTTAATGATGATTTTCATGCCTAAAGGCCTTGGGTCGAAACTTGCTTCTTTGGAGACATTGATCCAATTACGCCACTCGAGGCGTCGTTCATGACTAAACTCAGCCCTTGTATCGAGATACAACAAGTATCAAAAAAATTTGGGGGACTGATGGCCCTGATGGAGGTAAGCACCCAGGTGAATGCCAATGAGATCAAATCTATCATAGGTCCAAACGGGGCGGGAAAAACCACGTTATTCAATGTAATTACCGGGTTTATTTCAGCGTCTTCAGGTTCTATAATGTATAAAGGTATTTGCCTCGATCAAAAAAAACCCCACCAAATAGCCTCTGAGGGAATTGCGCGTACCTTTCAAACCCCACGCATCTTCGGCAATATGTCGGCGCTGGAAAACATAATGGTAGGGCGGCATATCCGAACCCGATCAGGGATTTTTAAGGCTGCACTTTCTTGGCCCAGCTCCCGAAAAGAAGAGATTGAAATCCGTGCACGGAGCAAAGAAGTTGTCCACTTCATAGGGCTTGATGCAAAAAGAGATGAGTTGGCCAAAGATCTCACTTTTGCAGAGCAAAGGTCGCTGGAAATCGGCCGCTGTTTGGCATGCGAACCGGGTCTGCTCTTGATGGATGAACCCGCCGCAGGCCTTGACGATGAGGAACAAATGGCTCTGGCCGACCTGATCTTCAAAATCAGGGACGGGGGAGTAACCATTCTTCTGGTGGAACATCATATGAGATTGGTCATGAAAGTGTCCGATGAGGTCTTGGTTCTCAACTACGGCTCAAAGATTGCCGACGGAACGCCCTCTCAGATTCGTAGCGATGAACGGGTAATTAACGCCTATTTAGGCCGGAAAAGCGCCAATGCTTGAGATTAAACAGATCAATACATATTACGACCGGATTCACATCCTTAAGACGGTATCCGTTTCGGCTGGATCAGGTCTGATTACAGCCATTCTGGGTGCAAACGGGTCCGGGAAAACCACGCTATTGAAGACTGTTTCCGGTCTTATACCCCCCAGGAGCGGAAATATCCTTTACAATGGACAGGATATCACTTCCCTGTCTCCCGAAAAGATTGTGGCCCTTGGGATAAGTCAAGTACCTGAAGCCCGCCAATTGTTCGGTCCCTTGAGCGTATTGAACAACCTCCGTTTGGGAGCCTATGTAAGATTCAGAAAGGAAAACAGGCGTGAGATAGATAAAGACCTGGATTTCCTATGCGGGATCTTTCCCATCCTGAAAAGCCGTCTTAAACAAAAGGCAGGTAATTTAAGCGGCGGAGAGCAACAGATGTTGGCTATAGCCAGGGCCATGATGTCCCGACCCAAGTTATTGTTGCTCGATGAACCGTCCCTGGGTTTGGCGCCGCTGGTCGTGGAAGAGATATTTCGCGAGATCACGAAACTTCAGAAAGGTGGAACCACTGTTTTGTTAGTGGAGCAGAATGCCCGAATAGGTTTGGAAGTTTCCCATCACGCATATGTTTTGGAAACAGGGAGGGTTATCCTTGAGGGTCCCCCGTCCACTCTGGCCGAATCAGAGACCATAAAAAGGGCGTATCTTGATGCATAAGCGTACGACATGGGCATGACGAGAGATGTCCCAAACGAGGGACAATTGGTCGCCATGAAAAAGTCGGTTCTTAAAAACCATGGAGGCGGATTGGCTGGATTTGGACGGCCAAATCCTGCTTCCGGGAAACGGGTCAATTGGCCCAACATCTAACAATTAGGAGGTGTAAAATGGGATGGTTAAAGAGAAGTGCCGTATGTCTGAGTTTAGGGATGATACTCTCTTCATTTTGTTTCTCACAGGTAGTTCAGGCCAAAGAACCATACAAAATTGGCGCCTTATTTTCCATTACAGGGCCAGCTTCTTTTATTGGCGAACCGGAACGAAATGCAGCGGAAATGATGGTCGAGGAAATTAATAATAAAGGGGGTATCAACGGGCATCCTGTCAAATTATTTACTTACGACACCATGGCTTCCTCCACCAAGACGGTTACCGCAGTCAAAAAGCTAATCAATAAACACAATGTACACGTTATTGTGGGGCCCAGCACCTCCGGTGCTACCCTGGCCATTATTCCTATCGTCGAGAAAGCGGGAATCCCTATGATTTCCGGCGGTTCAAGCGCTAAAATAGTAGTCCCGGTCAAGAAATGGGTATTCAAAAGTCCTCCCATGGACGTCTATCAGGTCGAAAGGTTGTATGACTATTTTAAAAAGGCCAATATCAAAAAAATTGCCATATTAACCGTGACGACCGGATATGGAGACAGCGGGCGGGCTTCGCTTGAATCGAAAGCGTCTGAATGGGGGATCGAAATCGTGGTCAAAGAGAATTACGGCCCCAAAGACAGCAGCATGACGGCTCAATTGACTCGAATCGCCGGGACCAAGGCGGAGGCCTTGGTGGTATGGGGCGTCAATCCGGGACCCGCCATTATCGCTAATAACAGGAAACAGATGAACCTGAAGATGCCGCTGTTTTTATGTGAAGGTATTGCTTCTAAGAAATTTCTTGAACTGGCCGGAGATGCGGCAGAAGGCGCCAAGTTTGCAGGGGTAAAGTGCATTGTACCTAAAGATATGCCCGAAGGCGACCCTCAGAAAAAGCACATTTTGGTGTTTACGAAAGCTTATAATAAAAAATATCCGGGAAAAACGTTTTCGACATTTGCAGGCACCGGCAGCGACGCTGTGCTGCTGGCCTTTGAGGGTCTGCGAAAGGGAGGCGACAACCCCGCAAAAATCCGGGACGCTATTGAGAGCACAAAGAATCTGGTGGGATTTAATGGGATATTCAACATGTCGCCCACTGATCACAATGGCCTTTCCAAAGATGATGAAATAATGATCCAGATCAAAAATGGGCAATTTGTGCCTTTGTCGTATTGACCCGAGTTTAGTCTTTTCGAGGCGTATAATTCTTTGAAATAAAGTTCGGTAGATGGGTAACCTCCGGTGGGTTGATAAAACCTACCGTTCGGTTGCCCACGTTTGGGGTTTTTCGTCTATTGCATTCAACTGTTTAGGGTTTCGCAACCATAAATTACAGCGTCGGGGGAATATTGATTTTGAAAACACCACCGCTTCTTGTGGAGGACGTCGCAGGCTTTCTTAGAAACGCCATTGTCAGTGGGAAGCTTATGCAGGGTGAAAAATTGAGCGAAACCTCCATTCAGAAAAGATTCGGAATAAGCAGATCCCCCATAAGGGAGGCATTGAGGATCCTTGAACAGGAAGGGCTTGTGGTGATTTTTCCGAGAAAGGGCGCTTATGTGAACGAGATAACCATCAATGAGTTGAACGACACAACCATTGTTGTGGCGGCGCTCGAGGGTCTTGCCGCTAGGCTTGCACTTCCCGGACTCACGGATAAGAATTTCAAAAAGATGCTCAGACTCGTGAAAAAAATGGAGGAGGAAGTGAAAAACTTCTCCATTCATGACTATACCAAAACCCACAATGACTTTCATGAGACGTTCGTCCTTGCCTGCAAAAACCGTGTGTTGATTGATTCAATCGGCAAGTTAAGAAGACGATATGTGAGGCCCATGGTCACATCATATTATTTCATGAACAATATCGAAGATGCCGTGGAGGGCCACATTAAAATAATCGATACGTTCAAGGAAAATGACCCGCAGAAAATTGAAAACATCGTGGAAGATCACATTATGGACGCGCTTATCAAAGACAGAGATCTCTGGGAAAAAAACCTGGCGGGTGGCAATGAAAAGAAGGGTTAATCATAGGAAAGAACGTGGTCATGGCCCTGGATATGAATCATGAGAAAAGTTTGAAAGCGCTTTATAAACGTTATCCCGGCGTGCCTGATGCGGATTCAAGGCAAACTCGCCGGGTTGCAGAGAGGGAGGAATGAGGATGCCTGTTTTCAACCCCGAAATTGAGACATTGAAATCTGACGCCATACGTGAACTCCAGCAAGACCAGTTCGTGAAAATCGTAAAATACGCCTATGAGCGGGTACCCATGTATAAAAGAAGATTCCAGGAAAATCATGTTTCTCCCGATGATATAAAGAGCCTGGACGACGTACCGAAAGTGCCTTTCACGTATAAGGATGATTTAAGAGATCATTATCCTTATGGCATCCTGGCCGTCCCTGTGACGGAGATCGTAAGATTTCATTCCTCCAGCGGAACAACGGGGACACCCACCGTGGTGTCATATACAAGAGGGGACATGGCAATTTGGACAAACCTTATGGCCCGTGCCCTTGCCACGGCGGGAGTTACAGGTGAAGATATTCTTCAGAACACCTATGGATACGGTTTGTTTACGGGGGGATTGGGCTATCATTACGGGGCAGAGGCACTGGGATGCTCTGTTGTGCCCATTGGATCGGGAAACACCCAACGCCAGCTTGAAATAATGAAGGACTTCAAAACAACAGTGCTCTGCTGCACCCCTTCTTACGCCACGTATCTGGCGGAAGCCGCCAGAGAAGCGGGAATTGATCCTGTTCGGGATCTTTCCTTGAGAATAGCCATGTTCGGGGCCGAGCCATGGAGTGAGGAGCAGCGAAAGCATATTGAGATAAGTCTCGATCTAAAGGCCATGGACTGTTACGGCATGAGCGAGCTTTACGGTCCCGGAGTTGCTGTGGAATGCGAGTATCAAAACGGATTGCATGTTTGTGGAGATCAATTTTATGTAGAAACCATTGATCCAGACACCGGTGAAATACTTGAACCCGGTGAAAAAGGAGAGATGGTCATAACCATGCTGAATAGGGCGGCCATGCCTCTGCTGCGGTATAGAACACGGGACATATGTGAAATAAACTGGAATGAATGCCCATGCGGGCGAAGCCATCCGAGGATCATGCGCATGGCCGGGAGAAGCGACGACATGCTGATTGTGGGAGGTGTCAATGTTTTCCCCAGTCAGATTGAAAGCGTATTGTTGGAGATTCCCGGGATAGCCCCACATTACCAGATTATAGTGGACCGCGATATCCTCGACCGGCTTTATGTAAAAGCTGAAGTAGATCCGCGCATGTGGGCGTCTTCGGATTTTGATAAGGATTCTTTCACCGGGAAGGTGGCGGAGAATCTCAGGGCCATATTGACGATCAGAACCAAGGTAGAACTTCTTGCGCCCGGAACCATAGAAAGGATTGAAGGAAAAGCCAAGCGGGTAATTGACCTCAGAAAGTAATGCAAATAATTGGGAGATGCTCAAAATGACGGCAAGTAAGTGGATGCATATGGGCACTGTATTGAAGATGAATGCCATCAATTATCCTGAAAAACTGGGATGGCAGGACAAAACACGGGAATTCGCCTTCAAAGAATGGAACGAAAGGTCCTGCCGTGTAGCAAACGGACTCAAAGGTTTAGGCGTGGGGCAGAAGGATCCTTTTGCCGTAATCGCCTTTAACCGGGGAGAGTGGATGGACATGTATGCGGGCTGTGCGAAAGGGGGTCAAATCGCCGTTCCGATAATGTTCAGATTGGCAGCTCCTGAAATCGAGTACATCGTCAATCACTCAGAATGCAAAGCATTTATCGTAGAGGCTCCTTTCGTAGACAGTATTGACAGCATCAAAGATAAACTGTCTGTTCCCGAGAATGCTTATATCTATCTCGGAGACGGCCCAGTCCCCGAAGGGTATATCGGTTATGAAGATTGGCTTGCCGAATCCTCCCCTGATGAGCCGGATCTCATGGTGGATGCCGCAGATGTCTGGACCATCATGTATACCTCGGGAACCACCGGCAGGCCCAAAGGTGTTGTGAAGAGTCATGAAAGCTATATGGCCGAGTATTTCGTGCAGAATATCAACATGGGTGTTCGGCCGGACGATAAAGTAATGCTCGTTATGCCCATGTGTCATGTGAACTCCATCTTCTACTCGTTTTCCTATACTCTGCTGACGGCGCCGGTGTTTGTCTACGATATGGCCAGTTTTGATCCTGAGGATCTGCTCAGAACCATCGGAAAGTACAAAATTACATTCACATCTTTGGTGCCCACCCATTATGTAATGGTGCTGGCCTTGCCCGATGATCTCAAGGAGAGTATTGATGTATCCTCGGTTCGACAACTGCTGATTTCTTCCGCGCCCGCCAGAAAAGATCTGAAGCTTGCCATTATGGACTATTTTAAAAATGCGGAACTTTGGGAGGCTTACGGAAGTACCGAAGGGGGCGGGGTGACCCTGCTGAGACCGGAAGATCAATTCAAGAAGCTCGGATCGATCGGGAAGGAATATTTTGGAACCGATCGTATCAAAATACTAGATGAGAATCGAAACGAGGTCCCGGACGGTGAAGTGGGCGAACTGTTCTACCGTACCCCCATGCTTTTCAAGGAGTATCTAAAAGAACCGGAAAAGACAAAAGACGCCTTTGAAGGTGAGTGGTCATCGGCTGGAGACATGGTGCGGCGCGATAATGATGGATATTATACCCTTGTTGACAGAAAGGCCAACATGATCATCACTGCTGGCGAGAATGTGTACCCTTCCGAGGTGGAAAGCGTTGTGGGAGCACATGAAGCCATCAAAGAAATCGCTGTGATCGGCGTGCCCCATGAAAAATGGGGTGAAGCGGTTATGGCCATCGTGGTCCTGTATGAGGGATACGAACCCGATGATGAACTGGGCAAGGAAATAATAGATGGCGCCCACGGCAAACTTGCGGGTTTTAAGCGACCAAAGGCCATTGATTTCATTAAAGATGAGGACCTTCCCAGGACACCCACGGGAAAAATTCTCCACCGCGTTCTCAGAAAAGCATATGGCAAATGGAATGACGCAAAATGAAGGATTTTATGACCGAAGAAAAGAAGAACACACGAAAGAAGCTAGCAGCGGCCGAGGTGTGCAAGAAGATCATGGCCGATCATTTTTATGAAATGGACGAGGCGAGCAAGACCGGTTCCCATAAAATCGCCTGGTGCACTAGCGTGGGACCCGCCGAGCTTCTTCGAGGTATGGGCTTTTTAGTTTTTTTCCCGGAAAACCACGGGGCCATGTTGGGGGCCACCCGCATGGCAACGGATTTTATCCCCTGTGCAAATGCCTTGGGGTATTCGCCTGACATCTGTTCCTACCTTACCGCTGATGTGGGCGCTTATATCCATAAGAAGACCCCTCTTACAAAAGCCTACAATATTGAATCGGTCCCTAAGCCGGATGTGCTCGTTTTCAATACCAACCAGTGCAGAGATGTACAAGACTGGTTTGCATGGTATGCGAGAGAACTCAACGTCCCGATTATCGGTGTTCATACCCATAGAAATATCGGTGATATAGGACATTTGCAAATTAAGGATATCGCATCACAGATAGAGGCGTTGGTTCCTAAGTTGGAAAGGGTTAGCAGGGAAAAATTAGATATTGACCGGGTTAAAGAGGCAGTTGATTATTCCAGACGTACGTCCAAACTCTGGAGGGCATGTCTTGAGACAGCGGCGGCGGTTCCTTCTCCCTGGACCTTTTTTGACGCCACCATCCACATGGGTCCAGCCGTAGTGGCACGGGGCACCAAAGAAGGTGTTGAATATTATGAACTGCTTCTGTCCGAACTCAAGAAAAGGATCAAGGATAGGGTGGCAGCGGTGGAGGGGGAAAAATACCGACTTTATTGGGAAGGCATGCCGATATGGGGCAAATTGAGAGCTCTGTCAGAGCAGTTCTTTTCCCTTAAGAGCTGTGTTGTTGCCTCCACCTATTGCAATAGCTGGATATTCGACCAGCTTGACCCGGCCGAGCCCTTCGAAAGCATGGCAAGGGCCTATACAGTGCTTTTCGGTGTCCGGGATGAGCCTTTAAAAGAAAAATACATTACAAACTGTTACAAGAAATTTAACTTCGACGGTATTCTTTTTCACGATGCAAAGACGTGCCCGAATAATTCAAACAATCGCTACGGCATGCCAGAAAGATTAAGCGAGAAACTCGATATACCGGTTCTCACCATCAATGGGGACCTGTGCGATTTAAGATGCTATTCAGAGGAACAGGCCAAAACCAATATCGAGGCCTTTATAGAGCAGTTGGAAGAGAGGCGATAGGCGATAGAAGCTAATCGCAGTCGGGGTATCCCGGACCAAGGGCCATCCTTGATACGGAAAAGGGATTGCTCGGATATGCAGCAAGAAAATCTGGGACAGATTTCACGGAGACGTCCAAAACCTGTCTAAAGGCCTCTGTAAACATGGCCCGCTTTAAGGTGAATTCAAGTTGCAAGTGCACCATTTTGGTTTTTCTAGAAGACTTCATGTGGAGACTGGTAGTCCAAATCGTCCCCAGAAACCTGAGAAAGTGGTTGATGAGGACTTGAATTATACTACAGTCCATAAGGCTAGGGAATTAGGGCGTATTAAAAAATAGAGACAAAATTCGGTCTTGGATCAAAGGAGCGCCCTTTGAAATCTGTGTGATCTTGACAAAAACAAAGAGTATTAGTGGGTTAAAATCCTTGTGATATATTTGGCTCGTGGAGATTTTCTTATGGCCAAAAAGCCAACCTATGAAGAATTGGAACAAAGGGTAGAAAAAGGTGCATGGTAAAGAAATGGTACGAAAATTGCTCTCTCTCTCTCTCTCTCTCTCTCTCTCTCTCTCTCTCTTATATATGTATCTGCCTGTAATCATTCAGGAAAACCTGATTGTGCCCAGTTGGGCACGGGGCTGTAGCATTAAAAACCCCATCGGTTTCATTGAGGGAACCGATGGGGTTTTTTGTTTATGAGAGAAGGTTTGGACCCGGGTCAGGCGCGTCTTTGGTTTCGACATCAAGTATTGTGGGGGTTAGAAAATAGAGATTCTTATTGTTGATCACGATCAAAATGGGCTTCTTATGTTGGAAGGCATATACCATGGATGAACGGAGGAAGGCCGTCGATAAGGCATTGGCCCCAGTTAAATGCCGACGAGCAAAGGAGAGATTCATGAAGCTTAATCTTCGCACCAAACTGATGGGGGGGCTGGCTGCAATGCTCCTTATGCTAATTGTTGTCGGATCGGTCACCATATATGTGTCGAACAGGACCCAGAACCGTTTGCAGTCTGTCATAGAGCGAGATGCGAAATCGGTGGAGATTGTAACCGATCTGTTGAGGAGGGCCGGCTTTGTCCATTCAAATTGCCTGTTACACCTCTTTCATAAATCTGCGAATGATATGGATCGATATGAAGCAGAGATCGCCGACTGGGTGGGCAAGATCAGCGCAAATCTCGGAACTTTAAAGGAGATTCTAAAGGGCCAGGCAATCCTGGATAAGCTTATAGGCTTTGAGACTTCGTGGAAAATATACGTGAAGATCTGGAATGAACAGGTAAAACCTCTGAGCAGGTCCAACCGTGACGAGGAGGCATTTGCTTTGGTGAGAAAAAAGGGGCCTGCCGGTGAGGCGGTTCGAGAAGCGATGTATAACCTCAACGAATTGTATGACCGGATCATTGAAAGCGCGGGATATAGTGTGAAATCGGCAGAGCAGGATTACAGGAAAGGTCAATTGATTTTGCTTGCAATTATCATGGCTGCAATCATATTCAGCCTGGCCTTCGGACTGAGATTGAGCTCGCGGATTGCGGGCGCTGTGAACAGGGTTTCAAAAGCGGCCAAAAGGGTGGCGGCAGGAGACCTTGATCAGAAGGTGGAAGTCAAGACCGGCGATGAGATCGAATCCATGGCCGATTCCTTCAACATAATGACCGGCAAATTGAAGACCATGATGGAAGCCGAAGAGAGAGCCCAGGAGGAACTGAAAGCGCTCAATGAGAGCTTAGAGGAGCGGGCGGCTGAACGTACCCGAGACCTTAAGCATTCTAACGAGATGCTTATGACAGCCCGGGCGCGGCTGGAGCATCTGCTCGGCTCCAGCCCGGCAGTGATTTACAGTTGCGAACCCGGCGGTGATTATGAAACCACCTTTATGAGCGAAAACATTAAGGGACAACTTGGATACGAACCGCAGGAATTCGTGAATGATCCCAGGTTCTGGGCCAACCACATCCACAGTGAAGATAGAGCACGGATCTTTGATGGATTATCCCAGCTCTTTGAGAAGGGATTGTGCACCCACGAATACCGTTTTCAACACAAGGATGGCACCTATAGGTGGCTGCGAGACGAGCTTCGACTGGTGCTCGACGCTGAGGGCAACCCTGTGGAGTGTGTGGGTTGCTGGATAGATATATCTGAGCGCAAGCAGTCAGAAGAAAAATACCGCGACATCTTCAACAATGCTCAAGTCGGGATATTTCAAACGAGTATCAGCGATGGGAAAGTGCTTGAGTGCAACGACCGCTTTGCTCGGACATATGGTTATAAAACCCCTGAAGAGTGTAAGGCGAACTGTGTTTTATCAGAACATTTTTTTGATCCCGGCACCCGTGAGAAGATGTTGGCTTCCCTCATAGAAGAGGGAGAGGTTAATAATTTCGAGGCCTGCTTTTCCCGCAAAGATGGTGAGGCTGTCTGGACAAGGTTTTCTGCTCGGGCCTATCCCGAAGAGGGCTACCTGGAAGGTATTGGATACGATATCACTGAAGAAAAGAAGGGTTTGGAAGCGCTGCGGGAGAGCGAGGAAAAATACCGCGAGGTCGTCGAAACCTCCGTTGATGGTGTGATATCAGTTGATTCGCAGATGAAGGTCGGCGTGTGGAATAAGGGGGCAGAAAGGGTATTTGGGTACACGGAAGAGGAGATGTTAGGGCAAAGTTTAATGGAGATTGTCCCTGAGAGATACAAGAAAGAAAAGGAAAAGGGATTTGCTGAATTCCGAAAAAGCGGCTTAGCCCCGGTCATAGGAAAGACCTTGGAGCTTCAGGGCTTAAGGAAAGATGGGACAGAGATTCCAGTTGAACTCTCCGTTTCATCAAGAAAAAAGAAAGAAACGCACACCGCCACTGCAATAGTGAGGGACATTTCCGAGCGCAGGCAGGCAGAGGATGCGCTTAAAAGGGAAAAAGAGAGGTTCCGGGTACTGACCGAGGATTCGCCGCTTGGGATATCTATGATTAGTAGAGACGGTCACTATGGATACATCAATCCAGCGTTTACTGAGATATTCGGATATGGGCTTGAAGACACTCCTACCGGCAAAGAATGGTTCAGAAAGGCATTCCCCGATGGGGAGTACAGGCGTCAATCCATATCAACCTGGATCAAGGACGAGAAAGACTCGAAACCCGGTGAACCCCGGGCCCGAACATTTACGGTGACCTGCAAAGACGCCTCCAAAAAGGAGATCCAGTTCATACCGGTGATGCTGAAGAATGGAGACCAATTTGTTATCTATGAGGACATCACCAAAGAAAGGAAATTGGAAGCCCAGCTTCGCCAGTCCCAGAAGATGGAAGGTATAGGCAGATTAGCCGGAGGGGTGGCCCATGACTTCAACAACCTGCTAACGGTCATCATGGCTAATGCCGATCTTGCATTAATGGACCTTGCCGAGGATGATTCCCTCAAGAGGAACCTGGAAGAGATCAAAGGGGGAGGAAAACGGGCCGCCACTTTGACCCGCCAGCTCCTGGCCTTCAGCCGGAAGCAGATCCTCCAGCCTGTGGTTCTGGATCTCAATACACTGATTGCCGGTTTTGTGAAGATGCTTGAACGTATGATCGGTGAGGATGTGGAGTTAGAGA
>Ga0075121_1001677_pt1 | contig 13445 bp, 11 predicted proteins | sample AntAceMetag02UKG_FD_69793 | JGI IMG/M metagenome (GOLD analysis project Ga0075121, IMG submission 69793) | Saline lake microbial communities from Ace Lake, Antarctica - Antarctic Ace Lake Metagenome 02UKG | ecosystem: Environmental > Aquatic > Non-marine Saline and Alkaline > Saline | place... | reverse complement strand
AAACAGGGGGGAGAAATAAACATGGCCATAAAACATCAGAAAAGACTCCTTGAACTCTCCATTAACGGGGAGGTTTATGAGCTGGCAGTGGCGTGTCAGGAAACATTGCTGGAGGTACTGCGGAACCGCCTGGGGCTCACGGGGACCAAAGAAGGGTGCGGTACCGGCGAGTGCGGATCGTGTACCGTGCTGCTGGAAGGTGAACCGGTGCTCGCCTGCCTGCTGCTGGCGGTTGACTGTGAAAACAAAAAGGTTGAAACTATTGAGGGGCAATCCCTGGAAGGCCTTATGACGCCGGTCCAGCAGGCATTTCTTGAAAAAGGCGCTGTACAGTGTGGCTTCTGTACGCCTGGAATGGTGATGGCATCCACCGCGCTGCTCAAAAGGAATCCTGATCCCAGCAAAGAAGATGTCATGGAAAGCCTTGAAGGCCATCTGTGCCGTTGTACGGGGTACAACAAAATCATGGAGTCGGTTCAGGAAGCGGCCAAATCATATCCGGAAAAAAACTGAGGAGCAAAGGAAAATGGGTGACCTGGATTATGTGGGAAAACGGATACTCAGAAAAGACGGCCCGGAGAAGGTGACGGGAAAGGCCATCTATTCGGTTGACATACAGCTCGGTGGAAAACTGGTCGGAAGAATCCTCAGAAGCCCCCATGCCCACGCGCGGATCCTCAATATCGACACAAGCCGTGCTTTGCAGGTGCCGGGGGTCAAAGCCATTATAACGGCCAAAGATACCCTGGGTATCAAACACGGGTTCGTTGAAACACCGCGCTATCCGGCGGATCAGTATCCGCTGGCCGCGGATAAGGTCCGATTCGTGGGGGAGGAAGTGGCGGCAGTGGCGGCAACAGACGTGTATGCGGCAGATGAAGCGCTGGGGCTTATCGACGTGACCTATGAGACGCTGCCGGCGGTGTTTGACCCTGAAGAGGCCATGCTGCCGGGGGCCCCGGAAATCCATCCCACACACCCCAAAGTAAAAGAGGGTCTTTTAAATATCGGTGGCAAAACCGCTTCGGCCTGGGGGGATGTTGAGGCGGGATTTCAAGATGCGGACTATGTGCGGGAAGATCGGTTTGAAAGTCATCTCAGGACCCATGGATATCTGGAGCCCCAGGCCACTGTGGCATCCGTTGATTCAGATGGGAAATTGAATGTGTGGACATCTTCCCAGGGCCCTTTCATCAAACGGGCCAAGCTGGCCAAAACCCTTGGCCTTCCCCAGTCGGCCGTACGGGTCAGAAAGGCCTATGTGGGGGGCGCATTCGGGGGGAAGATCGATTTGTTTTCCCATGAATTCTGTGCAGCGCTTCTATCTATTAAAACATCCCGGCCTGTTGAAATCATAGCCACCCGCGAAGAAATATTCACCGCCTACCGTCACGGGCAGCCGCTGATTGTAACGGTCAAGACCGGTGTCAAAAAAGACGGCACTATTGTGGCACAGCAGTTAAAGACCATCAACAACTCCGGCGCCTACCGGGGGAGCGGGGTGGTGGTCATTTTTCTGGTCTGGGGATTTGCCATGGCCCCCTATCGAATCCCGAACCTGAAATATGAAGGGTACTCGGTGTATACCAACAATCCCATTCGAACACCGCAAAGAGGTCATGGTGCACCCCAGATGCGATTCGCGGTGGAGTCTCAACTGGACATGATCGCGGAAGAACTGGGTCTGGACCCCATGGAGATCCGTCTTAAAAATGCCAGGGAATCCGGTGAAATGCTGCCCAACGGCGACAACGTGCACAACTGCGGTCTCAAGGACTGCCTTTTAGATATTGCAAAACACACGGATTTTCAGGCGAAACTGGGTCATGGTCGGAATGGTATAGGGAAAAGGTTTCGAAAGGGCATCGGGGTCGGGGTCAGTTCCTACTTCGGGGGGTCACTCATTTACCCCAACAGTTCTTCGGTTCTGGTGAAGATGAACGATGACGGGAGCGTCACCCTGCTCACCGGCGCCATGGATATCGGGCAGGGGGCTGAGACCATCCTTTCCCAGATTGTGGCGGAAGAGCTTAAACTCCCCATGGAAGAGGTTCAGGTGGTGGCGGCGGATACGGAAACCACCCCTGTGGATATCGGAAGCTGGATCAGTGGCAACGCCTACGTATGCGGAAATGCGGCCCGCGTGGCGGCAGGGAATGTACGGGGGAAATTGAAGGAACTGGCTGCCCGGGAGCTTGAAGCCGACACCCGAGACCTGGTGGTCGGGGACAAGCGCGTCCATGTAACGGGTTCACCGGACCGGTCCCTGTCATATGCCAGGCTGGTGGCCCTGAGCATTCAGAAGCACCGGGGGGACCCCATCATCGGAAACGGACACTGGCGTACCATGAGAGATGAACCCACCCACCCGAGCCTGGCGACCACAAAGGGGAGATGGACGGAAAACTACGCCTTTGATGCTCAGACCGCCGAGGTGGAGGTGGATACGGAAACGGGAAAGGTTCGCCTGCTGAAGGCCGTGACCGCTCACGACTGCGGATTTCCCATTAATCCCCTCCTGGTGGAGGGCCAGATCGACGGACAGATATCCATGGCCCTCGGTCATGCCTTTTTGGAAGAGATCGTGATGGAAGAGGGGCGCACCCTGAATCCCAGCTGGCTCGATTATCGGATGCCCTCCATTCGTGAGATTGCCGTTTCAGAACATCTGGATGTCATTACGGAACAATATCAGATCGGTAAACCGTACCGAACCAAGGAAGTAGGCGAAGGATATGTTTCCGCCATACTGGCGGCCATCGCCAATGCCATATATGATGCTGTTGGGGTGAGACTTTTCTCAACGCCATTCACACCGGAGAAGATATTGAGGGGCTTGGGTAAAATAAAATAGGCCTGTGTGCAAAGGTCATAGAGGGGAAGTCAATATGAAGCAGGTGCAGTATTGGGACAAAGAACTGGAAACCATGCCCCGGGAAAAACGGGAGAGTTTGCAGCTTGAACGGTTCAGGGAACGCATGGCCTACGTGTATGCCAAAAGCCCCATGTACCAGAAAAAATATGACGATGCGGGCATTAAGCCATCTGACATTAAAACCCTGTCTGATATTTCAAGCGTCCCTTTTACGGTGAAGGAAGAATTACGGGAAAGCCAGAAAAGAAAGCCGCCATGGGGAGATTTCATGTGCGTTCCGCCCGAGGAGGGGGTTCGGGTCTTTCAAACGACGGGCACCACGGGAATTCCGGTCAAGGTCATGCTCAACAAAAAAGACTGGACCGGCCATTTTTACGAACAATTCATGCATTTCATGAACGCCTATGGTATCAGAACATCGGATATCCTCTATGTACCGTTCGGTTATGGACTTTACATCGCCTGGTGGGGATTTCAGGCGGCCCTTGAGCAGGCGGGGGTCATGATCGTCCCGGGAGGCGCCCAGTCCTCAAAGGATCGGGTGAGGAACATTTTTGAGTGGGGTGCCACCGTGGTCTGCGGCACCCCCACCTATTTACTTCATCTCGGCGAAGTTGCCGGTAAAATGGGCATATTCCTGGCAGAGTCCAAAGTCTCGGTCATCGTGGCGGCGGGAGAACCGGGCGCCAACGTGAAATCGACCAAACAGGCCATAGAGACCATTTGGGGTGCCCGATGCTATGATGATATCGGCTCCAGTGAAATCTCCAATTTTGGGTTTGAGTGTATTTTCCAAAAGGGGACGCATGTGAACGAAAACATGTTTTACGCGGAGTGCCTGGACCCCGATACCCTGGAACCGGTGGAAGAAGGCCAGGTGGGAGAACTGGTTCTTTCCAACCTGTGCACGGAAACCATGCCGCTGATCCGTTACCGCATCAAGGATCTGGTGAAATTCAACCGGGAAACCTGTGAATGCGGCCGAACGTTTCTGAGGCTGGATGGCGGTATCCTGGGCCGCTCCGACGATATGTTTCAGTTCGTCGGTGTCAATGTGTTTCCATCCGCCATCGAAAATGTTATTCGTAAGGTGGATTGTTTCTCCAATGAATACCAGATTATTGTTCCTGCAATGGGGAGTGGAAACCGCCTGAAAATCCGGGTGGAACCGGCATCAGACCAGGTGTCTTCAAAAGACATGCAACAAGCGCTTGACCGGTTCATGGAAGAATTCAAATACAGCATTACATTTACGCCGGATGTGGAAGTTGTTGAAATTGGAGAACTGCCCCGGTTTGAATTGAAGGCCAAACGCGTCATTCGTGATGCCTGAAGAGTTTTTGGAAATATGGGACTAACCCCAAATTAAAGGAGGATGTCATGAAGAAGAGAGTTCTGTTTATTTGCCTGGTTTCAGCCATGTTTATTGGAATCCCACTTGCTGCCATGGGCGCACCCGATGCCATTCACATCGGGGCCACGGTTTCGCAGACCGGCCATTTTTCATCGGAAATCGGGCCGTTCAAACGACTCATGAATGCCTGGGCCGACCTGGTGAATGAAAAAGGCGGTATCATGGTCAAGGAATATGGGAAGAAACTGCCGGTGAAATTTACTATTTACGATGACAGGAGCGACCAGGCAACGGTGAAGAAGTATTACGAACGTCTGGCGACGGTTGACAAGGTCAATCTTATGCTGGGGCCTTACAGCAGCCCTTTGACCTTTGCGGCCAGTACAGCGGGTGAGAACCACCAGATACCTTTTATTGCCATCTGTGCCAATTCACCCAAAATCTACACCCGCGGTTTCAACTGGCTTGTGGGCGTTATCGATCTGGGACCCCGCTACACCTACCGTTACTGGGAAATGATCCAGAAGGAGGGCAAAGCCAAAAGTGTCTCTTTTGTGGTGGAAGACACCATCCATCCGCTGAGTGTCTTTAAGGGTTCCAAAAAACTGGCTGAAGCGGCCGGGCTGAAGGTCCTGACCAGCGATATCGTTCCCGCCAAAACACGGGACTTCACACCGATCATCACGAAGCTGAAGAAAGAAAACCCGGATATCATCTACGTTTCTTCCAATATCCCTTTTGCCATCAACTTCATGAAACAGGCCAAAGAGATGAGCCTGAATCCTAAGGAATACCATTGTATCCACCACAGCGGGATTTTCAGGGATGCACTGGGAAGCGCAGCGAACGACGTCATCGGCCAGTCCTACTGGGTCGAGGGAATGAAACTGGGGGATACCCAGCTGATTAACGATGTGCTCAAACGGGCCAAAATCAGCGAGCCCATGTATCCGTGGTCTCCGGCCTACGTGGCTGCCTTCCAGGTTCTTCAGGCCGCCATCGAAAACGCGGGAACCCTCGATAAACAAAAAGTGATGGACAGTCTGAAAAAATTGAAGATGGAGACGGTGCTGGGTGAAGAGGTTTTTGCCAAAACCGGCTACGGTTCCATCAATACCTATCCCTCCCAGATCCAGGACGGTGTATACAAGGTGATTTACCCAGCCAGTGTGGCAACGGGAAAACACATCTATCCCCGTCCGCCCTTTAAATAGAGCGAACCCGAAAGGATTGCTGTGTCCGCGGATTTCATCCAGCTCCTGGTAGGGGGGATTCTGTTAGGCGGTATCTACGGCCTTGCCGCATTTGGGCTTTCCATCACCTTTGGGGTCTTAAATATCCTCAATCTGGCGCATGGAGAGTTTCTGATGCTGGGGTCCCTCCTGAGTTACGGGATTTTCGTCGGGCTGGGCATTAATCCATTCATTGCGGCCATCCTGGTCATGCCGGTCTTCATGCTTCTGGGGTTGGGTTTCTACCTGCTCCTGCTCAAACCCATCATGGACAAGCCGCCACACCAACTCCTGGTGGCATCCATTCTGGTGACCCTGGGCGCTTCGCTCTTTATTGAAGATGTTACCGCTTTTTTCTGGGAGCGCCCGGTCACCGGCATTTCTTATTCACTGCCGCCCATGGAACTTGCCGGTGTGGTGATTTCATCCACGCGCCTGCTGATACTCTTTTTCATTTTTGCCCTTGCCTGCGGGATGCAGCTTTACCTCAAAAAGACCTACGTGGGAAAGAGCATCAGGGCCATTGTCCAGGGCCGTGAGGGCGCCAAGGTGGTGGGGATTCCCATATCCCGTGTATCGGCTCTGGCCTTCAGCATCGGTATGGCCCTTGCCGCGTCAGCGGGTGCCTTTTATGTAACGCTCTTTACGGTCACCCCGGTCATGGGGATTCCCCTGACAATCAAATACCTTTGCGTGGTGGTTCTGGGAGGCCTGGGAAGTATTGTGGGATCGGTCTTCGGGGGTCTCATCCTGGGCGTGGCGGAGACGCTCACGGCCTATTATTGCGGCGCCGAATGGTCTCCCACCATCGCATTTATCCTTTTGATTCTCATACTGATTATCAAACCTGAAGGTCTTTTCGGGGCAAAAAAATGAACCGTAGGAGAAAAAAGCTTTTTTTACTGGTTGTCCTTCTCTTGTGCGCTATCCTGGCGGCGCTCCCGTGGCTGGGCTTTTCCTACGGTGTTGTCTGGATTTTTCTCCTGGCAGTTTATTTCACCCTGGCTTTAAGTTACGACATTGTGGGCGGATACATGGGTTACATGAATCTGGGCCATTCCACTTTTTTTGGTTTAGGGGCCTACACCACCGCCATCCTGCTCAACCAGGGATTTAACCTGTTTGCCGCGCTTTTTGCGGCCCTGTTGCTGGCCGCCGTGTTTGCCGCTGTGGTCAGCTATCCCCTCTTCAGACTCCGAGGGGCTTATTTTGCACTGGCCACCTTCGGGTTAATCAGCCTGATTGAGGTGCTGACAGTCAATTTGCGGGATCTCACCGGGGGATCCGGTGGTATCTCCACACCGCCCGGGAACCATATGGTACCCTCATACTACCTGGTTCTGGCGGTGGCCGGTGGCACCATGGTGCTGAGCCATTTCGTGGCTCGCTCCAAATTCGGTCTGGCCCTTTTCAGCATCCGTGAAGACGAAGAAGTGGCCAAGGCTTTCGGTGTGCCCACAACCCTTTACAAAGGTCTGGCCCTTGTCATCAGTTCGGCGCCCGCCAGTCTGGTGGGGGGAATCTATGTCTGGAATATGACCTACATCAGTCCGAACTCCGTGTTCGGCCTTGAGATTGCCTTAAGCCCCATTATCATGGCCATGCTGGGCGGAACGGGGATTATGATCGGGCCCCTGGTGGGTGCCGTATTTATTACATTGGTGCAGGAATTTCTGTGGACAAAGGTGCCCTATTTTCATCTGGCCATGTACGGGACGGTCCTGGTTCTGATAGGGCTGTTCATGCCGGGGGGGATCGTCCGGACCCGCTGGGTCAAGCCGGTTGTCCAATGGCTGGGTCTGGGAGAAGCGGTTGATTATTTCAAGAATGGTGATGTCGAAAGGATTCCGTAAAAGACCATGCGCCCTTTTTTTGAGTGCCGGGAGATATCCAAGACCTTTGGCGGCATTGAGGCCCTGACCCATGTTGATCTCAAGGTCGAGCCCAACACCATCACCGGGGTTATCGGCCCCAATGGTGCCGGGAAAACAACGCTCTTCAACATCATATCGGGGGCATTGCTCCCGACGGCTGGGGAAGTGATCTTCAAGGGTAAAAAGATTTCGGGAATGGGACCGGCCCGGGTGTGCCGCCTTGGGATTGCCCGCACCTACCAGCTGGTTCGCCCCTTCAATTCCCTGAGCGCCATAGAAAATGTTCTGATAGGCCTTGGATTTGGAAGGGCCAGGCCCATGGCCAAGAGAGATCGCTTGGCCGAGGCATTACGGATACTTAGAATGGTGGGGCTGGAAAACAAGATGAACCATGTTGCTGAAGGCCTTACCCTGGTGGAAAAAAAGCATTTGGAAATTGCCCGCGCCCTGGCTACCGCACCGGAACTTCTGCTTTTGGACGAAGTGGTCTCCGGTCTGAATCCCACCGAAGTAACCCGGATCATTGAGACCATACAGCAGATCCGGAAAAGCGGCATTACCATCATCATGATCGAACACATCCTGAAAGTGGTCATGGCATTATGCGAACGGGTCGTGGTGCTCAATTACGGGGTCCAGATTGCTGCGGGTACACCTGAAGAGGTGGTCAGAAACGAGGCGGTTATCGAGGCCTACATCGGCAGATTCGAGGATACCGAGGAGAGACCGGATGCTTGAGATGGCGGGTGTTAACGCATTTTATGGTTCCATTCAAGCCCTGTGGGATGTGTCGTTTCGGGTCGAGGAGGGTGAAATCATCACGCTTCTGGGTTCGAACGGGGCCGGGAAGAGTACCGCCATCCATGTGGCCCAGGGGCTGGTTCGCCCCGCTTCGGGAGAGGCCAGGTTTCTGGGGGAGGTGATTCAGCGCCTGAGCCCGCATCAGGTGGTTGAGCGGGGACTGTGCCTGGTGCCGGAGGAGCGTTATCTCTTCCCTCATATGAGTGTGTTGGAGAACCTGGAACTGGGCGCTTACCCGCGTAAAGCCAGGGCCGTTCGCGAGCAAACCCTTCAATGGATATTTGATCTCTTTCCCATCCTCGAGAAACGAAAAAAGCAGAGAGCCCATACCCTTTCGGGCGGTGAACAGCAGATGGTGGCCATTGGACGGGGCCTCATGGCCAAGCCTTTACTTCTGATGATGGATGAGCCCTCACTGGGGCTGGCGCCCATCATCGTGGCCGAACTTTTCAAGACCATTTCCGAAATCAATATACGTGGTCTTTCTATCCTTCTGGTAGAGCAGAATGCCAGGCATGCCCTCACGCTGGCCCACCGCGCATATATCATGGAAACCGGAAGGATCACACGTGAAGGTTCCGGCAAAGAGCTGTTGGCTGATCCCTCCATCCGTGCCGCCTATCTGGGGATGTAATTTCTTACAACCCGTTTTCAATCTCGGGTTTAATCTGCAAAACAGTATATTCTTCATTCGAAAAGATAGTTTCAAATGAATCAAAATTGTAACTTAGCCCAAGAGATACTGCTCTTTCTAAGTCGCCTGACGAGTAATACAGGGTATCGAGATCATATTCTATCATCAACTTCTTTAAATTCTCATTTGGAAAGGGATAAATCTTTTGGTAGAAGTCAAAGAACTTCTCATATGGCATAAATTTTTTTCTGAAATTAGCCGGAAAATGGGCGATTGCTTTTTCTGACTCATAAGCCATCTGGACAGCATCGTTCAAGTATATGGGCAATACCCTGTGTATTGTATCAGCGCCACACATAAAATCGACCAACTCCCCGAACTTCGGTAGCATCTTTTCTTTATTGCGGTAACCATAGATAAAACCAACACTGAAAAACAAGTACAGAGCAACAAAATAGCCCAAAACCATATAAGGGGTTGAATTCAAATTATTTGAAATTCCTAAGTACAACACTTGAGGCAGCAATGCATATTCAAGATAGCGTTCGGCTTCACCTAGAAAGAGGAAGGGTTTCATTGAAGTGAGTATAAACGCGACCAGACCGGCCGCTATCCACAGCAATAGAAAAAAGGCAATAGGGTGACCGACTGCAAGAGAGCTCGTTATTGAGATATATATTATCGCGAATAACAGTGGATGGTTAACCAATAAGTGGGTCCAGGAGTGATAAAAAAATAAACTTTTAGCCGCCTTGAACGGGTTTTTGAAAATGGTACGAGTCGCTTTTTTGAGTTCATTCCAGCTGTTTCGTTGCGTCAACAGATAAAAACGCTTGCTGATGGCATGCAAATAATATCGACTGTGCTCAATATGACCGACAGCTACTTTTGCGTAATGGCCTCTCGAAATTATCAATGCTGCCATAAATATGCTAACCAGCAGAATAATCCAGTAAACTTGTAAGGTAACCAATGCAAAAATAAAATAGAAGAAAACCATTGCTTGTACAGCAAATTTGCTGGTCAGGCATAAAAATGCTCCGAAAAGTACCGCTAAAAAAAAAGGAATGGATGTGCCATTCAAATAGCCGATTAAAGAAAAGCACAGTGTCAGGGAGAAAAGCAATTCTCCTAATGTGCGCGGTGTGCCTTGATAAGCACGTGGCCCTGTACCGATGGTTAACAACGCGGGTGACATGATAAAAATCAGAGCGCTATTGAATGCCACAAATGATGGATCATGTAAGGATGGGACCAAATTGAATAAGTAGTAAGAAAAAACATATACGACGATGGCGTGTACTGCATCGATAAAAGCACTTGACCAGCGCTCTACCGTTAAATGCCACCTGGAGGGAAACAGTGCCCACAGGTAGTGGAGTAATGGTGGGTAGTCATAGATCCCAGGCAATACGAATTCTTTTAAGGTCGTGGGTATCCGCATGCCATTGCTTCTAATTCTCTTAGCCGCCAGCAGGTGATAATAGGCATCTTTTCCGCGTGCTCCAGGGCAGATGAAGCGAGGCAAAGAGCGCGTCAAGAGAGCGATCAAAACCAATATTGTCAAATATACTGCCGTTGAATCCATATTATTTTTTGCCGAGACCCTTATTTCGCATGGGTCGTTCATAGAAATCACAAAGCCAACCCAAAACACCTCCCGCAGTCCCAGGTAATGCCAGCTTTTCATATATTGTCTTATCAGATACTTGGAACAGAGACATTTTTTTACTGATGAAAAAACAGATAATCAATGCAACGGCGGATATGGCAATGCCTGTTTCCGTGTTGCTTGTCAATACAAGTCCAAGCGCCTGTAAAGCGATCACGATTACGATTAGACCGGGTGCCGAGATTTCCAGAGCCACAATTTTATTCAAGGTTTTATAATACCAAATACTGATCCATAAACATGAAATGAGTGTTGCCAGGGCAGCACCCATGATCCCGAACAGCGGAACAAAGATACAATCCAGAATTAGATTTAGCAATGATGCACTGGCACTTATTTTGGCCACGGTTCCCACTTTGCTTAGACCGATGAAAATGGATTGGGCAATCGTATTGAAAACTGTAAAGTTAAGGCTGATTAGAAGGATAATGAACACAGGAGATGATGGCGCAAAATCCTGGCCAAAGGCCAATGGGATCATCCAGGTTGAAATCCATCCCAGGGCAATAAAGGCTAGTCCCCAGATAAACTGAATTTGAGGCAAAATCCGCCGCCCAAAAGCCATTATGTATTCTTTTTTTTCATTTGCGATCAAAGAGATGAATATGGGCGTTAATACAGTTGCCATCAAAAGAACCACCGATTCGACGGCATTTAGACCATTGTAGGCAAGAGAGTATAAACCCACCTTTTCGATGGCCATAAAATGTTTGATAACGGCAATATCAACCCATCCAAATATAAATCCTCCAATGGAAACAAGCAGCAAGGGTAGGGAAAAACGCAGCAGAGCGACACATTCATCCTTATTCGTCGTTAAAGGGTAAAATAGCTTACGCCTGACGGGCAGCAGCAGCCAGAGACGAGAACCGACCACAGCGATAATGGTGATATAAATGATTGAAAAAACATGGGTCCCGAATTTGTACAACAATAGAAGCAGCACTATTTTCTCAATTACCTGAACAACAGATAACGCTTTAAAGGAGGTCGTGATTTCTGCGATTTCTCGTGAGTAATCCGTCAACAAGAGTCCCAGAAAGTAGCAAAAAAGAAGAATCAGGCAGGGCTGTGGTAACCCGATATAATTTGAGATGGCGCCTTTTTGAAAAATCACCCCTGAAATAATAACCATCAGTAAAACGCCGGCAATAAAATTGCGTGCCCAAAAAATACGGCTGATGGGTTTGTTTTCAATCATGTGGGTTATTGAAAATCGGGTAAAGCCTGTGGCGGTCCATTTGACCGTGATGAGAAAAATGAATTGGGCCACCATTAAGAAAATGCTCAATTTTCCGAAGGATTCGGTCCCGAGTTGCCTCGTTATCAAAGCGAGGATGGCCAGATGAAGCAGCTGAACCAGAACTTTTGAAGCACTCAATAAACTGAAGTTAGTGAGGGAATCTTTTATGCTATGTTTGAAATCGAATGTGGACAATTATGAAAGCTCCTCAGAGCGTGAACTTGAAATGTTTGAACAATAACCAATGAGGCCTTTGCCAGCATATGGCTTATACGTTCTTGGGAGAAGTAGACAATATAAGAGGTACGAAACCTGACTTACAAATCCTCTCAAGCCGACCCGGCATAGGATAATTTTTCAGCCTGCCGCAGGGCCGTAATGGCATTATACAGATGAACGCAAATTTCCCGGCTCATGCAGACGATCATGGCTTTACCGGGGATCACCACGATATTGCCGTGCCGGCTCAGAGACGGGTGGACCTCCTCCCCGTTCAACAGGGAAAACTTCTGCACCGTGGTAAAAATGATGCCGCCGGCCTGACGGGCGCCCAACATTCCCCGCAGCTCTTCGCGGCTGCCAGCCTGCACCGGGGTCTGCCTGAGCAGTTCTCGGGCATTGCTGAAGGTGTTGAAGAGCTGGCCGTCAAGGTCGTTGCGGTCCGTGACCACCAGAATGGTCGGGTTGTTCATCTCCGACTGTTGCAGCAGTTTTTCGGCATAGCAACACATGGAGATGCTTCGCTAGCGTTAAACCTCATTCCTATAAGAAAACGTAATACTAAGGCTTTGCAAATGCTTGATTTTCATTATTCTTTTCCATTAATTACGTTTTAATTATGTGTGAATTACGTGTAACCCAAAATGAATTCCTGAAAACTATTTTCCCTTGGGATACCATAACGCTCCCCGTGTTTTCCCAACAACTTGAACATTGCCTTCACTTTTCAGCTCTCGTAATAGGGTCTGGACCTGGTTATATGTCAAAGAAGGAAGCACTTGCAATAATTCCTCAAAACGTACTCCATCTTTTCTATTACTTATAATATGCTTCAATAGCAGGGCCTTATTCGTGTCCCGATCAAGCCCTTTCTTCCTGGTATAAACGCCCTTTTTGCCTGCAAGGGCATAGAACCTTTTTGACAATACATATTTTCCTTTTCCAGCCCTTATAATAACACCAAGACCGACCAGCCGGGGAATCCTGTCGGCATAGTCCGCAGGAACCGACTCTTCCTTGTGCAGAAAGTCAAGCAGCAGAAAATCCCTGGTCGTAAACGAGGCCAATACATCTCTGCCGACTTTTTCCAGAAATTGCAAAAAGAGAGGATCCTGAACCTCGCCGCGAAGGGTGAGCGACACCTGATACTCATCGGTATCGCTGAAATCCGGCGATGGCTTGCTTTCCTTGATGCATTCTTCAAACATCCGGTTTGTGCCCTGGCCGGATCGCTCAACCAGACCGCAGCATCACCTCCACAAGTTGAATTTCTACCCTTTTGTCAAATGTTCTTTACAGGGCAGGGATATCAGTAAAAAAAGATATTTTCAATAAAAAAATTGGTGCCATCTTAAGGATTTACAACATCATTTCCATGTGTTAAGCTCCTCATCTATATCAGAGGCAATAAACCATGCTTCAAATCTCAGATCATATTTCCATTCCGCTCAGTGAAATCGAAATCCATGCCATTCGGGCTCAGGGCGCGGGAGGGCAGAATGTTAACAAAGTTTCCACCGCTGTGCACCTGCGGTTTGACA
>Ga0075121_1001675_pt1 | contig 13449 bp, 9 predicted proteins | sample AntAceMetag02UKG_FD_69793 | JGI IMG/M metagenome (GOLD analysis project Ga0075121, IMG submission 69793) | Saline lake microbial communities from Ace Lake, Antarctica - Antarctic Ace Lake Metagenome 02UKG | ecosystem: Environmental > Aquatic > Non-marine Saline and Alkaline > Saline | place... | reverse complement strand
GGACGACAGATCGTATGGCTTATCGCAATAGTATTTTTTGGACTCGTATTTTATGGAACGGTGTTTCTTCCATCGGTGAGTAATGCTTCTCAATTGGCATTTGCTGAATCAACGATTATCTACGATCGAGGCGCTCTCGATCTTGAAGAAGACCCGAACGAACATATTCTCTATGTGATTCATGGAGATGAGAATAGAGAACACATTCCGTTATCTGAAATCCCGCAACATATGATTGATGCGACGGTTTCTATCGAGGATGATTCGTTCTATTCGCACTTTGGATTCGACTTAGGAGGTATCATCAAAGCCGTCATGAGCCATTTTTTCGGAATTGGAACATCACGAGGAGGGTCGACAATTACCCAGCAATTGGTGAAGAACACGTTTCTTTCGAGAGAAAAAACAATCATCCGAAAATTTAACGAACTCCTGCTTTCCATAAAAGTAGAGATGAATTATTCGAAAGACGAAATTCTAGAATTGTATTTGAATAATATTCCCTACGGAAATAATGCTCATGGAATTGAAGCAGCGGCAAAAACGTTTTTCAACAAATCAGCAAAGGATTTAACGATTGCAGAAGCGACGATTCTTGCATCACTTCCAGTGGCTCCAACACGGTTTTCCCCCTACGGATCAAACAAAGATCTTCTCATGGGATACTACGAATACGATGAAGATACGGGAGAAAAAAGTTACAAGAAAGGACGAAAAGATTTGGTGCTTCAACGAATGCTCGATTTAAAAAAGATTACTTTTGAAGAATTTAAAACCGCATGGGCGGAGGCCAAAGATATTGAATTTACACAGTTTCGAACTGATATTAAAGCGCCACACTTCGTGTTTTATGTGCGAGAACGATTGGAAGAAAAATACGGGAAAGAGTTTTTGAAAAATGGGGGACTGCGAATTTACACAACGCTCGATCACGATTTACAACAGATGGCGGAAGACATTATTGAGCTCAAATCTCCGCACTACGAAGATACCTATGGGGCGAAGAACGTTGCGCTTGCGTCCATCAATCCTGATAACGGACAAATCTTGGCATACGTGGGAGGGAAGGATTATTTCGATACAGAAAACGATGGGCAAGTGGACGTGCTGACATCTCGTCGGCAACCAGGATCGAGTTTTAAACCATTCGTGTACGCGACGGCATTTCAGGAAGGGTATTTTCCTGCGACGGTGCTGTTTGATGTGGAGACAGATTTTGGAGGAAACTACCAACCGCAAAACTTCGATGGAGAATTCTCAGGGCCTGTTTCTATGCGGGAAGCATTAAACAGAAGTCTGAATATTCCAGCGGTAAAAGCGGCCTACATTGCTGATCCAAAAAATGTTCTCAAAGTCGCTGATAAGTTAGGAATTGTCTACGAGGGGGATGCAGAAATGCATGGAGTGGCACTGGGAATTGGAGTGGCAGAAATCGAACCGCTTTCACATATTTCCGCGTTCCAGGTTTTCACGGGAGACGGAAGTTATTACGAACCAACGGCCATTCTTGAAGTTCACAACTCTGATGGAGAGATTCTTGAATCCTTTGATTCAGAGAGGAGTAAGAAAGAAGGTCTGGATGAGGAAGTTGCGGCACTTGTTCGGAATATACTGACCGATGAAACGACACGTCCAACAACAGAAGGCTTTGATTGGAATATTTTACTTCAACTTGACGGACAGAATAATGGTGCCAAAACAGGAACGTCGAACCGAAAGATTGAGAATTCTGAATATGATGAAAAGAAACCGATTGATGAAGAAGATAATCCAGAGTTCATCACGGCTCCTGGAGACTCGTGGACGATTGGGTTTACACCGCACCTTGTTACTGGAGTATGGGTCGGAAATAACCGTGGTGAGCCAATGAAACCTGGGGCGACAGGGTTGTCGGTAGCGGCTCCAATTTGGAAACGATTCATGAACGATGCGCACACATTTCTTTTCGAAGAAAAGGATGCTGATCCAGAGAAGCTCTACAATGAACCAACACCACTTGAAGTAAGACAAGTGAATAAATATTCTGGAAAAATAGCTTCCGATCTCACACCACCGAAACTCGTGCGAGATGAAGTTTTTGCTTCGTTTGCGATTCCAACAGATCTGGATGATTCTGTGAAAATGATTGAGATTGATAAGATCTCTGGACGACCGGCAACACAGTTTACGCCGTTCTACGCACGAACGCGGAAGTACGCACTGACAGGTTTACAGTCCGTGAAACCAAAGATGCCGAACTGGCAGAACCCTGTTACAGAATGGATCGAAACCCATCCGAAATTTATGACCTCATTGGGGTCGATTATGGATGAGGATCCGAAGGACGTCAGTACATTTAGTCGAATGACCTCTCGTCTCAATAAATCGCCAGATGATGTACACAACCGATTTACACAACAGAACGCACCAGAGATAGAAATTATTTCTCCTCGTAATAACGGGGCGCTGGCTCGTGGACAAGTGGAAATCAACGTGTCGGTTTCTGCGAAATATGGAATCAAGGCGGTCGAATATTACTTTGATGAGCAACTCGTTGCTGATGGGATACGGTATCCTTGGACAGGGGTGTTCAAGATTCCAACATCGATTGATTTTGGAACGAAGCATGTGCTCAAAGCTGTTGCGATTGATGAGCTTTTTCATACAACGGAGCACGAGATTGAAGTTGAAATCGCCATCGATACGACAGGACCAGATATTGTTTTCTTGGGACCGGTTGGACGACAAAAAATTCCAATTGATTCGCAAATACAAGTATTAGTTGATGTGCGTGATGCAATGTCTGGTGTAAAGGTGGTGGAATTCTTCCTTGATGAGAAGAGCTTAGGATTTCAGGAAAAAACACCGTATAAGACCTCCATTCGGACGAGTATGAATCTTGGGATTCATCAGTTGGCAGTGAAGGCGTGGGACTTCCATGGAAACACCACTACCAAGGCTATTCCGATTACTTACGAACGACAGCGTATGATGAGTACGAATTTCCCAGAGATTAGCGATATCATTTCTTATCGAAATTCTATCTCTGTGGACGTGAGAGTCCCTGTTTCAGAGAACGTGGAATGGGTCGAACTCTTTGCGGAACAGAATGATAAGATTGTTTATGCGCAAAAAATAGATGATCCGACGCAGTACTTGCAATTTCAAATGCTCAGGAATATAACGGGAAAGACTCAATTAAAATTAGTAACAAAATTCCGAGATAAACGTAAAGTATATGAGAGCCCTATAAAGACAATTAATCTTTGAGGACTTACAAAAAAATAACTCAAACATTTTATGATTTTTTTGCCCAAACACATCGTTACAAAACATTCACAAAATTTGTTCAATTTATTTTGTCGCAAGCCCTAAATGGATTTTTTTCTCCTTGGATTCGGTGTCATTCTTATGATGGGAGGATTATTCTTGCTCATGAGAGGGAAGAATAAAAAACTCGCGAGAGAGGAGTTTACGCTTTTTTCGCACAAGATTAAGAATACGCATCCACTTGATCCAGCGCATGCTCTGATGGAGTCTCACAAGCTTTTTGTGGCGGCTGTGGCGACAATGTTCCCAGAGAAAAAGATGACGGCTGCAGAGACGCTCAGTCAGGTGGCAAAGAAATTTAAAAACGAACACGACGTGTGGAAATTCCATCATTTGCGAAATAGGATTGTACATGAAACGGATATGAAGATTTCCTTTGATCAATCACAAGAAGCGCGAAAGGCTTTTCTTCGGGCATTGCATAATTTGACGAAATAGTTGTTGAACAAAAAATATGTTCAATAAGAAAAAAGATAAAAAAAGTGTCACATAAAATAAAATAAATCGTTATCATAACGGTTCCAAAGGGACAAAATATGTAAGCATTTTCTTTGCCCTCTCTGTACCATGACATATGAATCAACTCTAAAATTGTCTCCCAGAGACTTAATGATGTGTGCAAAAAATGGAAGTAAAGAAGCTTACGCTGCTCTTTATGAAGAATTTTATACTCCTATATTCAGGTATGTATATCAAAGAACACTCAATTACGAAACTGCGGAGGATATAACACAAACTGTTTTTTTAAAGGTTTTTCAGTCGGTTGAAAAGTTTTGTGATCAAGGAATTTCACCTTTAGCGTACTTTTTTACCGTTGCAAGGAATACAATTATAGATCTGAGTAAAAAGCAAAAAAGGGAATGTAAACTTGAGGCAGACGATCCTGTATTTGAAAGGATAGAAGAACTTCATGAAACCCCAACACAGACAATGAAAACAAAAGAACAAAAAAAAGCGATTGTAAAAGCGATGCAACAACTAAGTCCCGATCAGCGGGATGCACTTAATTTTCGTTTTGTGAATGGTCTAGGAAACCCAGAAATTGCAAACATTATGAAAAAGTCGGAAGTACTTGTGCGTCAATTGCAATGTCGGGGAATAAAACAACTCAAAACCCTTTCTCATCTCAAATCTTATATTTAAAAGAATGAAAAAAATATCATCCAATATCGGTTCATCTCGTATATGGAAAGCAGTGTTTGCTCTCCATGAAGGAGAAAAAATTGATCTTAATAAATTTTCTACAGAAGAAAAAACAGAGATAAAGGAGGCATTAGCCATCATAAAAGCTATTAAAACATCACAGGAAGATATTCCTCTTCCTTCAAAATCATCTTTTAACGAAATGTTGTTTCATATTCCAGGAGAAGATACTTTGGAACGAGAAAATGATTGGAAAAATTTCTTTCGAGAATGGAAGTTTGGCGCGAAACAATGGATAGCAGTTCCGGTGCTTGGTCTTTTGGCGTTTACCGTTATTTCTTGGCAGTCTTGGCAGCAACATCAGTCTTCTGTACAAGTAACAACTGCAGAAATGCTTACTCAAGAGATTCAAAATGATTTTCAGGAATTTTATCGTGAATTTGAAGAAATTGAATCTCTCAAAAAAGAACTCGATCTCGTTTATCTGAACGAAGAAAAATCATCCCTCTACTTTTAAATACAATGAAAAAATTATTTTTGTTTTCGGCTCTCTCTCTTGCTTTTTTTGCAATGAGCAACGTTGCTTTTGCAGGAACTAAATCAAAGAATATTGATCATTCACAGAATGACCAACGTTTTGAACAACTTCTTAAAAAGGTGCAAGAAGAGAATCTTTTGTCAGCAAAAATGAAAAGGAAATGTGAAAACATTTTTGAGGAGCATATTAATGCAAAACAAATTAATTCTCCTCAACTAACATCACTTCAGAAGGGAAAAATCAATGAATGTATTGATGCTATATATTTCGAGAAGTTTAAAGTTATGGAACAAAAAATAGAAGCATTAAGAAACATCATTACGAAACTAAAACGGTTAGGGAAAAACACGGATGTATTGGAGCAGAATCTAGAACAAGCAGAGGGGAAATTAGAACTCTTAAAAGAGTCATTATAGGTCGTTATATGTAAAAAGTGTCACATATTCGAGATTCGAAAGTTATTCTCATCATATGTATAAAGATTCCTTGATGCAGTCATTGACAAAAAATTGGAATCAGTATATCATATAAATAGCTTTGATTGATTTTTATTGTTTCAATACAAAAGCAATCAGCTCTTTGACACTATCAGACGTATTTTTACTTCTTTTGGATGGAGTTAATGAGTGCTGAATCTCGGGCATCACTACGATTTTAGGCGCGGTGAACTCTCAGTATTTTTAAACTTCATTCAAAGGATTTTATTTTTGGAAGAAGCCGACAATTATTGATCATTTTTTTAATTAAACAAAGTCCCGTGAGTAAAGTAGCGGGCGAAATATGCTTTATGAAAAAAATTAAATTTTTAGCCATTATTATCCTGTTGGCTACAGGAAGTATGTTTGGACAGATCCAAACAGAGTATGGAGTGGAATTTGTTCCGTTTCAAAGTGGAGATAGTACTTACTATACTCCAGAGGACACAACCGTTGTCATCGGGAGATTTGGTCTGGTGAATACAGGTAAAATCACTGTAGATGTCATCAGTTTGACATTCGAGAACAACGAAGGAACACCTAGTGTTTTACAAACACTAGAGAATATCCAATTGTTTCACGAAGGGACACCTATTGGAATGGTGGAAGCTTCGTCAACATGTATTCGATTTTATTCTTATCCGGCAGCACTTTTACAGTTTCAACCAGAAGAGCGAGATAAATTTGAAATTCGAGCACGGAAAACAAATTTCCTCTCTCAATCTGAGATACAACTTGGATTATGGAACATAAATATCAGAATTCGGATTGTAGGTGCGAATTATGTGTCGACACAGACGGAAGGGCTTAATTTCCCCAATGTCTTACCAGAGGGGGAAATGGGGTACTATTTCCTGAATGGCGGGCTTGAACTTATACCACTTCGAATTACCCGTTCGGATTTTATTCCCGATGGGTTTGAAGTTGTCGCTGGGGAAGATAACATTATTTCGTTAAAAGCGATACTTACGAATAATAATTCTGTAGATGTGAATGATACTTCTCTTTCAATTCATACGGAGTCTACTGGGAACTGTGCTGAAGAAATTACCTCTTTCACGGTGTCCGTATTTGTAGAAGGAATGCAACAAGGAGTCAGTAGGAATCTTAACCCTAAAGGGAAAGAAACCTTTAATGATTTATCTGTTATAATTCCTGCCAATGGTCAAAGGGAAGTTGAGTTTCGTATGTGCACTATTGAATCTCATGCACCGGGAACGATAAAATTTTTGATAAATTCAGCAGGAGCAAAAACGGAAGAAACAGAAACAATAGTTCCAGTCTTTTTTGAAGGATCATTGTTGAGTTTCGAAAATCCGGTTGAGGGATCATTTCTTGAGTTAGTGCGGCATTCTGTTATTAAGGCAGGAAACTCTCTATCGAGAGAAATTTCAATTTATCCAAATCCTGTAACCAACTGGCTGAATATATCTTCACCAAAAGAAATAGAAAAAACAATAATCTTCAACTCCACCGGACAAATTGTCTGGACGGGAAACTCTGAAAAAATTAATGTTTCAAAACTTTCCTCTGGACTTTATTCTCTCCATTTGCAATTGCAAAATGGTGAAATAACTCGGGAGAAATTTTTTAAACAGTGAAAAAAGTAAAACGATGCTGATAGTGTTTTTACCCTCTTCGGAAATGAAGGGGGTAATTCACAAAACAAAAAAAAAGGAAAAATCAAAAATTTGTCACAAAAAGAGAACTAAAAAGTTATTCCTTTGAAGGTTTCTTTAATATTTAAATTATGAAAAAATTCATTTCAATTCTCGTCATAGGAGCACTTTGTGTTCCGAGTTTAGGGTTTGCGCTTAGTGCGACAGAGTCAGCAGAAATAACTGCAACGGAATCAGAAGTAACAGCTTCGATGGTACAGCAAGACATTTCTGTAAAAGATATCATTGTTGAAAAAACAGATGAATACGACAGTGAGGGGAAACAAAAAGTAAAATTTTCTACCTACGTATTAAATGAAAATCCAAAAGAAGATACCGTGCTTTGGTGGGGATATAAAGTAGATGGAGAAAGTCTCTACAATGATCGATTTGATCTGAAGTCAACATATTTCAGTGTTCTTCTTACAAAGGGGGATGAATACGAAGATTTCTATTTAGCACCGGGGAAACACACGATCAAAGCGTACGCAAATCCAGAGATAATTGATTACACCACGGATAACAACGTTTTGACAAAGAAAATAGAAATATTTCCTCAAGCTCAACCGGCAGAATTGGAAATTGAAAAATGGGATATCATAGTAGATGATGTACTGATTAAGAAATTCAATGAATACAATGATGAGGGGAAGCAAAAAGTACAATTGTCTACACGTGTATTAAATGTTAACCCAAGAGCAGATGAAATGGTGTGGTGGGGTTATAACATAGATGGACAGAGTATTGGCACCGACCATTATAGATTGAAATCTACAGATCCTAGCGTGCTACTTACAAGAGAGCATGATTTTTATCTAGTGCCAGGAAAACACACAATCGAAGCATACGTGAATCCTTATATTATTGAGAATACAAAAAATAATCAGATGGAAAAAAAGATTGAGATATCATTTCAGAATGTGTCTGAAAAAAATCCGGAGACAAAACCAATGTGTGCAAATCATCCTGGCCCTAGTTTCTGTGAGGGGGGTTTGAAGGCGTTATATTCAGCAGGGACAAATTCAGCTGGCTGTGCCATTTGGAAATGCAAAATTAACGATACGCAAGAAAAAAAGGAAATGAGGAAGAAACGATATACACAACCACGAAGGAATATTTTTGATAGAATTTTAAGAAAAAAAAATATTCCCCAAAAGAGAAATACGAAAATTATAAACGATAGAAGAAGAATGGAAAACAACAATGTTGTTGCCATTGAGAAAAAGAAAAATCGGATTCCAAATAATCAAATTACGCAAACAGTGCCTTCTTATGAAGATGACGTGCGCGTAAATGAATTTGAGGATGAAGTAGTAGTAAACAATGGTCATTTTTTTCCAGACACAGATACAAATTCCCTAGAAGGAAAAGCCGCGGCATATTTACATGCACTTGGAGTTATTGGAGGATTTCCTGATGGAGAATTCAAAGGAGATCGTCTTGTTACGCGTGCAGAGCTCGCAAAATTTCTGGTGCTTGGTGCACAAAATGTAGGAGGAGCGAGCAGTATTTCAAATAGTTGGGGGTTTCGTTCAGACAATCTTTCTGACGATGGAAGATTTCCCGATATCATTAAAGGAGAATGGTATTGGTCATATGTAGTAAAAGCAGCTGATTTTGGGATTATGGAAGGATATCCAGATGGACGCTTGAGACCAGAAAAAACAGTGAATACTGCCGAATTTCTCAAAATGATTTCACACACATTCAATATTCGTAGGAATATGAAATATTATTATGATGATACTTTTGATAGTCATTGGTTTGGGAAATACGCAGGAGCTGCAGAAAAATATAAATTATTCCCATTTCGAGATTCGGAATATTTAGAACCAGGGTTGGAAATGACAAGAAAGGATGTGGCTATTGCGTTGTTTCGATATTTACGACAGAGAAATTTAGCCAGTGATAATTTCCCTTTGGTGAACAATACTTCACAGCAATATCTTGATTGTGTTCGTACAAAATCTCGAGAGTTTTGTGACAAATTTCCGACACCTGAAGTTGGCCAGAAAAGAAACGTAGTGAGTTCTGTGGAGAGTGTGAATCACAAAGAAAAATCAGATAATCAAGAATCTTTTCTTCTTTTTAATAACGATAAAGAACAACAAAAGATTTCGGTGAGTCCTGGGCAAAAAAATGTAGAAATTTTCTCTCTCAAATTTGTTGCGGGAAAAAAACCGGCAAAAATATCATCCCTTAAATTTCGAAGAGTTGGGAAAGGGGATATAAATGATTTTGACACATTACAGTTGTATACAAACAACAAAAATACCCCAATATCAAAAAGAGTAAAAGTAAAAAAAGATATTGTGGAAATTCCGTTTCATAATTCACTTCATTTCGATGCGCAGGAGACAAAATATATTACGTTAAAAGCGGACATTTCATTGAAAGCGAAAAAAGGAAATAATTCTCGATTCGTATTATTTTTACCAGAGTGGGTTGGTGCAAGTGAAGAAATCGTCGGTTTCTTCCCTTTTGGGGGGCGAAGTGTTGTGATTTCTTTTTCAGAAGAGTCTTAAGTTTCAATTCCTCAAAGAGATATAATACCATCGTCTAAGGTAGATAAACGGATTAAAGAATAAAAAAGTTGAAGAGTTAAGCATTATTGAACAATAAACGTGTCCTCGACTCCGATCGGCCTTTCGACTCTGAGCTTAAGGTCGAAGAGGGATGTGTTCAATCTTTTCTTAAATAAATATTAATTGTCATCCTGGCTTGCCCAGGATCGGTTCAGTTGTCCTCCTGTGTTCAGAGTGAAACGAAAATAAATATCGGTTTCGCGCTAACGCTTAAAAAACGGTTCCAAGTTTTTATCCGATTCCGGTCAAGCCGGAATGACAGGAGTTTTTTTTACACTGCAGGAAACTCATAATCCGCATGAAATTGCTCTTGCGGTTCTGATGCTTGCAACATTTTCAACAGCATCTGTTCACTGTTCTCAAATGAATGATCGAATGTTTTTGTAATTTTCTCCTGCTTTTCTGGAGGAAGGAGTCCGACAAACATTGGTTGTTCAAATTTTAAAACGGCTTCATCAATCGTAATTCGTTTTAACTTGTCTCCATCAACAAAGAATACTCCATCGGAAAAAGAGTTCAGCAAGAAGTCTTGCGAATCAATTACTTTCTCGACCCACCTGTCAGCACGAACTTGGTGAACAGGGATATTGTGGGCGACACTTATCGCGTTCAAGATTCCACCGCCAGCGCGCAAACTTGAGAATCCTCCAGGACCAGTCACTCCTCCGCAGAAGGTGATTTCGCCTTCGTGTTGTGCTAAAAAATCCCACATTTCTTGACCATCCAATTTTCGATTCACCCAATCTCGACGCTCAATTAAATTATCTGCTTCGTCAAAAAGCACACAGAAATGAGGATCGACAGCGGTATTGAGGATGAATTGCACAAGAGGACTTTACTGAAACAATTTTCAATTGCCAATTTTCAATTTAGTACGAATTTAAGTCCGGATTTGAACTTTGGGTACTAAAAACTATTAACTCTGAACTATAGACTGTTAACTATTAACTGATCTTACAGCAATTTCGTAAAATACTTATCAAAATATTCTCGAGATTCAATCAGGATTTCGATCAATTTTGCATCGTCTCCTTCGTGGAGATTTTTTGGAGAAATAACCATCGTGAAATTTCCTTTAAAATGCTTTTGAGCGAGTTTCTTCAAGAAGCTTTCGAGTGGCAAAATTCCCGCTGGAAGTGGAGAGTACGGAATGTTTCGGTGAACATTCGAAAGATATACATGATGGAGGTTGTCTCCCAAAAATTCTACCGTTCGCATTGGTTCTTCTTTATTGCTCCACAAAGCTGAAAGGTCGAGACAAACACGTCCTTTTTCTCGTAAACCAAACATTGAGTTCTCTGGTCGATCAGGAAGCACTCCGAACATTGCCTTTGCTTGTACATTTCTTCGGTTTAAGTACAGGTCATATTTTTGGCAAAGTTTTGGTACAACCTCTTCCATCCATTTTTTATATCCGAAAGAAAAACTCTGAGGAGAACTTAAGTTTAATGAAATCTGTGTGAATTCTCGTACAGTGTGTTGGTAGGCTGTGAAATATTCTCCCTCACTTTTTTGTGGCATAGAAAAAGCCTTAATAGGTATTTCAAATCGTTTTTCGAGTTCCTTTAGATACTCAGGGTTCTGTGTGTCAAAGTTTCCATTGATCGTAATTTCAACGCCATCAAAACCCGCTTTTTTTGCAAAGTCAAAAAATCGTTCAAGTCCATAATGCGGAAAAGACTGGGAAGAGAGAAGTAACATGTTTGTTTTTATATTAATTCTGATTAATTCTATTCGAATTTAAGCGAAAATGCAATTTTTTTTGGAGACGTTTGGATACGTATCCAGTCTCAAGAAATGTGAAGAAATTATAAAATCGTGAGGTTTCCTTTTTCGAAACTCTCTGCATAATCGATCTCGATGCTGGCAAAACTCAAGACGCTATCACTATTCGGTTTATCGGGGGAAGAAGTTCAGATAGAAGTAGATTTGCACCGAGGGTTGCCAGCATTCACCATTGTAGGATTGGCCGACACTGCAGTCCAAGAATCAAAAGAACGGGTTCGCAGTGCAATCAAAAATTCGGGATTTACGTTCCCAAGGGGACGAGTGTCGGTCAATCTTGCGCCTGCAGATTTGCGAAAAGGCGGACCGCGATTTGACCTTCCGATAGCACTCGGGATTCTTCATCGAACAGGACAAATTAATCTTCCAAAGAATTGGGATGAAAAAATATTTGTTGGAGAGCTAGGATTCGATGGAGAGCTACGCCCCATCACGGGTATCCTTCCTCTTACTTCCTCGGCTTCTGATAATGGGTTCTCAGAGATTTACGTTCCAGCAGAGAACGCCAGTGAGGCGAGTGTCATTCACGATATTTCGATTATTTCGGTTTCATCGCTTCGGCAACTCTGTGATCATTTCGCAGAAGCTCCCAATATTCCTCCCACCGCACCAACAGAATTTAAGACGATCGATTATCCAGTAAAGAGCGAATACGACATGGGACATATTAAAGGGCAGGAGCATGCAAAACGGGCGCTCGAGATTGCCGCCGCAGGCGGACATAATATGCTCATGACGGGGCCTCCAGGGTCAGGGAAAAGCATGCTTGCCAAAGCACTCGCCACAATTCTTCCTTCATTAACAGTCGAAGAAGCACTCGAGATTACAAAGATTCATTCGATTGCAGGACTTGTTGATTCCAAAAACCCGGTCGTCCATCAACGACCTTTTCGTTCCATCCACCACACCGCATCAGGAGTTGCCATCGTGGGAGGAGGAAATCCGCCTAGACCAGGAGAGATTTCTCTTGCACACAGGGGGGTTCTCTTCCTTGACGAATTTGCCGAGTTTCCTCCCAAGACATTGGAAGTGCTCCGCCAACCACTTGAGGATGGAATTATTACAATCTCTCGTGCATCAGGGAGTTGTGCTTTTCCCGCGAAGATGATGCTCGTTGCAGCGATGAATCCGTGCCCGTGTGGTTTTCTTTCCGACCCGGTGAAAGATTGTGTATGTGGAGGATTTCAATTGCAACGCTATCAAGGACGAATATCGGGACCATTGCTCGATCGGATTGATCTGCACGTGGAAGTACCGAGGATTCCTTTTGACAAAATTACCGAGATGAAAGGAGGCGAAGATTCAAAGACTATTCGCGCTCGTGTGCAAATATCTCGAAAGATTCAACAACAGCGATTTCAATCCGAAGGCATTACCTCCAACGCCGAAATGACATCGCCACTTGTAAAAAAATATTGTCCCATAGGGGACGATGCACAAGAACTTTTGCGTTCTGCGATGCAACAGATGAACCTGTCGGGGCGAGCGTTTTATCGTATTCTAAAATTGGCACGTACAATTGCAGACCTAGCGGAAAGTGAAAATATTGATCTCTCGCATGTGGCGGAAGCGATTGGGTATAGGGAGAGGCAGTGAACAATTACGAATTATAAATTACGAATGACGAATGACTGATAAGTTGGAACTGGTTTTTGACAGGTTCCGCAACGTTTAAGCCACGAATGCCATGCCATCACAAAAAATAATAAAAGACTTAAATGATGAAATGATGGCAGGAGCAAGGCTGTGTCTTGCTTCTCATGTTTACATTTTACTTCAAATAGGATATGTTTTTAAACGTGGGGTTCCTCTTTTTGGGGGTTGTTTTCGATCCTGAGCTCAGATCCGAGGGGAGGCTTTCGAGAGTAGGAACCTACATTAAGTCAAATAAAATCTGTCGTCACAATTCAGATTCTTCTTATCGATTCTGACACGGTCCAAACCACCAATTCCAT
>Ga0075121_1001674_pt1 | contig 13451 bp, 10 predicted proteins | sample AntAceMetag02UKG_FD_69793 | JGI IMG/M metagenome (GOLD analysis project Ga0075121, IMG submission 69793) | Saline lake microbial communities from Ace Lake, Antarctica - Antarctic Ace Lake Metagenome 02UKG | ecosystem: Environmental > Aquatic > Non-marine Saline and Alkaline > Saline | place... | reverse complement strand
CTTCTCTACCTGTGGCTACAACAGCTTTCATGCCTAATTCCTTTAAGGCATCATCATTGAACTTGGCTTTATAGCGTGTTGTGAAATCATATTTATCATTGATCATCTGGCGCATTCTGCGGCTTTTTGCTATTGCCAGCAGGCGGTTTGTACTGTTTTCCGACCCACCCAGAAGACCTCCAAAACCCAATGAACTCAGACTGCTGCTGATAGCTCCAAATGCTCCAGAATTTGAACCAGGAGGTAGTATTGTAGCACTGGCTTTATACCATTTGGGAAGGATAAGGCTTATCCCGGCAGTAAATACTGCCGTAATTAGACAGATGATTATTATTAATTTACGGCTACTCCAGATTAATTCCCAGAGTTTTAGGATATTTACTTCTTTTTCCTGCATTATATCATCCTTGTTATTTTTTTACCACATTCCTCTCTGCGATTTACATGTCAACTGAAAACAGGGCTTTCCACAACTAAGACCTTGCGAATGGTGTTTACACCTCTGCAATGGTCGATCAGGCAAATACCTCACTCATAACGATCAACCATCGCAAAGGTACAAGACCGCTTGCAAGGTTTCAGCAATATTATTTCAAGTGGTTGCATGATCATATTACTATTCCCACCGGACAATGATCTGATCCCATAATGGATTGCTGGATGAATGCTGAACTAAGGTTATTAATAAATTTATCATTTACCCAGAAGTAATCTATACGCCATCCTGCATTACGTTCTCTGGCTCCAAACCGGTAACTCCACCAGGAATACTGATCCGGACTAGGATCAAAATACCTGAATGTATCCACATAGTTATGTTCCACAAGTTTATCCAGCCAGGCACGCTCAATGGGCAGGAAGCCAGAATCTTTCTCATTCGCCTTTGGATTCTTAAGATCAATTTCTTTATGGGCTGTATTATAATCTCCACACACAATTATATTCTTTCCTGATTTCACGATAGAATCCATCTTATCAAGCATTTTATCATAAAATTCTAATTTAAAAGCAAGCCGTTCATCGCTCATCTTACCATTAGGAAAATAACAGTTGATAAGAACAAATTCATCGAAATCTGCTATTATTGTTCGCCCTTCTGGATCATTGTCATCTAAGCCGGTTTCGATTGAAAGTGGTTTACTGCGGGTAAATATAGCTGTGCCCGAATATCCCTTTTTCTCTGCAAAACTCCAATACTGCTGGTAATAAGCAAGTTCTGCTAATTCTTCCGGGATCTGTAATTCCTGAAGTTTGGTTTCCTGAATACATAGGATATCAGGCTGCACATTTTTAATATAATCCAGAAAATTCTTTTTCATTATCGCTCTCAGACCGTTTACATTCCATGAGATTATTTTCATTTACGTAACTCCTTTTCATACTTGGTGATCACTCCCACTCGCTCACACTCTTTATAGATGGGGCAGAGGTCACAATGTGGATTACGGGGACTGCATAAATTCTGTCCAAAAGATACCAGATATGAATTATACATCGACCAAAGTTCTTTTGGCAGTTTCTCCCTTAAAGCCATTTCTGATTCAAAGGGAGTTGATGTGTTTATATAACCCAGTCTGTTACTGATCCGGTGAACATGAACATCAACACAGATCCCGTCTTTTTCAAAGGCAATTGTTCTCACCAGGTTAGCCGTTTTTCTGCCCACACCCGGTAATTGCAGCAGTTCATCTATAGTTTCCGGCACTTTGCCATCAAATTTACTGATCATCACTTCCGGCAGTTTCTTTAAGCTCTTTGCTTTATTATGATAAAATCCCACTGGATAAATAAGCTTTTCAATTTCTTCTATGCTGAGTTCCTGCAATTCTTCCACCCTGCTTATCCGGTTGAATAAGCGCGTTATTGCTTCTGAGGTGGTTTTATCTTTAGTTCTGGCGCTTAATATTGTCCCTATAAGGATTTGCAGAGGGTCATTAGACTGTGCTTTGATCAAGTCAATCACGGGTGCTTGCGATTTTTGGAACTCTTTACCCAGGATATGGTACACTTTCTTGATATCTGTCATTTAATTCACTCCGGTATAAAAAAATGGTCGGGATGATAGGATTTGAACCTACGACTCCACGGCCCCCAGCCGTGTGCGCTACCGGACTGCGCTACATCCCGACGTGGGTGCAAATAGATTGATACTGCCTTTTTCTGGCAAGCATTATTATTGCTTTTTCTGAATTATTTGACACCTATATCTCAGATTTATTTTATCGTACAAATTTTAGGTGGAGTGCAGGATGATCGAAATGTTATTTGAAGTTTTTAAGCATGCGATTATGATCACAGGTTTTGTCTTCGTGATGATGCTTGTGATAGAATATGTAAATGTCCAGACAAGGGGTGTCTGGCAGACCTTTATCAACAGCAGCCCCTGGAGTCAGTATATACTTGCTGCTGCTTTAGGTGCCATTCCCGGGTGCCTGGGGGCCTTCACTGTTGTTACTATGTTCTCGCATGGGATTATCTCTCTGGGTGCTGTGGTGACGGCAATGATCGCTACCAGCGGAGATGAAACTTTTGTGATGCTGGCAATGATACCCAAAAATGCCCTGCTGATTATTGCTCTCACATTTATTATCGGAATCTTTGCTGGAATTTTTACTGATAAGCTGTTTCCCAAATTGAGCCATATTAATAAATTCGGTGAATTACCTATTCATAAAGAAGAAAAATGCCTTTGCTTCTCTCCTGAGAATCTGGCTAAAAACCTCAAAAATCTTACTTTCCAGAGAATCGCTCTTACAGTGATCATTGCATTATTACTCGCTGCTATCGGGTTTGGCTATATTGCTGCTGATATGAAACCATGGATGATTACCACTATTAATATTGTATCAGCAATCTCACTGTTTATTGTTCTTACTGTTCCCGAACACTTCCTCAAAGAGCATCTCTGGAATCATATTGTAAAAGTTCATATCCCCAGAATATTTATCTGGACTTTTGGTGCTCTTCTACTGATTCATATTCTTATGCACTATATTGATGTTAATGTCTGGGTGCAAACCAATATTTACATGGTACTGGTAGTTGCTCTGCTGGTTGGCTTGATCCCTGAATCAGGTCCCCATCTGGTTTTTGTTACTTTATTCGCTTCCGGCACTATTCCATTCAGTATTCTGCTGGCAAATTCCATTGTTCAGGATGGACATGGCATGATCCCTATGCTTGCAGAAAGCAAAAGAGGCTTTATCATTGTTAAACTTATCAATCTGGTTGTCGGTGCTGTTATTGGAGTTATTGCCCTTTCGATTGGATTTTAACCCAATCAATGAACCTGATAATGTGTAATTGCGTTTGTATTACTTCAGATTATTTTAAAACTTGTAACTGCAAAAAAGTACCGGATTTCAACTATTTTCTCAACTAAATATTACTTTAATGCCTGTAGATAAATAATTTAGAGATTGATTTAACGATTTAATACCCTCCCTTTACACCTAGAGTGGGTTCCCTGTGGCTTCTTTATCGATATATTTATCTTACAACTACATTATAATACTTATGTTATAATGAAATAAAATTGTTTTCCCCTTAAGTCTGCTCTGTTCGCTTAATGATCTCGTTTTGCAGTTCTATGCCCAGATCATTGAAGTAATCGCTGTATCCCGCTACTCTAACTATCAGGTTCTTATAATTCTCAGGATTTTTTTGTGCTGCCCTCAGAGTACTAGCATCAACCACATTGAATTGGATATGATGACCACCCATGGCAAAATATCCTCTCACCAGGCTTGCCAGTTTGCTCATCGAATCAGCGCTCGAAAAGAAATCCGGAGTGAATTTCTGATTCAATAGCGTTCCACCGGTTTTTGAGTGATCAATACTGGCAGCAGAATTAAGCACTGCCGTGGGGCCATTCAGGTCATATCCCTGCACAGGTGATATCCCTTCAGATAGTGGAGTAAATGCCCTTCTGCCATCTGGAGTAGCACCGGTTTTAGAGCCAAAATAGATATGGCTTGTAGTGGGCAGCAGATTAATTCTATGTACTCCTCCAATAGATGTAGGCTTGCCATTCACTGCTTCATAAAAATATTCAAAAACTCTCTGTGCCATGATATCAGCATCTTTATCATCATTTCCCCAGCGCGGTGAGTTCTCCTGAAGCTCATACTGTAATATCTCCCAACCAGTGTAGTTTGCGTCAAGCGCAGTCATCAGATATTCCATAGAAATGTCCTGTTTCTTATATACATGCTCATTTATTGCTGACAGACAGTCAGTAATAGTTCCCAGACCCACGCCCTGGATATAAGTAGTATTATATTTTGCTCCCCCGGCATTATAATCAATCCCATTTTCAATACATCCCTGGATCAGTGTAGATAAAAATGGTGCTTTCAAATACTTTGCATTAAGTTTGTGAATTATATTATTTCCTCTGATCTTGATAGATAAAAAGTGCTCAAGCTGTTTTCTATAGGCTTTCAAAAGGTCTTCAAAATTATCAAATTCTCCTGACTCTCCGTTTTTTATCCCGATCTGCCTTTTACTCACAGGGTCAAAACCATTATGCAGTGTAAGCTCCAATACTTTCGTCAGATTAAAGTAACCGGAAAGAATATAAGCTTCTGTCCCAAATGCTCCCGTTTCCACACAGCCACTGGCTCCACCTCTCCTGGCATCTATCAATTCCTTTCCCTGAGCAAGCAGTTCCTTGATGATCATATCTGTATTAAATATAGAAGGTTGCCCAAACCCGGTTTTTATTATCTTCAAAGCCCGTACCAGAAATTCTTCAGGACTTTTTGCCGATATCTGGATCATGGAACTGGGTTGAAGCAGACGCATCTCTTCGATCACATCCAGGATGACATAGCTTAATTCATTTACAGCATCACTGCCGTCAGGCATAAGTCCTCCCAGATTGATCAGACAGAAATCTGTATAGGTATTACTCTCTTGAGCCGTAACTCCAATTTTAGGTGGTGATGGATGATTATTAAATTTTATCCAGAAGGCTTGTAATAGCTCAATAGCCCGTTCTTTAGTTAAACTGCCTTCAGCTATACCTTTTTGATAAAATGGGTATAAATGCTGGTCTAATCGCCCTGGATTGAAAGAATCCCAGGGGTTTAGCTCACTTACCACGCCCAAATGGATAAACCAGTAATGCTGAAGCGCTTCGTGAAAGGTCTGAGGTGCACTTGCAGGTGTTCTGCTGCATATATCAGCAATTTCCAGCATTTCATCATTCTCAGCAATTTCTCTCAGATATTCTGCATTTCTTTCTGCATATTCTATAATAGCCTCAGCAGCTATCTTCATTGCCGTTAGTTCATCCCTTTTATCCTGAGCTTCCTGATCATTACTAAAATCAAGCTGTTCCATAGCGGATTCTATCTCAGCAATAATATCCTTGAATCCTTTCTCAAATAGCTGATGACCCAGAACAGTATGTCCCGGTGCCCGTTGCTCCTGAAACTCGGTGAATATCCCTGCCCGATAGGCGGTTTTCCATTCCTCATCCAAAGCAGCAAAAAGACGATCTCTATTGGTTTTACCTTCCCAGAAAGGAATTATCTTATCTCTGTATAAGTCAAATATCTCCTTTGATGCTTTAAAGGATACTTTCTCCCTGTCATTCATTATCTTAAGGTCATTAAGTGAATGAAGAGTGATCTCAGGATAGGTAGGTGTTGCCTTTGGTGCTTCTCCCCGTTCGCCTATTATCAATTCACCTTCTTTATAATACAAAGCCTTATGCTGCAAAAAATATCTGAAAGCTTCTGCTCTTTGAATGGCTACTGGTTTGCAGGCTGTGTCACTTTGTAAATAATAGTCAGTTATCAAATTAGCCCGTTCATCTGAAATACGGTTAATAGCTGATAATGAATTGTTTCTGAGTCTTTCTATCCTTTTATTCATCTAATATTATCCTCCAGATTGAACAGTAAAGCCAGCCTTCTCAAATTTTGTGATGCTTGCTTTTAGAAATTCTGCTGAGCAACTGAAGCTCTCTGAGTTTTCTCTCAAACTAAATCTCTCAGCCTTATGTTTTGCCAGATCATGATAGGGGAGAAGTGCCACTTTTTCTATCCCTATACTTTGCAGTATAGTGATAATATCATCAATATCTTTTCCATTAACTTCTTCGATCAAAGGTATCCTAACCTGGATAGTTGCTCCAGCCTTCTGGAGCTTTCTCAGGTTATCCAATATCAGCTCATTATCTACACCAGTATACTTATTATGATTACTTAATCCTTTTATATCATATAAGATAAAATCAATTAGCTCAAGTAGTTTCTCAATATCATTCCAGTCCCAGTATCCCGATGTATCAAGGGCAGTTGTCAAATTATTATCTCTGCAGAACTGCAGGCATTCATATAAAAAATCTGGCTGAGATAAAGGCTCTCCACCTGAGAAGGTAATCCCGCCACCAGATTGTTTGTAGAATTCAATATCTTTCAGTAATTCAATCCCCAACTCTTCCACGGTCTTCTGATTTCCCAGTGTCTCAAGTTTTTCAAGTTCACTTCCATTGGATAGTGTTATCTTTTTCTTATATGTAAAGGGTTCTGCTGACCAGCTTTCGGGATTATGACACCACCTGCAACGGAGAGGACAGCCCATAAAAAACACTGTAGTCCTGATCCCCGGACCATCATGAACCGAAAATCTCTTGATCGCAAAAACATTCCCAATTGGCAATATTCCTCCTATTTACATTTATTGCAATTTATCAGTCTGTAATCCCGTGTCAAGCATCTAAGAAAAGATTGTTAAAAAAATGCTGAAGCCTGCAATTATTGTTAGGCTTCAGCATTTGATCTTATTTTAACAACTAATCAGGTGCTATTTAAGCAATATCATTCTGCCTTCAGCTGTTTCGTTCTCTGATTGTACTTGATAAATGTACACTCCGCTGCTTACCCTGTTTCCGCTTTCATTTCTGCCATCCCAGACGATGTTATGAGATTGAGCTTTCAATACTCCATTTACCAGCGTAGTAACCTTCTGCCCCTGTAAATTATAGATAGACAGATCCACATATCCTTCCTTTGAAGTCGAGAACCTGATGGTTGTTTCAGGATTAAAGGGATTAGGATAATTACCCATAAGGGAAACTGCACTCAACTCATTATCACTTGTTCCAGTTGGCGTATAGATAAATTCCACTTCCACAATTTCTGATTCTCCGTCTTCATAAATTGCTATTATAGCCACAGTATAGATTTCTCCTTCCATCAAGCCAATAAACATGTACTCTTCAATATCAGGCTCTACTATACCCTCTAATTCGCCATTAAGATAGATTTCAAAACCGGTAAGCCCTTCCATTGAAGGATCCTCCCAGGTCATTAATCCAGTAGTGTTATCTATATTTACATGTGCTGGCGGTTCATAAATAATGATCAGTTCAAATTCATATACTCCCAGATCAATAACTGCCTCGCCATCTCCATCACCATCCATGATCCGCATCAAGCCATCAAGATCAGTCTCTGGCAAAGTAAAGGAAACCAGATCAGCATCCCCGGCATCTATACAGGGTGAATCTTCCATTAGATGAAGATCATAATTAGCCATATCAATCAGTCCAGGATCATCTGAAATTATGTTTTCACCTTCAAATCCATCCTGTATGCAGCAATTAGCTATAGTTCCACTACTGCCGTTCTCAAGGGCGATTTGATTTGGCATATTTCCCCATAAAATGGAGTTATATAAACTTAATGTCCCACCAAAGATCCAGAATGCTCCACCATTCATGGGTGATATATTATCTATAATAGTAAGGTTTGATCCTTCCGTTGTGCAGGATGTTAATCCTAATGCTGCTCCCGATCCATTACTAGTATCATTATTGATAAATATCAGGTTTGAAAGGCTGAAAGTTGAGCCTACTCCATAAATCCCACTGCATGCTCCGGCAGTATTATATTCAAATATGCAATTTGTAATTGTCACATCAGAGTTATCCCAGGCACTAAATCCACCCGCAAAAACCGCTGAATTATTCGAACGAAATTCACATCCATCAATTACAGGTGCAGAACCGTAAACGACCATCCCTGCACCATAAAACCCGCAACTGTTTCCTACGAAACTGCAATTGGTGATACTGATATCTGAAGCATTATTCAAACTTATTGCTCCTCCATCCCAGGCTGCATAGTTTTGATAAAAATAACAATGATCTATAACCACATTATTGGAATTATCACAATAGATTCCTCCACCATTAGACATTTCATCTCCGCCAATAGCTGCACTTCTTTCTATTCGGCAGTATTGCAATGATGAATCCTCCAGTCCATTACCGGTGCAATTCATAAATCTGATACCCTGCCAGCCGATTGCACCTTCTGCACGGGATACAAGAATCGAGTCAGACTCCGTACCAATCGCAGCAAGTCTCCCAATTACTACCAGTGAATAATTGTCGTTAAAAAGTATCTCCACACCTGCTTCTACTTCCAGAGTAGATTCAGCAATGATCGTGATATTACCGTCAATGTAATAGGGGCTCTCTTCCAGTACCCAGTTGCCGCTTACTTCTCCTCCCGGGATTGTGATGGCATGCACACTCGAAAATGCCAGGACAATAACTAAAACTAAAATCATTTTTCTCATTTTTTCTCCTGTGATTTGATTATTATTTTATATTCTTCCAAACTTATCGATTTTGTTAGATAAAGATCAAATAATTGATGAAAGGTTTTTGCCAGATCAGTATTCTCAAATGATGTAAAGGTAAAATCAGAAAATGAACTTTCCTGATTCTCCATCGTAAATACGGCTATTTCTTCATCAAATATAAATAGCTTCATGGGCAGACTGTCAGTCACATATATTTCCTCACCCATACTCTGGAAATATTCCAGTCTCTTGACAAAGTTTTCCAGATTATCAGGCTCTATCTCATGAATTGCTCGATATATAACACCTTTTTTCGCACTGGCTTTCTGGGGTAGATTCAAGGTTTTCAAATTGTCTACATCCATGATATAAGGTGGTTTACTGAATGCAAGCACTTCAGATTGAGCATCCTTTTCCAATCGTTCAAGCGTCTCAATTATGGAGCTTCGTGAATGAAGTATCTTGATCATTTCTTTATGATTATTGTTATGCTCCGCTTCATAATAGGGTTCAAGGTCTCTTGCCAGCTTGTCCATAAGTCTCATTCGCATATTTAAAGTTGTTTTCATACTGTTAAATGCTACCTCAGGATTTATTGCTATTATCGTCTTAACATTGCCATCTATTTCCCGCACACAACCCTTTTGCACTAAAGTCGATATTATCCCATAAACATTGGAGCGATTTACTCCAATTGTCTGAGCTATCCGGGTAGCAGTAAGCGGTTTCTTCAAAAGCAGTAAATATGCCTTAGCCTCATTTTCTGTAAGTCCGGTTAACACCAGATCATTTACAAACCTTTGCACTAATCCTCCTTTTGTACCTTGATGGTACAACAAGTAAATCTACTCAATTTTTTGTCAAATAAATTTTGTAGTAATACGGTACAACAACTCAATGATGTCATCGAGTCCAGTTTATTATAAGTTAAAGCATTTTCTTATTAACTAATAGATAAGTAATTGATATATTACATAATTAGAAAAATTTATGATCATTTGGTTGATTACATCCGGAACAACAAAGCACGTACTCACATTTTAATGTCACTACGTGCTAAGTTGCTCCGACAGATATATTCCTATTGGCAAATATGAATAATATGGTGATATTTTATTTATTATCAGATTAAATTGGTAACTAAATTAGAAGGTAAGATCTAACACCAGAAATTCAAAGTCCATGAAGAAGGGGCCGGGTTTCATCCAATTGCTATCATATTTAAGATCATCGCCATCTACAGGTATGTGCATATTCAATTGATTTCTAATGTAAAAATGATCAGATAAGTAGGCTTTATTACCCAGACTGATGGCAATATTATATAGCATATCATAATATTCACTATCACTATTGTAATGTTTAAGATGTTGAACTTTAAAAAAGTCCATTCACAGATCATAATACCAGCCATGATTACCCATGTAATTTCTTGATTTTAAGCCATATACTGTAAGGACATCATACTTCTCATAGATATCACACCAATCTGCTTTTCTTTATTGAACCGGTATTACCCTGTTTCCAGCAGATATTGAATTTATGGGATGGATTCAAAAACAAATAATTCATGAAATTGAAATCTATTGAGATTTACTCCTTTGGCTGCTCGGTTTCATTAATTTTGTCTTTATCAATTATCTTTGCAGATGGAGGTGCATGAAGCCGAGGTTTAACTTTTGTGGGATCATAATTATAATTTGTGAAATCTCCCAGATATAAAGAAAAGAATAAACCACCAAAGGGAGCTGATCGATTAATATTTGCAGTGACATTAAACCCATATCCGAAATTGTTACTAATTCCTTTTGTAAAATTTAGATCAGCAGCCAGCCCATAATCAGTTACCTTCACTAAACCAGCTTCATCGTCAGGATAATTCCGATATAAATTAATCATACACGGGCCTACAGAAAATGCCAGATAACCCAGTGTTCTGGTATTGAAATTAGTAGTCATTCCATATAATAAAGCAGTTTCATGTAAAGAATATTCTTCAATTAAAGGTAATGCAAGATCTATTACGTAATGTCTGAGACAATAATAAGTGTTATTTCTTACCAGACTCATATTAAACTGGTACATAAGACCTATACCAAATCCCATTGAGGGGATAAAGACAGGCTTTTCCACCTTAGCTTTTGTATCTTCTTCTGCCAATAAATTACCGCATAGTATAAATATCAGAATTATTGTAAATACTGCTCTCTTCACTATAACTCCTTGAATTATATAGAATATAATCTATTTCTAATATAATAATTTCATATATTTGTTTGTCAATGAAAAAAGACTCAATACCTTAGTTCTGTAATACACTGAGACTTTCTTAATGATTATTACTTTATTCGGTTTGACTAAGCGATAAAATTGCTTACTTTATATGTTATACTTGAATATGGGAGAAAAACATGTTATCTGATTTAGAAATTGCCGGAAGTATCAAACCTCTTAAAATTGATGAAATAGCTGCCATATTAGGTCTTTCAAGTGATGACCTGGAACATTATGGAGATTATAAAGCCAAGCTTAAACTGACCAGTCTGGAAGAGATAAAGAAAAAGCCAATGGGAAAACTCGTACTGGTATCAGCTATCACTCCCACTCCTGCCGGAGAAGGGAAGACCACAGTCTCAATTGGTCTGGCAATGGCATTGAATAAAATTGGTAAATTGACCAGTGTTGCCTTGCGGGAACCATCTTTAGGTCCCGTATTTGGCATGAAAGGTGGGGCAGCAGGTGGTGGATATGCTCAGGTATTGCCAATGGAAGAGATCAACCTTCATTTCACTGGTGATATGCATGCCGTTACTGCTGCTAATAATATGCTCTCTGCTTTGATAAATAATTATATCTATCAAGGTAATGAATTGCAGATAGATCCCCGTAGAGTCACCTGGAAAAGAGTGTTGGACGTGAATGACAGGATGCTGCGGGACGTAGTTATTGGTTTGGGTGGTAAATCACAGGGCATTCCAATGGAAGAGGGATTTGATATTACACCGGCTTCCGAGATCATGGCAATATTATGCCTTTCTAATGATCTGACTGAATTGAAGCGTAAAATAAGTGAGATCACTATTGGTTATAATTATCACGGAGTTCCTATTTATGTGAAGGACTTAGGATATGAAGGGGCAATTACTGCTCTGCTCAAAGATGCAATCAAACCTAATCTGGTTCAGACTACTGAGGGCACTCCAGCTTTTGTGCATGGTGGTCCTTTTGCAAATATTGCCCAGGGAGCAAACAGCATCATAGCCACAAAAACAGCTTTACGGCTAAGTGAATATGTGGTAACTGAAGCAGGATTTGGCTTTGATCTGGGAGCTGAGAAATTTTTTGATATTGTCTGTCCGATCGGCAGGTTTTGCACTAATGCCACAGTGCTGGTAGCAACTATCAGGGCATTGAAACTGCATGGTGGAGCAAAAAAGAAAGAACTTGATCAGCCTGATCTGGAAGCATTAAAAGCAGGACTTCCTAACCTGGAAAAGCATTTGGAGAATACTAAAAAGTTCGGCATGCAGTCTATCGTTGCTATCAATAAATTTGCTTCGGATTCTGAAGAGGAATTGCAGGAAGTAGTTAGCTTTGTGAAGAGCAGGGGTTTTGACGTGAGTATCGTAGATTTTCATGGTAAAGGTGGTGAAGGTGGACTTGAGCTGGCAGAAAAGGTATCAGCTATGATCGAATCAGAAAAATGTAAATTACATAATCTCTATGACCTGGAAACACCTGTTAAGGATAAGATATTCAAGATCGCTCATGAGATATATGGGGCAGAGGCAGTTGACTATCAGCCTGCAGCGCTGGCAGCTCTGCGGACAATAAAGAAATACGGTTATGAAAACCTGCCCATCTGTATTGCTAAAACCCAGAAGTCACTTTCTGATAATCCTAAATTGCTGGGTAGGCCAAAGGATTTTCTGGTTACTGTGAGAGATATATTGATATCTTCGGGTGCCGGATTCCTGGTGCCTGTCACTGGTGACATCATGCGGATGCCAGGCTTAACCAAAAATCCCTCAGCAGAAAATATGAATATCGATAAGGATGGCAATATCAGCGGGTTATTTTAATCGGGAGCTGGAGGAAACGAAGAGGTGAAGGGGAGAATAATTGAAAATGGTAAATTGAAAATTAAATGTGTTAAAGATAATACAGACCAGGGGGAATAAACGAAGGTGTGAAGGGGAGAAAGTGCGAAGGTGTGATTTAATGTAATGTAATCAGCCCTAGGCTAACAAAAATGTAATAAAGTTAAATATAGTGGTATATATATTCGAAAAAGGGGCAAAAATGTTAGGAAATGCCGTAACTGACATAATAGAATATAGTTATAACCTAACATTTTCCTAACATTCCTAACATTTATCTATCTATTGTCGTGAAATGTGAGAAGTAAGAAGTGTATATTGTTGATAAATACAGCTTATTTTTTGAGATATTGATTACAGTAGGAAAATGTAGGAAATTGCAGTATGCTAAAAAGTGAAATATAGGGGTATGTATATCTCAAAAAGGGGCTAAAATGTTACTTATTGCTGTAACTGACATAATGGCTTATCTTTATGAGGTAACATTTTAGTAACATTTGGTAACACTTTGCTATTTATTGTCGTGAATTGTGAGAAATGAGAATTTGACATAAAACACTGATTACGCTGATAAGAAGTTAAGTAATGATGAATTTTGGATTTAAAATTTTGAATGAGAATAAATTAAACCTAAACTGAGCGATTGCTATATCACTTTCCACATTTACAGAATTGATTGTTAAAATAGGACTCATTTCTTCTAACGAAATCATAAATTATGCTTTGCGATTTAATTTTTGGGTGTGT
>Ga0075121_1001668_pt1 | contig 13467 bp, 6 predicted proteins | sample AntAceMetag02UKG_FD_69793 | JGI IMG/M metagenome (GOLD analysis project Ga0075121, IMG submission 69793) | Saline lake microbial communities from Ace Lake, Antarctica - Antarctic Ace Lake Metagenome 02UKG | ecosystem: Environmental > Aquatic > Non-marine Saline and Alkaline > Saline | place... | reverse complement strand
TACTTAAAACTTTTAGCATTATATTTATATTAATAAAACAGTAATAACTATATAATGCAAATATACAAAGTCTGTAGCAATTAGCAAAAATCTGAATTAAATATTTTAAAAATCTGAAGTTTTCTTCTTTTGTAAATATTCTTTTGTTTGTCATAATCGTACAAATTTATAGATTTTTAACTATAACTCTGTCCGACTTTCTGGGTGTACTTTAACAATTATTTGGGGAAAAAGGCATAAACATCAACATCACAACTAAATAAAAACCAAATAGGTTGGAATATCACCGGTGTTATTGTTGGATTTTTGATTGTAATTCCAATGTTATTTTCACAATTATTTCTTTATCACAAATAAAATATTAAATTTACATTGTTTTTGTGATAAAAAGCATAAATAAACTAAAAATTTTAAATATATTTGTTGGCAGAATTTATCCAAAAAACATGATTATGAAAAAACAAATTTTAAATTACAGGAAAAACACTATTTTGATTATGTTTTTGCTCTTGATTGTAAATACTATCTACGGACAATTTACCGTTGATTTTGTTTTTACACCAGTTGACCCTATTTGTTCTGGTGAAGTAATATCATTTGAAGCACAAATAACAAACGGTACTGGTGATCCTGAAGACTATACATACTCTTGGTATTCTGACGATGATTTTTTCTCAGATATTGAAAACCCAGATCATACTTTTGAGGCTTTTGGATGTGATTCACCAGCAATATTTGAAATAAAACTAATAGTTGTAGAAAATGAAACACAAGAAAGTGGAGAAGTAACACATTCGTTAAATGTTAAAAGGCGTCCTAATCCGCAAATAACCCCTAATATATTTGATAATTGTGAGGATGCCTCATATGAAAATCCTGAATATCGTATTATATTTTCAGATATAACCAATTATACAGTATGTATATTAAAATATCATATTGACTGGACTGGAGATGGATCTTATGACACAACAATTAATGAAATTGGTTTTACAAATATAACTCATTGGTATACTGAATTAGGAGGATATCTGCTTACAATTCAAGCTGAAGCTATGAATGGATGTGAACTAGGTGTAACAAGTTTTGAAGTGAAGAATGATTTAGACTATCCCATTTTTGATTTAGAGCTTATACAGGCTCCAGACAGTGATACTTGTGCTCCTGTTACTTATAAGATTTATCTTGGAGATGATTATGATCAAAATTCTAGTACAACTACCTATAGGTTTGATTTTGGTGATGGCACTCCTATATTTTCTTGGACTCTAGCTGATGCTATGGAAAATTATGGTGTAATAGAATATAAATATACTAAATCATCTTGCGAGATGCAAGATCAAAAGTTTCATATTTCTATTACATGTATGAATTCATGCCAGTGGGATGAAGCAACAAGAACAACAAGAAGAATCGGGGCAAAACCAATAGCAATCGATGATACAATTACCTACGGGGCATGTGTTGAAGACATAATATATTTTCAAAGTGGAGAATTATACCAACAAGGTTACAATTCAAACTGCGGGGGGGCCACAAATTTTTTTTGGAAGATTGAGGATGTTATTCAATCCTATCAAGAAAACTTTACACACAGTTTCGTTGATGTGGGTACTTATAATGGCTTTTTGGAAATTGAAAATTATTGCGGATCAGACACTGCATATTTTCAGGTAAATATTGATCCCCAACCAGAGGCTTCCGCATTATATAACTCCTTAGAAGGCTGTGTTGATGATTTCATAATTACATTTACCAATACTTCACAGGGTAATCCTATTTCATTTTATTGGGAAATACCCCAAAATAGTGGCGTTAATTTTGTAAATAATACGGGTGCGTATTCAGAAAATCCAGAAATAGAATTTACAGAAAAAGGAATTTTTGAAGTTAAATTTACAGTTGAAAATGATTGTGGTTCAGATGATATAACTTTCGAAATTAGAGCCAAAGATATTCCGGAAATTACGTTGCTAAATCTTCCGCCACCCCCAAATTGCGTTAGTTTTACTTATGTAAATCCCGAAGCAACTTTTAATGCTTCTTTCGGTAATATTTCTTCATACTATTGGGAATTTGTAGGTGGTTCTCCTGTAACTACTTATTATGTACAAAATCCAGATTATGTTAATTATAATGAGAAGGGCACTTTTCCAATAACAATCAAAGCTGTTAATGAATGTGGAGAAGGTTCAAGTGAAAATGAAATCGAAATAAATGAAGAATCATTAATCACGTCATTTCCGGAAGATATGTCTATATGTAAAAATGATACAGAGCAATTTGAGGCCTATGTAAATAATAACCTTGCTTCTGGTGAAAATTGGAGTTGCTCACCCCACCCTAATGATATTACTCCTGAAGGATCATTCACACCTTCCTACGCTGTCAACTACACTATTACTTTCGAATATGGAGAGGTTTCTAATAATTGTTATGTAACTGACAACTTTGATGTAATCGTTAATGATCTTCCTTCAGTAAATGCAGGTGATGATGTTTACATATGCGTAGGCGAAACTGGTCTTATACCACTTGATGGTGATCCTCCTGAAGAAGGAACATGGTCTGGACTTTATGTTGAGACATGTGCATCGGGTTATTGTTTTAATCCTAATGGTGTTAATGTCGGTAATTATACTCTTGTATTTTCTTATCAAGATACTGAAACAGGGTGCGAAGGAATAGATGAAATGACATTTACTATTGAAGACTTTCCTAATCCTAACTTTTCTATTTCAGGCATTCAATGTGTTGGAATACCTATTAAATTTACTGCACCGGCAAATGCTATAGGAACTACTTATTCCTGGATAGTCAGTGGAAATACTTATACTGGTGATGAAATAACACTATCTTTTGATGATCAGGGTGAAGTTATAATAGAGTTAACAGCAACATCACAACACGCTGATTGTGAAAATACAAATTCGCAAACAATAACAATTTATGGTATTCCACCAGATCCTGAGTTTGAGGTCTCTCCTGAATCAGGCTGTACCCCATTAACAGTTACTTTTATTGTGAACTCTTCTTTAGAAGATTTTATAGGTAATTCAAAATGGATGATAGATGGAGAATTTTATTCTGACGAAATTATCCCTCCCGATAAGGAATTTAAATCAGATGATAAAACAGAAGAATACGTATTAACATGGGAATTAAGCAATGAGTGTGGAACTTTAATAAGCGATAGTACTACTGTTGTTGTTAAGCCATTACCTCAATCAATTTTTGGAATGTTTCCCGATACTATATGTTCTCCTGACACAGTGCGTTTTATAAATAATTCAGTAGGAGAGCCTACAAGTTATCTGTGGGATTTTCCCGGATTTGGCTCATCAACTGAAAAAAATCCTCCTTATAAAATATATACCACAGAGGATACTCCAACCATATATTCGATATCTCTTACAACCCAAAACGATTGTGGTGAAAATACACTTTTTAAAGAGCTGGTTGTACTTCCAAATACAATTCAGGTAGGGTTTAATTATTCTCCAAGAGAAGTCTGTGTTGGCAATCCTGTTTTTTTTGAAGGTCTTTTATACGATTCAATTAATATTTATCCATCAATGAAAAAAACATGGGATTTTGGAGATGGGGAAAGCAGTTTTGGTGTTGAGACAATTTCACATACCTATGATACTGCAGGAGTTTTTAATGTAACATTAACCGGTGATAATGACTGTAGTGTGTCTTCTGCTACACATTCAGTAACGGTAAATCCACTCCCTGATTTATGTTTTGATTTTTATGATCCGGTATGTGCAGGTACTCCTGTTCAATTTAATAATTGCTCCCCAAATACTATTGCAAATCTGAGTTGGGATTTGGGAGGTACTACATCTAATGAAATTAATCCAATTCATATCTTTGAGTCTCCAGGAAAATTTGAAGTGATACTTAGCGGCAAAACACCTATTAAAGGATGTTATGATGAATTAAGAGACTCGATCACTGTATTACCTACCCCTAATCCGGTGATAATGCCTCTTGATACATTTGGATGTTCACCATTAACGCTTTCATTTTCCGGTGATCCTGAAAGTTATCATTTGTGGGATTTTGGAGATAGCACTCCTCCATCAAATACAGGTACGCATACTTTTTATAATAATGGGACTTCATCGGAAATATTTAAGGTTATGCTAACTTCCACAAATTCTTCATCTCGTTGTATGAAATCGGTTTCAACAAATGTTACCGTACATCCTACACCTACAAGTGTAATTACCTTTGAAAACCATGGAGGTTATCCACAAGAAGTAACTTTTTTTAATCAATCCAAAAATTTTACTGACGACTGTTTATGGATCTTACCAGACGATATTTATGTTTATAGTTGCGATGATCAGGAATTAGTTTTTGATCAAAATGGTATCCACATTATTAAACTTATAACTACAAATAGTTTTTTGTGTTCCGATACGGTAGAAATATTCTATGAAATTGTACTTACAGGTCTTTATATTCCCAATGCTTTCCTTCCAGAAAGTCATGATCCTGAAGTAAATGTATTTAAAGCAGTTGGTATTGGCCTATTGTCTTATAATCTATCAGTTTATGATACTTGGGGAAATTTGGTTTGGGAAACAAATCACATTGAAAATACAGAACCGATTGAGGGTTGGGATGGAACTGATAAAAATGGACAGCCTCTTCCACAGGATGTGTATATATGGAATGCTCATGCTATTTTTATTGATTTTTCGATATGGAAAGGACAAAATAGTAAAACAACAGGTAATGTAACATTGATCAGATAGGTTGAATTAAATAATTGAAAAAATGATCCTCAAAGTAGCATTAAACAGTCTGTTCAAGTCTCTCAGAAAAGTTGCCTTTTCTATCATTAAACTATTTGTTTTACTCTTTCTTTTCCAATTATCTGGTTTTGCTCAAGACCCCAGCTTTAGCCAGTTTACTTCAAATAACCTTTATTATAATCCGGCCTACGTTGGAAGCAATGAAAAAATTGACATTCTAATCCATTACAGGCGATTTCTCACAAATATGCCATCAAAATTTGAAAACATTTATTTTTCAATTGATTATCCATTTAGTAAAGGAAAACCTATTGGTATGGGAGGAATTGGCATAATGGTTTTTCAAAATACGGAAGGAGATGGGTGTTTAAAAACAAGCATAATTGGTATTCCTCTTTCTACTCAAATTAGTAATTATTCACAAAATTTTTTCATTCAGTTTGGTATCATGCCTTCTATCGTTTTTAAATCCATTGAATGGGAGGATTTTATTTTCGGTAATCAATTAAATCCATATAGTGGATATGATCCCACAATTGCTCCTCCTTTATCAAATGGCCTTGCTACAAGTTTACCTGCCTTTCCTGATTTTTCATTTGGCTTTTTTGGCAAATATATAGATTACCCAACAGGGCAATCGAATATGACTAATATTTTGGAGTTTGGTATTGCTTTCCATCATTTGCCTCTAAATATTAATCAATCGTTTATTAATGGTAATGCTCCATTACCATTTAAATTCGTTGGAAATATAAAATATACTTTTTCATTAGCAAATAACCATCGGGAAATTTTAATACAGCCTTCAGCCATTTTTGAAATGCAGGGGCCTATGAACACCACAATGATTGGAGCAAAGGTTTTTAATAATTCCTTATTATTCGGTGTTGGATTTAGAAAAGAGCAAAGCAAACTGTTGGAATTTAATTCATTTACAATTGAAGGTGGCTATAGTATATTTGATTCCAATAAAAGACTATGGATCATTCTCAGTATTGATGTGCCAATGAAATCAAAATATCCTATTGCAAACACATCTTATGAAGTTAGTCTCAATATTAAAATACCGGACCTTTCAAGGATCATTTGTAAGCCAATTAATGGATGGTAATATTATAGCAAAGTAATCTTTCCGTTTCTACTTCCATATCCCTTCGGGAAACTACCTCTAGGTTTTCTAAACTTATTTTGTTTTTATTGGCCGAGGTATAATTTGTGGAGTTGAAATCCTAAGGTAACCATCAAAGTTTTTGCAGAAATGATTACTCTTGATGAATTAGAATTGGAAGCTATTGTACAGGTTCTTATTAATAACTGTTTCTTATTCATTATTTTCATTTAGAAAATCGGGAGTCCATAGGAATGAAAGGTTTTCTGAACTTCGCAAGCCTAGAAATTGACGTTTTAGCACTCAAAACATTGATTTATAGTGCGGACAGCAACTATATACTTTTAGAATTGGCATGCAGAACTAATGGAGGAAGGTTAAATGCAATTTAAAATAAAAACGAAACAGCCGCCAGTGGAACATCCAATTCTGGAACACTTACCCTGATCTTAATTTTTTCTTTGTTTCTCAGAATAGGTATGTCAACTTCTTTTCCCTGATTATTGATCAGCAGCCTATAAAGGTTATTCACTTTATTCATCTGTACCTGGTCAAGAGGTTTTAAGCCGGCTTGGTCCATGGTTCTCCCGGGCACAACCTTTTGTATTTCAAATAACTCTCCTTCTGGAGTATCGGGTGTTGCATAACGAAAGCCAAGTTGTTTATTTACATGGTATATTGTGATTAGTGAAACTGTCATTTCTGCAAAGAAAAGCACAACAATTAAAATTCCTGCAATTTTCAGGAAGCGATGAAAAACTGCCTTAATATTTACATTCATCATACAGATAATCAGTCTGTAGATACCATAAGCTACCGAACCAAAAATTGCGATAATCAATAATGTAATAATCGCAGCTTCATATTGATATGGGTAAGGATATAACAGGATGTAGATAAGGAAAGTATCCATGGATTTATTTTTTTATTTTTCTTCCCTTTGCCTTAATTTATCATCTTCCATCATTTTCAATATTTTTCTTCTTTTGGCAACCAGGTCTGTCAGTTCTATTAACATATCGATATTCACTTTTCGTGCCATCGGGATAACAAACTCTTCAGTTTGATTTAGGTAATCAGAAATTTTTTGGTCGGAGTGGGTATCGCGGTGAAGGTCGGTGAGGTTGCTGATTCTGTCAGCACATTTAAGCAAATGAGCATTTCTTGAACCGGTGCTAAGTACCCGTTGCAAGTATTGTTGCTTTGTTTCCTCATTACGTTTTGTCACTTCCAAAACCAGTTCAACTACCTGATGACTTTCATCATCAATCCATCTGATCTCATCCACCTGAGTTTCCGGAAGGTCTTCGAGGAAATCATGAAGTAGGGAGGCTTTCAGAAGTATACTGTGGTTGTAAAACTTATAATCAAGCAGTATCCCCAGCGTGGAAAAACAATGCCTGAACTGGTTGCCACCAACTTTACGCTGAACCCTGATCAATGCCGTAGCTTTTAGAATATATGGAGCAAGTACAAGGTTTTTTAAAATTTCCTGATCATTCATGATTGAAATGGTTTATGCTTAACAAAATTACATATTTTTTTCTGTAACAATTTTCTCATTAAAAAATTCTCATCATTTATTTTTTAGATCAGTCAAAGTGCATATTTATCAAATCAACCGATCATTTCCGGACTCCTGAACCTTTATTCCTATTTTACATAAAAATATTTGTCATATTCCTTCTTGAAATCAATACTCGTCCCTTTAATTCTTCCAAAAAGAATAGCCTATGATTCTTCCTTTATCATCATAATCTAAATGAACTTGCCGCTTATTTCCTACATTTATTTTACTAAGATCCCCCATGGAATTGTAAAAATATTTTAATTCTAATCCATTAGGACATTTAATATGACTGAGTAAATTTGCAGATAAGCCTTCATTGTAGTAAGATATTTCCATTTGACTACCATCAAATTGTTTAATCTTATTTAACCGTCCTTGTTTGAATTCAATAGTTGCTTGTTCTTCCTTGCTAAACCATGTCTTATTGATGACCAATTTTGATAAAACACCTGTCGAATCATAAGAAAACAGATCATTACCCCAGGATGATTTTATTGTTTCAATTTGGCTATTTTCATTACGTGAAAACGAATATCCATAATTCTCTCCATTACGTTCCGTAATAAATTGTGAAACTGCACCTTTGGCATCATATTGAATTTCTATATGGAGGTGACTATAATCTTTGATTTCCATAGGTCTTCCTGCGAAGTCAAGATTAATGGTTTCCCATTTTTTTAATTGATCTCCTGCTCCTGGAGGAAAAAGAGTGATGCTTTCAGTTAAACCATCTATGTCGTATTGAGGTTGAATGACAGAGTTTTCGGTTTTTATTGCTTCTAATCTCCCTATTGGAGACCATTGCTTTTGAAGCAGGATTTTATCATCAACATTTAGTTGAGTAAGCCGACCCATTGGGTCATAAATTTCTGTAAACGTGGGTTGGTTCTTGCCTTCAATCGTCCTTTTTGTTTTATCGGCTGACTCAGTAAAATGAGTTTTCTTTCCATCAAGATCAATAAATTCAATGGAATTTCCACCTTTTTCGGGATATTTGTATATTAACTGTGTTCCCTCACTATAACGGATTTCTAAAGGTCTAAAAGAGGCATCATAACTAATAGATGACACTCCTTGATCATCTTTGTGTCTGTCCATATTCAGTATTGTTTTTCCTTGATTCGATGTAAGTGTATAATCCACTCTATTTTTATGATCATCATATTTTGCAATTAATTGACCCTTATTATTGTACTCAAAGCGGTGCAGGACTATTTCATCCCGATTCTGTTTATCATCTAAACTCGAGGTTTCCTGCCTGCTTTTTTCTGACACCCATCTATTTTTATAATTATAAGTAAGTTTTCCTTGTGCCGAAATAACTCCGCTCAGGTTCCCTGAGGAATCATATTCATACGTAACAGTTTGTTCTTCACCGAATTCATTTTTCCCTGTAGCGCTTTTCAGCTTGTTCACATGATCGTATTTAAGATCAATCGAGGCCATTCTGGTTCTACCAAGTAACCCAACTATCTGTCTCACGTTTCCAGTTTGATTCCTGAGATATACCATCCGAAAACCATCTTTTTCAATTGCGATTAAATTTCCATTCTCAGTAAAATGCCATGATTCTCCGGTTTTACCGATCAATTCTAAGGTTGTGTCGGTTAGATAATTTGGAGTGGAATTGGCCAGTCCGAAGAAATCACATTCAGTATCCGGCACTTGAAGCTGTGAATTGAGGATTGGTACTACCTTGATCTCCGAGAATCTTGCGTACATACTATTCAACGGACTTAGAAGCTCATAGGCGGCGTGGTAGCTTACTTTATTTGTAGATCGGTTGGTTGGGACTTTGATTTTTTCCAGCCGGGGAAGGTTCATCGTCCATGCTTGTCCCCATATCTCTTTTGGATTAAAAAATGAATTAAAATGACGTGACAGATGGATATCTCTTCCTCCGGAGATTGGAATCAACATATCAACTTCATTGATTCGGCATGGTGATAAGGCCTTAGTTTCAGCACCAGGTAACTGAATTGTTTGATAGGATTCATTTTCTATCTCAAATATGTTGTACTGAAGCGGTGTAGTTTGCGTGTTATATTCCTGGATAGTTGTCGAAAGAGTATTGGCAAGTTTAAGGGTATGCTCTCCATGCTTTCGTTCCTCTTTAGGAAGTTGCTTGAGATCGTCAATGGTTTTGAACTGCCTCACTTCCTTGCTATTAGCAGACAATGAAACTCCTCCGAAAATTTGTGCATTTACATTTTTATTTGTTCGTGTAACGAGCAAGGCAGGTGTATGCTTCTCAAATTGCACTTGCTGCACCTCATAGCCTCGCATCCAAAAAGGCATTGCTATTCCTTGATCACGCATCTTCTCTGCAATAGCGGTAATAAAGGCAATTTGCCGTAATTCTGTAAAAACCTGTACAGAGTCTTGCAAACCCAATCCGGCTGGTGACTTGAGGTATTGCTCTTTAGCAATAGCATCATAATTCTTGGTGAACCACTCGGTAAAATTCATTGCACCGAATGAGGATGTTCCTAGTGTATCATCGACTAATTCTCCTTCTTCCCATTTCATTACCTGTGTTTTCAGTTTGAGGGGAACATCGAATAGTGTCAAGTCGTTATTTTTTGTGGTGAATTGATTTACTTCGGCAGGCACGATCCAGAACCTTTCCCATTTCCCTTCATATTTGGATGTATTTAAAACGCCATCGCCAAAATATATGGAGTTTAAAACATCCTCATATCCAAATACTTTACTGATTACATCATTTTGGGTAATATTATCAACACCGAGCATGTAAGCTTTCATTAATCTATCGGCATGGTATAGTACCCAGCCCACATAGGTGTTTTCAGTTGCTTTTCCATGCTTAATGATCATTGCAGAGTGTTCCGGGTCTTTGGGATTAGGATCAATGGTTACGTTTGGCCCTTCGCCGTGGATATAAACTGAACGAAAAACAGTGACAATATCATCAATCCTCATTGATGGCAAATTGGTTTCCTCTCCATTATTGATAATAAGGATAAAGTTGTTATTAGCATCTATTGTTAATCCTTTAATCTGGCCAATCCCAACAAGCGCATCCCCTGCCCCTGCAAGAGAGACGCCGCCAACATTTGAGGGGGAGATTTCATCTCCGTAGGCAGGTTTAGCGATAAAATCGTCTACCCGTTTAACTACTCCCTGGATTCCCCCGATAATTGGATAGGCAACTGTCTTCCATGTTTGGCGTTGCCACGTGTCACCATCTAATCCAAATGAGGAAGGTTTTATTCCACTTTTTTCGCCTACATAGTGAACGACCGACCATACAGGGGTAAGTGCTGCAGCCGGAGGCATATATCTTGCAAACATGGTATTCTCGGCTATTTGAAATTCGGCAGGATTGGGGATCTTGGCACCGGGGTTATCCACTTTATATGAATCCAAATCCTGACGCCATTTATAGGTCAAATCAAAAGCTTGTTCGTAATCACCTGGGTATTGACTTTTGTTGATCGAATTGTCCATTATTTGATTAATAACCTCATCCCTTGTAGGTGTAAACCAAAAATAATTGAAATCATCTTTCACTATTCGCAAAGACGGCCAAGCCCAATTTTCTGGACCCCAAATAAATTGAGGCCAGGAGCCATCGGTATCAATAAAATTTACCGGATCATGTCCGCAATAAGCATAGGGGGATAGATTCTTCTGAGACCCTGTGGGAGTTCGCTGCTCCGGTTCTATTTGCATAAATTGCCCCAAATTTGGATTATAAACACGTGCTTTTGTTAAATATAGCTTTGCTTGTGAGTCGTAAAACAACCCTGAAAACCCAACAGTTAACTCATTTTCACTAACGTCATATTTGGGTTCTCCAAATGTGGAATAGTCCATTTGCTGTTTGACCTCACCCTTCGCATCCACAATCAATCTGGCTGAACCGAGATGGTCGTGCAAAATATATTCAATCTGGCCATCTGTTATTTTGATCAATGGGCTGTTTTTGTCCCATATCAGCATGGTTTTTCTACCTGCATGATTTTCCGTTACCAGAGGTTGCCAAAAATCGGACAAGGGATTTGAAATGAATTTTGTTTTTTCTTTATCAACTTGGCGCTCTATCAGATTCCCACCGCCATCGTATTTATAAAAAACTTTATTGTTCGCATTTATCAACTGTTGATCCTGATTATAGCCGCATTCAAACTGGGAATTCTCAATATTTATTGATTTAAGATTCCCAGCGGCATCGTAACTGCATTCTTTTCCATTAAAGCTGGTTAAACGGCCAGCCCAATCGTATTCACTTAATTGATCTTTACCATCATGTGATGTTGTTCGTACGCGATTCCCAAGCATATCATATTCATATTTGTAATCGCTCCCTGATTGATCTAAAACTTGGATTATTCTACCTACATTATCATACTTATAAAAGGTGACTTTTTCGCCGTTTTGCGTTTTTTCAGATATGGCATCGATCAAACCATCCGGTCTGTATTGATAACGATATTCAGCCAATACAAAATTATTACGATCAATATGTGTTGTTTTCAATTGCTGCCCGTTTGCCCCGAATTCCCAAACGGTTTTTACTCCATTGGACAACTTTCGAATTACTTGTCCCTGTCCCAATTGATATTCATAATTTATAGTTCCAACCGGAGTGTTGAGGGTAGATAAACGTCCCAGAAAATCATAAGTGTAATTGATTGTATAAAAATCACCGACTGACTGACTGGCAATTCTATCTTGAATATCGTACTGGTATTTAATAGCAGGTTCTCCTTTGCGTTGCACAAGAATTAAACGATTAAAATCATCGTATTGGTAATTGACATCGCCATAAAAATCCTTCATGGAGTTTAGAAGATCACGATCATCAAATGCAAGTTCAACAATATCCCCTTCATCATTTGTTTTTTTTACAATGGTTTTTCCTGATAAGTCCATAGAATACCTAAATAGGGTTTTTCTGCCAGCTGGATCTATAAGTTCTGTTGGTCTGTCTTTATCATCAAATTTTCGTTGCCATGATATTTTTTCACTAGTGTCAATGTTAGGTTGCGATTGTGAATACCCTATTTGGAGCATAAATTCAAGAAACATAAAAGTAATAAGGGTCAATGTTTTAAAGATAGAATCTCCTTTGATCATCGGTTTGCTCTGATTATCAATTCTTTTTCTTATTATATTCTTCATACTTATCTGTTTAAATTATTTTTCAATACAATTCTATTAATAAATTATTCTAGATTTTCTTTCCCCAAAAAAAGCATAAAAATTAACACCATAAATTTATAAAAGCAGCATAATTATTTGATTAAACTATTAATAATTTGTGAGTTAGTTATGTTTTCCAAAACATATAATTATTTAATATTGCAAAGATACGAAAAGATACGGGTATTAAAAATTGATTTTAACCATTGGTTATTAGAAGCCAACTATTTATTAAACATAATTGATGATTTTCATTTTTTAAACTTAATAAAACAATTTACTCCATTAAGTAAACAACAATATAGTTTTGATTCTGTTTTATCATTTTTATTAAACCACAGTATCTATTCCGCCAAAAAGCCTCTTGCCCAATTATTAAAATCTTGTGGATTTTAAAAAAACAACGCTTGTTAATGTTTGTTGGCCAAGACTACAAGTCTCCACAGGAACAAGTTATATCATTTCCCCATATACCCATATTTTCCCAAAACCGTTATCTAAAGTTCAATGTTTTTATAATTTTAATCCCAAGTTTTACAAGAAAGGGTAATGAGTTTTTTTGTATGTGCAAATAGTTACATTTTGTTGAGCCGAAACTTTTATAAAACCTCGCTAAATTCGCATCCATAGAGCCCTCGAAATCAAGAGTCAATGCAGTTTGAGAATTATTTTTAATAAAACTGTCGATCAATAATGACATTGCTCCGCTTTCTCTCGCTGATTTATTTACACCAGAAAACAGGAAAATTACTTTCTTATTACTTTGAACGAAAAATGCACCTGCACATAATTCATTTTGTTCGGTATAAGCTCCATACGCATATCCACATGATTTAAAAAGACATAAATAC
>Ga0075121_1001667_pt1 | contig 13470 bp, 15 predicted proteins | sample AntAceMetag02UKG_FD_69793 | JGI IMG/M metagenome (GOLD analysis project Ga0075121, IMG submission 69793) | Saline lake microbial communities from Ace Lake, Antarctica - Antarctic Ace Lake Metagenome 02UKG | ecosystem: Environmental > Aquatic > Non-marine Saline and Alkaline > Saline | place... | reverse complement strand
CATGCTCATCTTGGATCTCGCCTACAATTTCTTCAATAATATCTTCTAACGTTATAAGTCCTACAATACCACCATGCTCATCAACAGCTATAGCCATATGCATTCTTTTTTTTAAGAATTCACTCAATAAATGGTTAACTTTCTTAGTCTCAGGAACAAAAAGCACAGGTCTATAAATATCTCTTATTTTTCTGTCTTCGTTCTTATATATAGCGTTTAATAGATCCTTGTGATGCATAATACCCATAATATTATCTTCTTTACCCTCATAAACAGGTAATCTAGAAAATCTATACTTGGAAAGCAATTCTATTGCTTGCTTAAATGGAAATTCAATATTGATTGAAATCATATCGGTCTTAGGAACCATGATTTCATTAACTAAAGTCTGTCCTAATCCAAAAATGTTTTGTAGCATTTCTGACTTTTCAGTTTCCATTAAACCTTTTTCATCACTATAATCAATAAGAAACTCTATCTCTTTTTCAGTAACGCCTTCTTCCCTTTTATCTAAAATATGTCCTCGGCCAAGCTTTCTGAATATAAAACCAGCTATACTTAACAATAAAGTTACAACTGGATATAAAACGTGATATAAAAGATTTATCATCCATAAACTTGATTTGAATAACTTCTCATGATGAGTTTTAGCAAGAGTTTTAGGAATGATTTCTCCAAAAATCAAAATCATAATCGTTGCAATACCAACACCTACAAATAAACCGATACCACCAAAAATACGCTCCATAATTTCTGCAATTAAAACAGAACACAAAACGTGTGCAAAATTATTGGCTATAAGAATTGTAATTAAAATACGTTGAGGATTTTTTTCCCAAGATGCAAATAAACCCTTATACCTGGAAACACCACCCTGAAGCTCTTTAACTTTAAAAAGTCGTAAAGCCGTAAAAGCTGTTTCCAAAAAAGCAAACAACCCTGAAAAAAAGAGTGCAACAAAAAACATAGAAAATTCTATAGACAATATGGACATGGAAAGCTTTCCCCTTTTTTAAAATTGTAACTGTTTTTTATCAACTTTTCCTGTGGAATTCATAGGAAGGTCATCCAAACAAACAAACTTACGAGGTATTTTATATTGAGCTAAATTGTTTAAACAAAGCTGTCGCAGACTATCCTGTATACCTTGATCTCCACCCTTAACCGCAACATAAGCAATAGGTACCTGTCCGGATAAAACTTCTTGTCGACCTATAACTGCTGCCTTATAAACCGCCGGATGAGACATTAAGACATTTTCTATTTCTTGAGGATAAATATTAAAACCCTTATGGATAATTAAATCTTTATCTCTACCACTTATTGCTAAATTACCATGCTTATCTAAACTTGCTAAATCGCCAGTGTTCAGCCATCCATCCTTAAGTATCTTACTTGTAGATTCTGGACAATTATAGTAACCCAACATTACATTGTCACCCCGTATCCACAAAACACCCGTTGAGCAAGAACCTAAGGAGCATTCTTTATCATCCCTGATATCACACTCCATGCCAATGAGAACCTTGCCAACCACATGAGTAGCCTTACCATTATTCTCATGATTAACAGCAACAACAGGAGAAGCTTCAGTTAGACCATACCCAGCACAAATTTTACGACCATAAATCATAGCAAATGCTGACCTAATCTTATCTGGCAACATGTCAGCACCACTAACGAACATCCTTACAGAGTCTAATGGTGCAGTCTTTAACAAACAAAGTAGACCATATAAAGCAGGAAAACCAAAAAACAATGTTGGTTTTAATTGTAAGCCCTTTAATATAAATTTTCTATCAATTTTTGGAACAACTATTACACTAGCACCCGTCATTACAGGCAACCAAATGCAGGTATTTTGAGCAAAGCTATGGAATAAAGGCAAAACACAAAACGATCTCTCTCGTCTGCTTTTACCATACACAGTCAATCGTGCATATGCTTGCATAGCATTAACTAAAATATTCCTGGAAGAAAGCATCACCCCCTTGGGCAAACCCGTTGTTCCAGAAGTATAAAGCAATAAACACAGTTCATCAGGACCCAAAACCTCTGGTTTAAAATCAACCTTCTCAGTAACTGTCGTATTCCAGTCAATATCATCCTGAGAAATTATATCTGGAAGCTTCTCAATAAGATTTACCTGAACTAGCTTATCCCAATTTTCTTTTAAATTATTTCCAACAATCGCAACACTAGCTCCTGAGTCTTTTACCACATAAGCTAATTCTTTTTCATGTAAAAATATATTTAAAGGTACTACGACAGCGCCCAAATTCCAGATAGCAAAATATGAGATATAAAAATCGAAAGAGTTTTCAAAGTGCAAAATTACACGATCTTTGGGCTTTACCCCTAACTCTTTTAACTTATTACTCAATAAAACAGATCTAAAATAAAGCTCTTTATAGTTTATCTTTTCATTATCAATTGAAATTAAAGCAACTTTATCTGCAAACTTTTGATAGGCAATCTTCAAAAGTTCACCAGCAAAAATTAACTTACCGTTAACGGTAAGAGACTCTTTAATTCCCAAGAAAATACGCTTCTCGCTTTTTCTTTTCTTAAACAAAACAAATAAATCCTTTAGTTGCTCTATGACTTCCATCTAATAAACTCCACTACTCTTGAATTTCAATAACTCCAACTGGGCACATTTGTGCCGCTTCCCTTATTTTTTCTTCATTTTTTTTTAAATCTGCATCAGGCTTAACATGAGAAATATCTGATACATCAAAAACTTCGGGACAAACAACAGAACATGTCCCGCAAGAAATACACCCAGGCAATATTTCAACCTTCTTCATACAAATATAACCTTAAATATAGTTTTTAAATCAATTTCTTTAATTATTTTCTTTATCAGTCTTATTTATTTTCTTTTAAATGCTCTTTAAGGCTGTCAAAAATGTCAGACTCTCCGCAACCTTGGGAACATCCACTGCATCCTGAAGAACAGCATCCTGAATCTTGATCTTCACACTCTTCATCGTCATCAAGATCTTCATCGTCTATGCCAATAAAAGCATCGACAACCAACTGTAATTCTTTTATATCACCTTTATCAAGAGCTTGTTCAACCTGATCCTGAATTGCTAATAATTCTTTTTTAGCCAACCCTGCTTGATCATAAAGCTTTTCTTTAAAGCTTTCGCTGTCAGATAAATCAATATCTTCGTCAATGACCATACTCAATAATTCGTCAAGCTTTTCTTTATCATCAACTTCGTTGAGCTCATTAATAACTTTACATTGCTCTGATAAAAACTCGATATCTTCATCAAAGAAGGCTAATGCTTCTTCTTTTTCTGCTACAAGGTCATCATATATATCTTTTAAAGCTTCTAAATCAGTTTCTTTGCCTTGATCTTTAAGTTCTTTTGATTTGGTATCAACGGCTGAAAGCATTGTATCAAAGCATGCACCCTCTAAATTCTTGAGTTCTGTATTTTGAGACAACAACAACTCAATGCTGTTCATTAAATTTCCAACCTTTTTTTCTGTATTTTCCATGAGTGTCCTTTGATTTTTATAATTTAACTAGTAATAATATGCTAATATTGTACCTGTTTTTTGCCAAGGCCTCAATCCCTATGATAAAAGATTGAAAAAGCGATCTTTTTTCTATTTGAAACATTAAGCAATAATATGAATTATTTAATTCACCCTTTTCATTTACCTAAAAATCCTTTACTTTAGGCAATTACAAGAAATCATATTCAAATTATATTACAAGGATACCGTGAACATAAAATCCAATTTTTTACTTAAATGCTTTATTACTATCATTTTATCAACAATCAGACCTGCCTTAACCATGCATAAAACCTGTATTCCCCATAATACAAACCCTAAAGAGATGTCTCTGGTAATAGCATACACACAAGATTCTCATCTTAAAGAGCCGTTGATTTTAATGAAAATATTAAAACTTCCTCATGAATCACAGGAATGTTTGATAGTTCCAAGTCGGCAAGATTTCACCGAAGAAATATATCCACATAATAATTATTTCAGTGGAAAAATAACTATCAGTAAACACGAAATCACCACTACGTTCTTCTTTACAAAAATTCGCCACTTTAATCTTTGGAAACAAATACAAGGCAAATATACCTGGGTACCGGTAACCGAAATACTAAAATGTGATACATTTGATAAAAGCTCACAAATTCTTGATATAAATCAAAAATCTATAAAAGTTTCTTGGCATTTCTGTCTGTGTTTACAATATTCAGGGATAATTTGTAATTTACATGATATCGCCGAAGGTAATATTCCATCAAACCTCGAATCAATACCCAAAACTAATCTACGTTCTACTAACCAACCCCAAAAAATAAACTGCTTTATATACACTAAAAGGGGTAAAATATTACTAACTAAAACATCAGGACCAAGCTTAAACGCTGAAGCCTATTGGCGCACGTTTACGTTCAACTTCCCACCTTTTCAACATACATGCCTTCAACACTTATACTCCGAAGTTAACAAAATATACCCAGATTTAATAAATACCAACAACACAAAACTCAAACACACATGTATTTCTTCATATGACATGAATCAAGCTCGAATGGTACATTTTTTCGAATATAATGAAGAAAAGCCTGGATATAACCGAGAACAAACAACTTTAAGTTTTTTCTCGGATAAATTTGATAAATCCGAGGCCTACAAAGAAATTGAATACCAGTGGGTCTCTGCAGAAAAATTAGTCGCTGCCACAAAAGAAATTATAAACAAATATGACGAAACGCTAAAACTACTAGCTCCATTTCGAGAATACACATTAAAAAATCCTTCTGTTAGGGGTGAACTACAAAAAATCGCAGACCTTGCAAAACAAAATTAATATTTATATATTCAACCCAAAGGAAAACATGAACATAAAAAATAAGCTTCTGAAATACCTGTTTATCGCAATACTATTCACCACAAATCACCTATCGGCAATGCAAAACAACACGAGTCGCTTTCCCCGAATTGTTGTTCTGCCGTTCACGCAACACGATGGAGAATACAAAGTTTTATTAGTTCAATCAAAAAAATTTAACATACGTACAGAAGAGTATTTTGCAGGAGGTTATAGCCTACTGGGCGGAACATTGTTTCGTGGCATAGGAGAAAAAGAAAGCATAAAACAATCTCTCTTTGATAAAACAAGGGGAGCTTATAAGGATAACCTAGATAACAACCTCATGTCAGCATTAACGATACATAATTGTAGAGCGTTAAAACCTATAAATAAATCTGTGACACACCCAAAACTTATTTTATTTTTCATAAACATCCCTTACCGCGAGCTTGAGGAATTACGAAGCGCCAAGCCAATATCTGCATTACAAGAAGAAATACTAGATTTTTCATGGGTTTCGGTAAATAATTTAGTTGAAATGGCTGAATCTTTAGAAAAAATAACCATACCCTCCCAAAACCCCTTTTCCATACATGACTGTGAAAACAAATACATACCTATATTTGAAGGCTTTTGGAAGTTATTAAAGTACCACAAAGAACTTAAATTGAATTTGCTAGATATAATAGATAAAGGTAAACCTTGTCACTATATAAGAGCAGCTAGACCTACAGAACCTCCAGCAGCAATGAATATTTATTCCGGTGAGCATTTTGCAAACAATTTCACAACAATTATTGATTCTACTTTTGGACCAAGTTGTACCAATTTAAGCTTTGGTTATTTTATATATACCCATACAGGTGAAGTATTATTAACTAAAATAAAAAAGGGGAAGTATGCTCAAAATACACATTGTTTTTGGAATCTACTTATAGGAAAATACAATATTGATAACCCTAATGATCAGCTTGTATTAGATAACCTAAACAATATCACTCAAAATAGATTTAACGATCTAAGTCTTAAATTAACTAAAACAATAGTAATACCAAATAATCACCTAGTCTTATTTTTTATGGAAGTTGATAACCTAGAGATACCCAAAGAACTTTACGATCAATACAAATGGGTTTATGCCGACGAACTTGCAAATGCCAATTTTTTTGTTAATTCCATATATGACAACTTCGAGAATAAAAGATTAAGGCTTTTTGCTCCTTTTAACTATAGAACTTTAAAAAATCCATCAGTTATACAAGCTCTATTAGATATTGAATGGAATACACTTGAGCGAGAAATATCACGACAACTCGATCTATTTAAATTCGAATAATCTGCTAATCTAAAGTTTGGCATTTTAGTTTTTTAATTTCATAGTTGGGAGAGACTTTATGTTTTTAATAGTAGCCTTGTACGCAATACTAGCAAGTACATTTACACTTGCAAAGACAGTATTATTCTATGCTAAGCCATTTTTTATTATAGGCTTTCGTATGACTCTTGCAGGAATTTTACTCATATTATTCCAAACTATAATAAATAAAAAAGATGTACTCCCAAAGAAAAAAGACTGGCCTTTATTTTTCAAAGTTTCTCTTTTTCATATTTACTTTTTCTTTATGTTAGAGTTTTGGGCTCTACAAAAAATGGCCTCCTCTAAAGTCACTTTAATTTACTCTATCACACCTTTTGTTGCTGCAGCCTTGGCATACTTTTTATTAAAAGAAAAATTATCCAAACGAAAAATATTCGGAATGCTTTTGGGATTTATAGGTTTATTTCCTATTTTCTTTCTTGAACAAAGCGGCGCAGAAGGCGCACAATTTCTTAGTTTTTCACTTAGAGAAGTTGCATTGATTATCTCTGCTACAATCGGTTGTTATGCCTGGTTTGATATAAAGAAATTAATGGACCGCAATTACCCATTATTAACTATAAATGGTATAGCTATGCTTATAGGTGGAATACTCGCTTTAATTACAACAGCATTCACCGAAGGCTTCTCACCTTGCCCAGTTTATGATTTCTGGCCATTTTTGGGATGGTTAATGGTATTAATTTTTGTATCTAATGTTGTTTTTTATAATCTTTACGGCTGGCTGATCAAAAAGTATTCTATCACCTTTGTAATGTTTGCAGGCTTTTTAAGCCCTGCTTTTGGTGCACTTTTTGGTTGGTTCTTTTTGGGCGAAAGCATAACCTGGCACTACTTCTTATCTCTAGGCATAGTTGCTATTGCCCTATTTATTTTTTATAAAGACGAGATCAAGGCTTAGCATGTCCCTCGCTAAATATTTGGCATATATAACAAGTTTTACATTTATAATCTTGTTTATGGGAGCATGTATGAATAAAGAAAAGCCAACACCACCAGGAACAGTAATAATATTAAATGGACCATCCTGTGTGGGCAAATCGAGTATCATTAAAGCATTTCAAGCAAAACAAAATAATCTCTGGTTATCAATTGGTATAGATAATTTTTTTGTTGGAGTTTTACCGCCAAAGTTTTATTTAGAAGATACACCAGAACATCGCCTTGTTATGCACGGCGTTGCATCAGAAGACAAAGAAGGCAAACTGTTTACTCTTAATGTAGGGCCAAAGGGACAAAAGGTTATTAAGGGCATGCATCGGGCAATCGCTGCTTATGCAAATACCGGAAATAATGTAATTGTCGATTATATAAAATATGATGACGCTTGGCTTGCTGACATTAAAAAGTCATTGGGTGATCTAAAAGTTATTTGGGTTGGTGTTACTGCCCCTTTAGAATCTATCAAAAACAGAGAGAAGACACGCGGGACTTCACCTGAAGGACATGCCCGCAGCTGTTACCACACAGTTAATAAAGATATCGATTACGATTTAATGATTAATACTGAGTCTATAACACCTGACCAAGCTGCTGATCAAATCATTAAATTTTTAAAATGAGTAAAACCATGTCTAAAAACATACTCGATAAAATTGTTGCATGGGCAACAGGGGAACCAGAGATAAAAGCTTTAATTCTGACAGGTTCAAGAGCAAACCCAGATTCAAAACAAGTAGACGCCCTCTCTGATTTTGATATCGCCCTATTTACAACCGATACAAACAAATACACATCTAATGATTCTTGGATGCGCAATATTGAGGATGTTTGGGTATACATTCCTGCAAAAATAGAATTCCTAAACCATACACTACCAACCCGTCTTATTGTTTTTAAAGATGGAGTTAGCGTCGACCTTTCATTTCATAGTATGGATTTGCTCAAAGAATTAACAGACCAACAAAAGCTTCCTTTTGCTTGTAACTTTGGATGCAAGATTTTATTGGATAAAGATAATTTAGCAAAAAATCTTCCCAAAGCTCCTATGAAAAATGACTTAACTCCAAAACCATCGCAACAAGAATTCTTATCAGCAATAAATGTGTTTTTCTTTGAGGTGTATGAAATATCAAAATCTCTTGCTCGCCAAGGTAATGGCAATTTGTGGCATGTAAAACTTAGGGACAATACAACCAAAGAATATCTTTTGACTATGATTGAATGGCATGAAAAGTCTGTACATGGATGGGATTATAATACCTCTTGGTACGGCAAAAAAATGAAGTCTTGGGTTGACCCTGCAACTTGGCAAGCCTTACACAAAGTCTTTGGACACTTTGATAACCAAGATAGCTGGGATGCTTTGATGGCAACAGTTGAACTTTTTAGAAAGCTTGCAAAACAAACGGCTAAGAATCTTAACTTTGAATACCCAGAAGATGTCGATAAAAATATAATAGGTTTTGTTAAGGAATTAAAAGAAGCTCAAAAATAAGGCTAGAAAACTCTACCTTTTTTAGCTTGAACCTTACCCATTTGCAACATTACCCATATTGTGCTAATATTAAAAAATAAAAATAATATAACAAAAGGGGTATTTATGAAAAAAATTCAATTACAAGTTGATTCAAGAAACCGCGTATGCCTAACCAAAATCTCAAAATATTTACCATCTCGTTTTTCGGCGCATGAGGAAAATGGAAAAATAATTCTAGAACCTCTCATCGAAGTTCCAGAAAGTGAAGCATGGCTTTTCAAACCAGAAAACAAAAAGATTCTTGCAGAAGTCAAAAAGGGCTTAAAACAAAAAGGGACCATTAAGCGTGGCTCTTTTAAAAAATATTTGAAGTAACTTTTATGATTCATCGAGAACTTATATTTACAAAACAAGCTGATTCCCATTTAAATTCATTAGAAACAAATCCTTCGAAAAAACACATTTTGAAAGCTGTTCTAAAAACACTTGCCTTGATGGAAAATAACTTACGACATCCATCATTAAAGACACATGAATTTACTTCTCTTTGTGGGCCAAATGGGGAAAAGATTTTCGAAGCATATGCACAACAAAAAACACCTGGAGCCTATAGAATTTTCTGGTATTATGGCCCAGCCCAAAAACAAATTACTATAGTTGCTATAGTTCCTCACCCAAATAAATCTCATATCGATTTACATTAAAAGTCTAAAATAAAGGGTAAACATGGCTGAAAAAAGTATTTCTGCATACGAGCTAAAAGAACGCGTTGCATCATATGATGAAAAGATGGATTTAATGCATCCTAATCGCCCCAAAATGGCTGATGTTGCATTAGAGTTCTTACCTTTTGATCAAAACAAAGAAATAAAAGCTATCGATCTTGGTGTTGGAACAGGATTTTTTACTGCAAAGTTTTTAGAAAAATTTCCTAATTCAACAATAATAGCAATCGATGGTGCACAAGCTATGATCGATTTGGCCAAAGTAAGACTTGATCAAAAAACAAAAAATATAGATTTTAGAGTTAGCGACTTTAGAAAAGTAGATGAGATTCTATCTGATGTATCTCAAGTTGATGTAATTTTTTCATCTTTCTCTCTTCATCATTTAAACGTAAAAGAGAAAACAGAGGTATTAAAATACTTGTTAACTCGCCTGAAACCCGGAGGCTGGCTTTTAAATGCTGATTGCATTATCATGCCAACACAAATGCTGGAGAATCGCGTTCAAGAGCTACGCATAAATGGTATTATTAAAAGAAACGAAGAAAAAGATCCTAATATTACTGATTTTACAACGGTGCGTAAATGGCTAGACAAACTGGAAGCCGACGAAGGCGATCAACCTATGACTACTGATCAAGAATTAAAAATCATGCAAGACGCAGGATTTGAAAACGTATCAATTATATGGCAAGAATTTCGAGAAGCCGTATTTTGTGGAAATAAAAAATGAAAATAATAATTGAAACTGAAAGACTACAGTTGCATCAGCTAACAGCCGATGACAATAAATATTTGTTGCCAATTACGCAACAGAAAGAAGTCAAAGAATTTGTTTCTTTAGAGGACTTCTTTGCTCCAATGAACTCTGAATCTGAATATGTTAAGCATATGTTAGAAAATTTTATGGAAAGCTATAAAAATAATGGCTTTGGACCCTGGGGTGTTGTTGATAAAAAAACAAACAAATTAATTGGTTGGTGCGGATTGCATAAGATGGAATCTAGTAAAGAAGGTGATGACGAAGAATTAATTGAACTAGCCTATACATTAGACAAAAATTTCTGGGGCAAAGGCTTGGCAAGTGAAGCCGCAATAGCAGTTAAAAACTATGCATTTGATAACTTACAATTACCATATATAGTTTCTTGTATTGCACATAAAAATGCTAGATCAATTAATGTTGCAAAAAAAGTTGGCATGAAGTACTGGAAAGATGGAGAGTTTTATAAAATACCATGCCAAATTTATAAAATTGAAAAATAAACCTGAAAGAGCCTCATGACAAAAGAACGATTTAAATTAATGCCTGCAGTTTGTGTAATTTTAAAAAAAGATAATAAAATCTTATTGAACAAAAGACAAAATACAGGCTTTCAAGACGGAACATATGGGATTATAGGTGGAGGTGTTGACGGAAACGAAACTGTTCGTCAAGCAGCCGTAAGGGAAATTGAAGAAGAAATTGGAGTTAACGTAAAAGAAGAAGATTTAAAAATTGTTCATGTACTTCATACAAAATCAGAGCGACCTGATGATCCGTCAGGAGAATGCGTAGTCTTCTTTTTTGAAACAGAAAAATGGGAAGGTGAACCGCAAAACATGGAGCCTGAAAAGCATGAATGTATAAAATGGTTTGATGTAAATGATCTACCGGAAAATCTTATGCCAGCAGGTAATCAAGCTTTGGATAAAATTAAAAAAGAAGAGTTTTATAGCGAATTCGGCTGGGATTAATAATGGCTACACACCCAATTCCACAAACAGATAATGAAGACAAAGTATTTAAAACATTAGATTTATCAAATGTATCACTGGCAGAATATTATTTTACAGGATGCACTTTTGAAAATTGCAATTTTATGGATAGCATCTGGAATAAAACCCAATTTTGTTCCTGTACATTTAAAAAATGCAATATCAGTCTTGTAAAAGTAGATAAATCCCATTTGCAAGATGCTACATTCGATGAATGCAAGATTGCTGGAATAGAGTTTCATAAATGCAATAAAACCTTCTTTGATATTAACATCAAAAATAGCATTCTTATGAATTGCAATTTTTCTGACCTCACAATGAAAAGCTCCTATTTTACCAATAACAAAGCTAAAGAATGCTACTTTAAAAACACAGAGCTTATTGAGATCAACTTTGCAAACACTGATTTACAAGACTCTGTTTTTCATAATTGCAACCTGAACAAGTCTGACTTTAGTCTCGCAAAAAATTATGCTATCAATCTTCAAATAAACAAAACAAAAAAGACAAAATTCTCTTACCCTGAAGTCATAAGCCTTTTGAACTACTTTGATATCATAATTACGGACTAAAGAGGCAAAAACAATAATTGAAGACAAATATCTTGCTGCAATGATAATATTAGGTTAACCAAAAGTGTAATTTAGTGAGTTTTCTTCAAAATTCACTAAAACCTTGCAAAAGTTCACATTTTTAATAGAATAGACATATAATTAAGTTATTTTGAAAATAAAGAAGGTCATATTCAAAAATTTTTTTTTGGCTATGACCTTCTTTATTTTTTTTTATTTCAACTATTTTTATTTAACAGGACATAATTAATGCTTTCAAAAATAGCCCGAATTTTATGGGGCGATGTAACTAAAGAACAATATAAAAAATTTGGAATACTAGCTGCTGCATTCTTCTTTGTAATAGGTTCCTACTGGATGGTCAGAACCATGAAGAGTGCAATCTTTTGTAAGGTGGTAGGCAGTGTTTACTTGCCATATGCAAAAATAGTATCTCTAGTCTTTATGATATTTTTGGTGCTGTTTTATAGTAAATTGGTCGATTTATTTTCTAGGCACAGGCTTGTCTACTTAATGACCATTACTTATGGCTTCTTATATTTATTAATAACCTATATGCTAATGCACCCAACAATTGGTTTATCAAATACTGTAGCAAGTAAATATAGACTATTTGGCTGGATCACATATCTTGTGATAGAAAGCTTTGGGTCTTTAGTTATAGCATTGTTCTGGTCCTTTGTTGCAAGCTCTATGGACACACAAAATGCAAAAAAAGGTTATCCCGTTATTCTTTTTGGATCCCAATTTGGATCAGTCCTGGGAAACGTAGTCAACCTACAAGCTTCAAAATTAGGCATACCTCTACTATTTTTCATAGCAAGTATAGCAGTATTTATTGTGCCAATATTCATTAAAATATTCATGAAATATTTTGGTGATACAATGCCATCAATACCAAAAGAAGAAAAGAAATCCACTGGACCTATTGAAGGGTTAAAGCTACTTGTAACAAAAAAGTATTTAATGGGAATTTTAGGGGTATCAACCCTTTATGAAATTATAGCAACAATCTTAGACTACAGAATGAACTTCTTGGCAAACCAAGCATATGCAACGGCTGAAAAGCTAACCGAATTTTTAGCTATCTATGGCTTTGCTGCAACCCTCATGGCCTTAATCTTTATTATTGTGGGCACAAGTTTTTTTATGAGAAGACTAGGCCTAACTTTCTGCTTAGTTCTATATCCAATAATTGTTGGATTCTTTGTTGTTACTACATGGTTTTATCCTACATTATGGAGCCTACTTATTGCCATGGTAGCACTAAAAGGTCTGAGCTTTTCACTTAACAATCCAAGTAAAGAAATCATGTATATTCCCACAAGCAAAGACATCAAATTTAAATCTAAAAGTTGGATCGATTGTTTTGGCGCAAGAACGGCAAAAGGTGCCGGCTCTGGAATAAGCGCGTCATTTCCTATCATGACAAATCTCATAGTTTATGGTTCACTCATATCTTTAGGTATTGTTGGGGTCTGGATCGCCATTGCATTTTTTGTTGGAAATACTAACAAGAAGCTTGTAGATTCCGGCTTAATCTTAGAATAATTTTTAGACTAAAAAAACGATTTTAAAAACATTTAACCCATAAAGAGTGCTAATTCTCAGAAAAGAGCACTCTTTATGGGTTTTTTTGCTAAAATGCACGTTTAATTGTATATTTGAAATATAAAGCTTATTAATCAAAATATGGGAGGTTATTATGAATAAATTATTTAAAAAATTACTTTTAACAGCATTCACAGTTGTTTTTT
>Ga0075121_1001663_pt1 | contig 13495 bp, 13 predicted proteins | sample AntAceMetag02UKG_FD_69793 | JGI IMG/M metagenome (GOLD analysis project Ga0075121, IMG submission 69793) | Saline lake microbial communities from Ace Lake, Antarctica - Antarctic Ace Lake Metagenome 02UKG | ecosystem: Environmental > Aquatic > Non-marine Saline and Alkaline > Saline | place... | reverse complement strand
CACAATAGCCGTCCAAAATTCAAAGATGTTGGTGTATACACATCACATCATGGTAACCAGTGAAAAATACAGAGATTATGCGGAATTGTACCATAAGTCGTGATAAACTCACGCTAGGAGTCTTATCGTTTGCCATATAATATTGCTGCGCTTGAATTCTATTTAAACCCCTACAATTAAATAGTAAAACTATATCCCCTATTCCAATTTCAATATTTCCAAGATTTTGGCAAGGAGCCCACCTCTTAGACTCCTTTGCTGGGATAATGTTTTGTTGTTCTTCATAGAAATTTTTACTTGCATACATTATCCAAAAGTTTTTTTGTTGATGAATATCTATCTGTCTCGCAAATAATAATTGAAAATTTTCTTTGCAATATTGGATGAAATCGTCATAATCCAGTTCATATACATCGATGCCTGAATCGAAGCTTAAGCCGATAGGCAGCATATCATGTTTGACAGAAATTATGATTCCCCGCTGTTCTAGAAATTTCCGATAAGTTTCAACGTACTGAGATTTTTGATGATAATCAAATTTTGATGTAACAAACTTAACTTCTGCTGGTCTTCTACGTCTGTTATTGTGAAACTGAATTGAATCGAAATCTGGAAATTTTGTACCTGAGACCTGGCGAAGTTCTGAAACATTAATTCGTCGAAATCTAGAAGTTTCCAAACGACCATCAACAATTTTAGGGAATAAAAATAATTCACGATTTTGACATCGATATTGCATGTATTCGTAGACTACTTTTTCAGTGATAAAAGAGCTTGTATTCGCCATAACGTTTTATCTATAGCATGATTAACTTGTTAAACATACATCCATGCAGCCACTGCTTAGTGGGTTAGTATACAGTTTCCGGATAAATCCTATATATAAACTTTTCCTTGCCAGAAAATGGTTGAGGGTTTGTAGTTTTTTAGCTGGATAAACGGCTAAGGGCCTCCGGGGTCTCCATGAAATTATAAAATTCAGCATCTATCTCAAAGAGTGGTATTGCCAAGGATATCGGCAGAACAAAAAACCCAGCCTCTTGTAGATAAGAAATGGGTTTTTGCGACCGTCATATACCATCTCTAATCCTCTTTTCCCTCTCGGGGGCTTAAAGGACAATATCTCTTTAGAAATAGTGCCGAGACTTTCAATGCACTCAGAAATACTGCCTACTTTTTACATACACATTTTCCAGAAGTCAACGGAAATGCCAGTCATCAGGGGTCAGTTGTCAGTGACCAGTCGATAGTGGTTCGTAAGGTTCATTTCTCATTCTATACAAAAACAGTCAACAGCACATCTGACGCCTTATCGTAAGCGCCACCACCCCGGTTCATCAGATGATACCATAGTTCAGAATATTGGGTTTTCAATGGTCTCGACATACCGATATCTATTGAGTCTTCAGCTAAGAGCAGAACAATGACCCCTACTTCACATTCCAAATCAGAGGCGGAACTTCGCAGTTACCAATGAAGTTGGGGGAACTCGATCAATTGGCATTCAACAAGAAGGTCCCGAATAATTTCACTGAATTTTTCGTAGCTTTCTTTCTCTACGGGTCCGATCCCGTGTGCAAGTATGGAGTTATTTCGGGCAGAAAGGATTTTCTTTAAGTTGTTTTCGTTCTGAAAATATTTCCGTCCTGTTGGATGATCCATTTCTTTCAAGGCACGGAATGTGGCAAAAAGAGGAATTTTGAGCTTGTCATTTTTTGACGTATATTTATGTGCATATTCCTCGCGAATCGATTTTGGCAGTTTGTCTACACTAACAGAAGATGTAGGACAGCCCGTCGCGACCTCAAAAGCGATTTGCCCTGCTAACTCCAAGGCCCGGTATAAACGCGCAACCGCATCGTCATACTTGTTCTGGATGTATCGCCTTTCAGCATTTGAAAGCAGATCACGAATCAAGATGGGATGCATCTTTTTGAAAGAACTTGTCTTTACTTCGATGTCCTCGAGAACGTCAAGACTAACCCCCACCTTTCCCACATAATCTGTCAGTGGTTTGTCAGATACAAGTTTTTCGCAGATTTCCAGGCGTTTCAGACCTGCTTTTAATCGCCTTAACGCTATTTTGTGGTTAAAGTTATCCCACGCCAGATATCCCTCCAGTGCCTCCGCAATGCTGTCCCATATCTCCCTTTGTCCGGGCTCCAGGTTTTGCATAGTGTTCCGCAGGGTTGATATTGCCGCCTCATACTGAAAAGAAGAGACAAAGAGTGAAATGCGCTTCTTTTCCTCAACAGCAAAAAGTTGCCAGGGGCTGACGCCTTGTTTTATTACTTCCGTCCCGGTAACCACAACACCGAGACCGCCCTTGGTCCGTTTTTTGCCCCCAACATAGGAAAAGGCATATCCGTGGCCAACAGTGGCGAGTGTCAGAGCGGCTGTCATGGTCTTTGTTCCGCCGGTATAATCTACAACAACGTTACCGGGCGCAAGGTTTTGATCAGCGAGGTTATCCGTGCATTTAAGGGCCTTTTCATAACAATGGATTATGCTGTCCACATCATCGCAGATAACCTTATAATCTTTCAGTTTGAGTCCCTTTTCACTCACCTTCGTCTTTATTTCACCTATTGTGTCGATGCTTTGCTGTGAGGCAAAAAAACATACATAGCGCGGTCTGTGTTCCAGAAGCGAGGCTACCACTGGCTCAGAAGTCCCGCCTACGGAAATAATCATGGCCTTCATATATATACTCCCCTTTCTATCAAACAATCATCACGTCCTCGTCTTCTCTTACCGCCCCAAGACCGGAAACCTCAATGTTCTTGAAGCACCGGCCACAAAGAAGATAATATCGCACACTGTCTTCTTCAGGATCAATCTCTTTTTCAAGCTCCTCTTTCATCTTCAGGTACTGTGTATCGTTTACCTCACATTCAAAAACGCTCTTCTGCACGCGTCCGCCAAAGTTAGAAAGGGCCTTTGCCATGCGGGTTCTTTATGTAAGTTTAGGCTGTTTTCGGGTCATCTCTGATAGCCAGATTAAGCTCGATAACAACGTCATCAAAAAGTCCTAACTCCTCCAGGAGGTCGGCCCAGCGGAGGTGGAATTCGGCTCCCTTAATTTCTTTGCTCTTCCTCACTCTTGCAAGGGCAGCAGCCTGGTCTGTCTTGCCCTCTTCAAGCAGTGTATTTACTGCGGTATATTGATCTTGCGCCCCCATGGTCGTATCCACAAATGGTTTATCTGTCTCTCGGTCTAATCCTCAAAGCTACCTGCTACGGTCTATTCTTTCGCGTTTCAATCCCTTCTACTCAGGTCAATGTTTCCAACACCAAGAATTCCTATCAGCCTTTGCCAAATTCGTTGTTATGTCTCAATCCCTTCTACTCAGGTCAATGTTTCCAACCGCAGGAATCACCGGCAATCAAATTTCCGGCGTTACAAAGTCTCAATCCCTTCTACTCAGGTCAATGTTTCCAACAAATGTAAAACAGTGTGGAATGGCAGTAGTAATTGGGTCTCAATCCCTTCTACTCAGGTCAATGTTTCCAACCAACTATGCAAAAAAAGCCACTGAAACATTTACAGTGGTGTCTCAATCCCTTCTACTCAGGTCAATGTTTCCAACAAAGGAAGGAAATCACTATGAAAAAAAGCAATACAAAAGTCTCAATCCCTTCTACTCAGGTCAATGTTTCCAACTGGTATTCAACTATTCCGCCACCCAAAATCCCTTCAGTCTCAATCCCTTCTACTCAGGTCAATGTTTCCAACGACATCCAACAGAGATGGTCTCAAAGATCAGGGCACTACGTCTCAATCCCTTCTACTCAGGTCAATGTTTCCAACCAGCGGGGTAACAAAACAACTCAACAAAATGGGATTTGAGTCTCAATCCCTTCTACTCAGGTCAATGTTTCCAACGGCTATGATCTCGGATATCATGTTGGGATGTATGTAAGTCTCAATCCCTTCTACTCAGGTCAATGTTTCCAACGAAATTCGGTATCAATTAGTAAAAGAGGATGGTTCATTGTCTCAATCCCTTCTACTCAGGTCAATGTTTCCAACTGACCGTCTCTCAGATTGCCGGTTTCACTCACAAAGGTCCGTCTCAATCCCTTCTACTCAGGTCAATGTTTCCAACTGACCGTCTCTCAGATTGCCGGTTTCACTCACAAAGGTCCGTCTCAATCCCTTCTACTCAGGTCAATGTTTCCAACACTACTACGCCCAAGTCAGAATGAATGGAATCTGGAGTCTCAATCCCTTCTACGCAGGTCAATGTTTCCAACACAACGGATCACCCCGACGCATGCGGAATGAAAATGAGGTCTCAATCCCTTCTACTCAGGTCAATGTTTCCAACCCCATGACAATGCTCCATAATTCTCAAGGTTTTTTGTCTCAATCCCTTCTACTCTCAGGTCATTCAATCTTCCCCCAGGACGCCCTTGATCTTCTGCACCTTTTGCCACTGTTTTTTGGAGCAAGATCTTTTCACCCATTTCCCCTGTGTTACCCAGTACTCTTTAAATGCCAGAGCCAACTCCTTCTGTCCTTTTGCGGAATATTCACCAATTTGCCCATAGATCTCCACCACGAGATTCTCTGCAACTGAAGGGTCCTTCAGCGTGGCAATATCCCGTTGCTCCGGAGTCATTGCTTCCAACTGTGCTTTCTTGTTCTCTTGTTCCTGCTGTTTCTGTTTCTCTTCCATTGCCTTTTCCTGGAGTTCTTGAGCCTTCCGGCGCTCTTCTGCGTGGAGCTTTTCCATTTGTTTCTGGTCTTCGGCTAATCGGCTTTCCTGTTCCGCATTGCATGTTCGCTTCCACGCAAGCTCGGTCGCCTCAAAACGTTGGGCCATATCTTGCGTCAGGTTCTGCAAGACGGCCCAGCCAAAGGCCTTGAGGTTTTGTTTAGCCCTTGGTTTGGGGTTGTCTGAAGCGAGCCAGATAGTTGTCGCATGATCGTCATACCTTTTCTTTCCTTTTTCAAGGTTGATTTTGATGTTACGGTACCCTTCAATTGTCATTGATTCGGCCCCCGAATGCCGACCCACGCGGATGGGAACAGAGCTACTGCTGTCCGGCAGGGAAATGGGCTCAACCCCTATCCCCTTTAATTCGGCATCTTCCCTCTTTTTTTCTCTTGTATAAAAGCCGACAGCGCTCTTCAGGAGCGTGTCAAGCGCAACCGGGGTCCTGATATTGGCGCCTTTTTCCGGAGTGTCGACAGAGATAATCCCCTCAAACCGTGCCCCCGGCTCTATCACCTCGAGGATCTGATAGGGGCCTCTCGCCTTAAACTTGGAAGGGATCTTTTTTTCATTGACTGCGTAGACTATCGTGGTTTTGATCTCTCCCACTGGTCTGAAATCGGAGACCTTGACCAATCGAAAGGGGTCGCTATCAAAGGAGCCTTCCAGGACAGCTTTTTCTAATTGTTTTGCAGCCCCCTTGCCTCTCTGTTCGGGGACCTTTTTGGCGCCTGCTCGGTTGTTCAAATAGGCCGTGCGCAAGGCGCCCTTTATTCCCGATCCCGGAATATAGGGGCGGTCGTCTACCGTATTAAAGGATGTCCTGGCAATGATAAACCTGTTCAACTCCTGCTGAATCCTTTGTCTCTCTTTAAGCGGGATGGCAATTGTTTCGTGGTAATGCTTTACAAAGCCGTCAGACACACCGATGGGCCTTCCCGTGGTCTTTCTCCCTTGCAGGAATTTGTAGATCTCAAGGATAGATTCAATTGTCCCCTGGGCGCATATTTGAGAAAACCTTTTCCTGTCTTCGGGGTTCATTTGTGCGAGAAACGTAAACGGATCAAACACCGTTAGTTGACGGGTTTGATTGTCCAGGACAAAACCCATCGGCTCATAGATCTCATCACACCCCACATGAACGGGGGAAACGGTTTGAAGCAGACATCTGAATGTCTCTTTCATGGCAAATCTCCTTTTCGGCCTGAAAAATCAGGAGCGAAAGTGAACGGGCAAACCATCTGCTACATGGTTTCACGCCTGAATGGGAGGTAAGGGGCATATCCCTGTACCACTGTCTCAGGTAATGCCTTGGATACGCCTGTTATCCCTCTTCCGATATATGGCCTTTTGAAAACCCGGGCATCCTTAGGCACAAGAACCGCGCCTTCATCAGCCATTATGACCGGATTCTTGAAAGGGTTAACCGAGCGAGCAAGCCGGTCTCCATGCTTACCGAAACGGACAAAGGTAGAAAAAAAGAGATCGGAGAAAGCAGCCCTTTGGGGAACCGAAGGCCCGAGCGTGTAACAGGCGTCGGCATCCATTGTATCTGGAAGTGGTATTTCCTCATGCTCACCCAATCCAAAGCGGCCCATGCCGGTTGAGGCGTCCTTTCCATACCCCCAACTGCCGATCCTCTCCAAGGCAATTATAATCCTCTCAATATCAGTAGCTGTATCATCAAAGAGGACAAAGACCACAAGTTCTGTTTCAGGAAAATAGTGAGTGCTTGTCTGCGAATAGGGGGCAAACTGACCTGTTCCGGTGGTCTGGGTAAGCCTGTTGATGGTATTGTGAGGCTGAGAGAAACTCACCATAAATTCAGAAGGGCCTGCCCTCAGCATCTGCCGTTTCACCTCTGTAGTTGTTTGCCGGGAGATCTCTTTTTGCAGCTCTTCGTCGGTCAGAAATCTTGCCTTTGAAAGGTCGAGCCGTAATTCTCCTTCAAGCGCCATCCACTTCCGCTTTTTGTACTCCTTTGCCTTTAAAAGCCTCTCCATTCTTCCTTCTTCTTTGAATGAGAAGAGAGATGACAAGGGCAGATCCGGGCGTTTCAAGACATAACAGGTGGATAAACTCTCTAACTTGGGAAAGGCGGAAGAAAACACTGCAAATGGTTTTTCGCGGTAAGTGGAGAGCTGTTTTTCCAGGCCCCCGTCAAGGAGGGGAGGGTCATGGGCTGCCTGCCAGCAGAAATGCCCGAAGATCGTGTCACCCTTGAGGGCTGTGCAAAAGCCCGCCGTTGGTTGAATGGTGATCTCATAAAGTTTCAATGGATTTTCCTCCTTTTACAGGGGTTCTATCTGGGCAAAGGCTTCCCCTATTTGATCATCATCAAATTCCAGCACTATCCTGCCATAGCCGCGACTGCCGCTCCCCCCGAGGGAATCCATCTGGAGGAGCTTCAGCCCCTGAAGGAGGAAATCCTCCAGGGCCTCATCACCCTCCATAAGCTTCAGAGTTATGCAAAGCCTGAACTCGGTGTCAGAGGGCACCCTTTCAGTAAACCTTAGACTACCGGGCGCAGCGGTACCACTGATCCGATCAATAGATGTTTCTGCTTTTACCTCACTATATGGCGTATGATTTTGGAGGGCCTTTTCTTTCCACCGGTCATCAAGGGGACAATCGGCAAAGGAAACCCGCGTGGGTCCCAGGAATGAGTTATCCACAGCGTCAGCGCCGCTTGTGCCGAAGAGTTTTAATATCTTTTCGCACTCATCCTTTTCTTTCCCTTCAAGCCCTATAAGGGTCTTGAGGGAAACCGGGCTCCCCTGCGGAATTGTCTTGACCATAAGGCCGCTTCTCATCTCAAGTAGGGATCTCACCTTCCCCTTCATGGAAGACCCCGGTATATAAGGTTCCAAGGTGTGCGGGTGTTTAATCACCGGATTATCGGTGCCCCCGATCTTCATCTCTGTATCTCCTGCTCCGATATGAAGCCCGCTCTTGAGAACTACTCTCCCTGTAATCTCTCTTATCTCCTTCAGTTTCATGCCCCTTCCTCCTTGTCTAATTGGCCGGACAATGCATTTTATAGAACCCCATGAATGCCTCAAAAAAGTTCGCAAACACCCCCAGATCGTCCTGCCTTGAAATTTGCTCAACAGAAGACCGAACAAAGTTCACGAAGTTGTCCGAAACAAGATCACGCCCTTTTGCATAAGCCGCCTTTGCAATCAACATGTGCACAAGGGGCAGGACTGTCTCCCATTCATCCGGCCTGGCCCTGGCTTCCATATCCAGTCTGACTACTTCGTCATAAAATTTCCTTATCTGCGTTCCTTTGTTCACCCTTTTTCTGTTCTTCTCGCAATCGGCCGCAAGTTCCATGGCAAGGGCCTCTGCCTTTATGGAAAAAAGAGTCGGGTCAAGCTTCCTGTTTTTCTTGTCCTTCCAAAAATCTATCTTTGCCATCGCTCACCTCCTATCTTTGATTGTACAGGATATTCCATAAGGGGATCTTCAATCTCCCCCCGTATTCTGCCAGCCATTGGGCCGTGGTTCCTGTTACCTGGTCTATCGCCTCCCTCCGTTCTTCTCCCTTAATCTCTTTTGCCACATTTCTTTCCGTTGAATACGAAAGCATGGAACGCCATTTGGTGCAAAGCATATCATCAAGATGGATCTCATCGTCCTGTATCACCCGTTTCTCTTGGGCCGCCATTTCTATAAAGCTGTTTAGCCGGTAGAGCATGGCCTGATTGATCCATCCTTTTTGGAACCATTCCAAAAGCCTCACTTGCACACTATTCAGATCCTTAAACTGATCCCAGGTCACGGTCTCGCCAAAAATGGTCAGCCTGCCTCGTCCCCGGGACTTTGATTCTTCAATGGCCCTATCCGCTCTGTCTGCCAGGGCATCCAAAGGTATTTGAGGTTTTTGGACACTTATGCCTGCAGAAAAATGGATCTTTTCATTATGGCAGACATATTCAGCAAATTTACTGTTCAGCACGCCCGCAAGATCGATGATCCGATTCCATGGGCCAAGGACGAACAGGTCGTCTCCCCCTGCAAATACAGTGTAGATGTTGTTGAAGAGGGGCTCATCCCTCAAGAGATGAGGGAGGTAAAGCGCAAAAAAATAGTTGATCTGCCTGCTGAGGGTGGCTAAGCGGGACAGCGTAAACCTTTCTGACTTTAGACCGCATGCCATGAGCATGCCTAAGTGATCCACGTCTGCTTTCAAAACACCGAGGGCCTCGGTGCCACAAAACTCCCCCTCTCTTTCTCCCGGATTCATTGCCTTGCAGGCGATATGCCCGAAGGTTTTCGGATCTTTCTCCTTAATCTGATCTATCAGCTCTAACTTTTTGGTCTCGCTCTTAAGCCCTGAAAGGATACGTTCATCCTGTTGGTCATCCTTCTCATACACTGGGACATAACCATTGATAAGTTTTAATGAGATATCCTGGACTACCCCTTCTTTGATATCGGTTTCGAGGCTCCAGTATTTAAGGAGTTGTCCCTTTTGCGCAAGATCATTGAGCGCCCCTTCCAAGAACGCTAATTGATAGATGTTGAAGATCGGCTCTATGAGTCGTGTGCCCTTTATGTCTACGTCCCGTGTAAGTATGGCCACCCTGTTCCTCTTCACGAGGTTGGCACCTATAAATATATGGTCTCTGCACAGACCGCATGCCGACTGCACATCGCCCACATAAGGGGTCCCCTCTACCTCCTTAGATGATGGCCTTTTCCCGCAAACAGGGCAGAGGGGGTGTTCCAACTCATTGACAAAGGAGTCCAGATATCCTCCAACCGCCCCGCCATGAGTATCCAGATCTATCCTTGAAAACTTTCTTTTTTCCATGACCTGATTTATGCGGTCCCGCAGACAGTCAAAATTCCCCAAGACAAAGTCATTGGGTGCGGCTTCAAGAAAGGAAAAGCCCATTGCGGTCTCGCCGTATGAAATCTTGATCAGCCAGTCGTTTATCCGCGTTTCAACTTTTTCAACTGCCGTCTTCGATTCCTTAGTATTGGGAGCCAGAACGGTAAACTTTCCTGCCGCATTCAGGATGATAGAGGCTGAAGGGAGCCCGATTTCGCGACAGAGCATATCAGCGCCTAATTCAGAAAAAAGTGAAACCGCAAAGGATCGACCTCTCAGGAGCTTGGAGCGCTGCTTCCTGGTGTCACCATAATCTGCAAAAATAAAATCCTGAATCCCATAAAAATCACCATTTATAATAAGAAATTTCTTGTCGTCATATCTTTTGATTGCCTCTGCCCCAAGACTTTCTGTCAGCCCGTGGAAAAGATATATGGCTGTGGCTAAGGCCGAGGTCATCTTGGAATGGTCAAAGAGGGAGACGTCCGGAACCACATCCCCCGCCCTTGCGGCTGGTATGGATGAGGTATAGGTCATCATAAGGCTTTCAAAATGCTCAAACCAGAGACCGATGTTTTGCTGGTTATGCCTGAGCCCTTTGAGCGCCGCCACAAATTCATCGAACAACACCTTATACTGGCTTGCGGCCTCATCGACAGAACCTGGAGTAACAGCTTCTTTGGGACCGGGAAAAATACTCTCCGGGCTTAGGGCCTTGAGCGGATATCGGAAAGAAAAATCATCCATAGATTCATACCCTCTCTCGGTGTCGGCGAGGAGCTGTTCGAAGAGGGGGAGCAGCCTGGTCCTCTTATAGTCTTTCCAGGCGATCTGGCGATTGTATTCTTTGTCAAAGGTGTCTCGGTCCCACCCGCTGCTGATCCTGTCAGCCACGGCTATTATCCACTGCATAGGTGTTTCAGGTTTGTGGTGCCCGGCTGCCAGGTTAATAAAGGTGTCTCCCTGGCCCCAATCTGGGCTGTTAAATTCCTTTGGCAACATGCCGCCCATTTTTTCAATGAACGCGGCGGTGTTTAAGGCGTGATGGTGCGAGAAGCGCCCCATGTAGAAAGGGAGGTAGATGTCTGCGTGATTATTGAAATACTGCTCATCTATTCCAAGTTCTTCTTTGCCCGCGAACTTGCCTATATCGTGCATAAATGCGGCTATGGCGATCTTAAGGGTCGTTTGGTCCATGCTCCACTCCTTCATGGTCTAAATGGATTTTTTCTGATTGTAGCAAAAACAAAAAAAGGAAAAAGGACTGCAACGTTGCAATCTTTCGCACGCCTAAAAAACGATTTCGATCTTACTCTTGTCTAACCTGAGGCCATAGCGTGTGTTGGGTCTTGTTCCTGTGGATGCGATCTCAAGGTCCTTAATCGCATAGGGGCCGAACCTCTCCAAAACATCGGCCTTGATTTTTCCCTTGTACATATTGAAGTTTTCCGCGCTCAGGTGAGCGATGCCTGTATCGCTCATCTCATCCACTGGTCTGGTCCCACAGATTTTCCGGTAGAGTTCTGTTATTTCTTTCTGCTTTTTGAAAAGGGTCTGGACGTCTATGAAACATTCATCGCAGCTCCCACACGTTTCTGAGTCTATTTTGCAATTCTTTTTCTGGAGCGCGAAGAAGGCGTAAAGAGCAAGCCTTGCGGGCATCAGGTCCTGTTCAAGTGCCTTGTAAATAATCTTTCCCGAAATCAGATTGACGGTCAGACGTTTGGCCTCCTCTCTCAAAAGAGAGAGCATTAATGTGCCCGGATCCGTGGGCTCTTTCAAATATTCGGCGGTCAGTTGCTGGCGTATGGATACAAAGGGGATGTGGATGAGGTTTACGTCTGCATATCTGGATTCCTTGAAAAAAGGCTGGCCACGGCTGTCTCGGAGCTCAACAGGGACTGATTTTTTGGGAGGATAGTAAAAATCTCTGCTGCTTTCGAACTCTGGGGAAATTAGAACGTGATAGAGCCGGTCCTGGGGCCTGCCATACATCTGGGCGGCCAATGTCAGGCATGCACTCATGGTCTTGCGGCCGCCTGCCACAGAAAAGAAAACAGCAGATTCAGGGGCTGCTGTTAGTTGAAATGTGAGTTCCAGGCATTTTCTCAAAACCCGCTCGTTGTCAGCTTCGTTGGCGATGTCAGAGATCTCGATGCCATGTTCGTCAGTGATGACGTGGATATTATTGTGACCAAAATCAATTGCTGAACTCTCTATGCCGTATTCTTCAAGATACCGAAAATAATAGCCCGTTTTTCCGGCCAGCAAACCGGAGAATATCCGTTCCTTACCATCCCTCGTGGTGATCACATGAATGGCATGAACATTGAGGCCGTTTTGATGAAGGACGTAGAGCGTCTCGGTAATGACCTGGGGGTTCAGCCCGGTCACTGCCAGCAGGGTGTTTTTCACTTCAGGACCTCTGCCTCGATTTTACCCAGGCCAAAAGTGGTCTGTTTGCCAAGGTGGAGTTCACTGCATAAATCAATCAGGGGTATATATTCTCTCAGGTCACCATGGTAGGTGACTGTGCCGATCATACCGCCCATAAGCATGGCCTTATCCTGCCTGAGGGAATACCGCCGCCAATCAAACCATCGGAGATCGGCCTCTGCTACTTTTATTTGTTCGGCCTTTTTGACAAGCCCCCGGTAATCCAGCTTCGGCTCGCCCTGGCCGTAGGTATTAAAAAGGGTTGAGATCCGTCGCAGCATAGCCCTTACCAGTACATGGAATGGGAGATCGGCCTTGAGCCGGTTTTCAAACTTGAGCCTAAGCGGCGTTAAGAGGTGTAACCTGAGGTTGAATTCCTTTTCAGAATGGCTTTCATTCGGGCCAAGGGTAATGATTTGAACCGGTGAAGTCATATTCAGTTTCTGGTCAATGTCAGAATAGATTATGTCTTCTCCGCATCTTACTTTTTTCAATACAAAGCGCCCCCTCTTGCCGTTCACCTTTCTCCCGATACCTATTTTTCCCATCTGCTCAAAGGCGTATATGAAATAGGGCAGGTTTTTGTTGGCATCGCCGAACAGCAGGAGTTGAAAATCAAAGGAGGCCCTCTCTGGAAACCGGGTGCTTGTCGTCAGCGGGGGCTCGATTACAAATGGATGGGGAGGGGAGGCAGTCCTTGAACTTTGTACCGACTTGAGGGCAACTGGGGTCTCAAATACAAGCGCATAAACGCACCGCTCCTTCAACAGGCATTGGCCGCACTCCTCTCTTTTAAGGGCACATACAACCCTCTTGAGGGCATGTCCAAAGACACCTCTGAATGTGGATCCTTTGTAGTAAGGAAGAACTGCCTCGTTTTCGAACATGCACATGAATTGATATTTTGCGTAAAGCATCGGCTCTCCAGGTAAGAAATCCGCCGGGTTTGCTGATCCGACACCAGCCTTTTGGAGAAGATTACAAAGTGGCGATAGGGCCTGTAAACCTTAGCAACGTTGCTGCGATGGCCTCCGGGACACCCACGGAATTACAAAATTCAGCATCTATCTCAAAGAGTGCTATTGCCTTGGGTACCGGAAAAACAAAAAACCCCGCTCTCCATCTGTTCAGAGTAACGGGGTTTTTGGGCAATCGTAAACCATTTCAAATCCTCTTTCTCTATTGGGTTGAAAGAAGGAGCTTAGTTGGGGAATACTGCTGACTGTTGTTTAAACCTAACTGATTCAAAAGTCAATGGAAACTGGGGACTGGATTCTGGATACTCGATACTGGTCGAAGATCCCGTCTTCAGCGGGAATCCTGGATATTGGACGCTGGTTACTGGGTACCATAGCACACGGGTTTGACAAATGCGGCCCTCCCATTTCGGATTTTCGATTGCAGAATGCGGATTTCATGTTTTGGGGCGATTATAATAAAGGGTTTTGACAAATACGGTCACAACCCAAGAATTTTTTAAAAATTTTGCCAATTCCTT
>Ga0075121_1001660_pt1 | contig 13507 bp, 6 predicted proteins | sample AntAceMetag02UKG_FD_69793 | JGI IMG/M metagenome (GOLD analysis project Ga0075121, IMG submission 69793) | Saline lake microbial communities from Ace Lake, Antarctica - Antarctic Ace Lake Metagenome 02UKG | ecosystem: Environmental > Aquatic > Non-marine Saline and Alkaline > Saline | place... | reverse complement strand
GCTTATTTTAAGCCAAAAAGTTTTGTCGCCCGGGGCGTTTTCTCTTTCGACAGAGTCTCTTCTCAAGGACGCATTCGAGTTGAGTCTGTTATTGAATGACGAGGTTGCCCTAAGCGTCAAATTCGCAATTTTAGATGCTGACGAAAAGCCGATTCCTGCTTATAAAGTGTCAAGGTCAAACGGCCAGCCGGTAATAGAAAAAGATGGAAGCCCGCTTCCAGCTGGGCTTTATGCCTACGATCCTTTAGATAGGGACTTGGATGATTTGGCTGGACAATTTGCCGCTGCTGGAGTAAAAATCCAGCATTTTCTATATCCATTAATGTTTGGCTGGCATGGCGAAAATGAATATGACTGGAGTCTGTTTGATTCAATGGCGGAGCGGGTCTTGAGGCAAGACCCAGGCATATTGCTATTGCCGCGTTTTCTGGTGCAATCTCCGCCGTGGTGGGATGAAGCGAATCAGGATGAAATGAAAGTTTTCAGCGACGGACACAATTACATAGAGAATAAAGAGACGGCTGTCGCCAAAGCATGCGCGTCTTCATTTGTTGTTCCATGGAGCAAAATGGGCGGCGGAAGCTTGCGCCATAAAGTTCAGCATGTGTCGTTTTATTCAAAAAAATATCTTGATGATATGAAAAAAGCGTTTAGAAATTTTGCGGAGCACGCAAGCAAAAGCATTTGGAAAAACAATTTTGCAGGAATATTTTTTGGAAGTGGAACTTGTGGCGAATGGTGCAATTTTTCAGCGTCCGCCGGCCTGGATTCAAATGACTTCAGCCCGCCCGCTCTTGACAACTTCCGCAAATGGCTGAAAGACTTGTACCCAGGCGGACAGTCTGAACGTTCCCGGAAATGGGAGAATTTAAGTGATTTTGGGGAAGACGATCTCAGGCTTCCTGACACTGCCTATTTGCAAAAAACAGACGATTATCACCATTATTTCAGCGAGCCTGGAAAAATGCTGAAAGAAGCAAAAGAAATGCCTCCGGTCGAAATGGAAAAAGCGCTGCCGCCAGATTATGCAAGGCGACATATAAGCAGGCATGGCTTCCTGAAAGATCCCGCTCAAAGCTGGGATTCCATAGAGCACGCAAGGTGGGGAGGCGAAGCTTTTGCCAAACTTATGGGCAGAATCAGCCGTGACATAAAAGATGTTTTCCCAAATGATATAATTGTCGGAACTTTTGCTGGCTACCTTATGCAAGAATTCTATTTGGACTTGGATACGGGAGAGAAATCTTACGCCTTTCAAAAAATGCTTGAGGATGAAGAAGGCATAGACATGGTGGTTTGCCCCCATTTCTATAATCTCAGGCAGTTGATAAAAGGAGATGCCAATGTGAAAATGCCAACAGGCTCTCTGAACTTGTCAAATAAAATTTTTCTTGATGAAAATGACCAGAGAACATGTCTTTCGGAAAGGCGCGATTATCTCAGATATGGCGGCACAGAAAACGATGGCATAGCAGAATCGATTGAGGCATTGAAAAGAAATTTTGTTGCGCGTCTATCCAAAAATACAGGCCTGTGGTGGTATGATCTGCACGGACAAGGATGGTATGCCCATCCGGAGCTGATGAAAACTATTGAAAAGACTCAGGGCATTTATGAAAAATTAATGACTCCCAATTCAGCTTCTTTCTCAGGAAGTGACAATAGAATAAATGTTGCCTATTCGCATTATTCTTATGAATATATATGCTCTTGCACTAAGTTCCCGCGGCTTAATACAGCCGTCCAGATACAGAAGCATTTCAACAGGAATGGCTTTGAATGGGAGGCTTATTTTGTGGAAGACATCGCCAAGTCTTCCAAGGCCAAGGCGTGGCTTTTTCTTAATGCGTTTAAAATTGAAAAGGAAGAGCGCGAATGGATAGAAGCCAACCTTAAAAAAGATGGAAATATACTAATCTGGCTTTATGCTCAAGGCCTATATTGCGATGACGCTCTTTCTCTTGAAAATTCTGAAAGCTTGACAGGCATAAAAACTTTTTGGGATGAAAATTCTCAATTGAGCGAAATAAATTTGACCAGACAAGGACGCAATATTTTAAACAGCATTGGCGATGAAGAGGCAAAGGGCTTTATTGAAGATTACCCTGGGCTTTCCGCTGATTCCAATGTTGCCAAAATTTCTCCTGAAGTTTACTACGATGACCCTGAAAGCATTGTTTTGGGCCACGCTTCCGACAGCGGTCGACCCGCATTTGTGGCCAAAGATTTCGGCGATTGGAAAAGCGTCTGCATTGCCGCCCCCATTGTTCCCAATGAAGTAATGAGACGTTTGTTGCAATGGAATGGGATGACGCCGACTCTTGACACAGCCGACTCTTTTTACAGCAATGGAGACATAATAGGCATTAGCGCAAGTGAATCTGGCGAAAAGACGCTAAGCTATTCATCAGAGTTTACCGTCGAAAATATGTGGACTGGCGAAAAGCTGAAATCTCAGAGCCAAAAATTATCCTTGCATCTTGGCCGGGGTGAAACATTTATAGGAAGAGTTTTTAAATAAAAGAACAACAAGACTATTATTATGGATTTGTCGGCAGAATGAAACCGTGCATTATTGGCAATGCACGGTTTCCAGTCCCGCTTCGGCCGCTCGCTCTTTTGCTTTAAATGTTTTGAATATTTTCTGGCGCATTTGCGTCGGATCTTACGAGGAATACTTTCTTAATTCTTCGGCAATTAGATGCTTGATTTTGCCTGCCGCCTCGTCGAGGCTCCAGAGCTCGGAGTCACCCGCGCCGCGCCGCTTAAATTCAATCTGATTATTTTCAAGAGTCTTAGGCGAAAGAATCAAACGAAATGGAATGCCTATCAGGTCGGCGTCATTGAACATGAATCCGGCCTTTTCGCCGCGATCATCGTAAAGGACTTCAACGTTTCCGGCTGAAAGTTCTTTGTAAAGTTTGTCGGCGGCTTCTCCCACTCCGTTCTTTTTGGGATTCAAGGAGCAGAGCTGCAGATGATAGGGAGCTATGCTTATTGGCCAGATTGGGCCCCATTTGTCAAAAGACTGCTCGACCACCGACGCCATAGCGCGTCCTATGCCAATGCCATAGCACCCCATTATCATGGGATGCGTTTTGCCATTTTTGTCGAGGAAATTGCAGCCCATAGATTCTGAATACTTCGTTCCCAACTGAAAAATATTTCCAACTTCAATCCCGCGCTTAAGCTGCAAAGGCTGGCCAGTCAAAGGACATGGGTCGCCTTCTCGCACTGTTGCTATATCTGTAACCTCAGCGTCTTTAAGGTCTCTTTCCAGATTGAAGTTTTTGTAGTGATAATCTTCTTCGTTTGCGCCGACCACAAGATTGCCAGAACCGGCAATGGAATTGTCGACAACAATTCTGACTTTGCTGTGGTCAAGCGAAAGGGGAGACGCAAAGCCAGGCTGGGCTCCGCAGGATTTAATTAGCTCATCGTCGGCAAAAACAAGTTCGCCGACTTTCAAAAAGTTTTGCAGCTTGCTCTCGTTGACTTCAAAGTCGCCGCGAATCATGGCAAAAATGAGATTGCCATCGCCATCTCTGTAGAAAACAGCTTTGCCCGTGTTTTCCGGTTTCATTTCAAGAAATGCCGAAACATCCTCAATCGTCTTTTTGCCTGGAGTGTGAACTTTTTCAAGCTCTTGAAGCTCCGGCTTGTCATATTTCCATGCGGCTACCGCCACTTCGCGGTTAGCTTTGTAGGATCCGTCGGGAGATATGAAAAGAGTGTCCTCGCCGTTCTCGGAAATGGCCATGAATTCATGCGAAACTTTGCCGCCCATCATGCCGGAGTTGGACTCTATGGAGATGCAGTCAGCAAGTCCAATCCGTTTGAAAAACTTGACGTACGCCTCGTGCGCGTCTTTGTAATATTCCTCAAGGCTCTCTTGCGAAGCATGAAACGAATAGCCGTCTTTCATTGTGAATTCGCGCACCCTTATGAGTCCGGCGCGGGGACGGGCTTCGTCCCGATACTTGGTTTGTATTTGATAGAGCATGACAGGCAACTGTTTGTAGCTGTTTACCTCGGAGCGGATCAGGTGAACGACAGCCTCCTCGTGAGTCATGCCCAGCAGCATGTCTTTATTGTTGCGGTCCTTGAAGCGCAAAAGCTCCGAACCAACCGATTTAAATCGTCCTGACTCCTCCCACAGCTCTGCGGGAAGAACGACAGGCATAAGCGCTTCCTGGCCTTCTATGGCGTTCATTTCCTCGCGAACGATCTGTTCGATTTTATCCACAATGCGTTTGCCAAGCGGAAGAAGCGAATATATGCCAGCAGACACAGGCCTGATGTATCCGCCGCGAATAAGGAATTTATGGCTGACAGTTTGGGCGTCTCTGGGGTCTTCTTTTATTCTGCGTCCGACAAGTTTCGACATCTTCATATGTAAATCTCCTAAAATAAAGTTTCATGCATAAAAGAAAAATATAGCCCCGTTTAGCAAAGAATGCTTTAAAGGAACGCGCTTTATTTCGGAAAAACGACATCCGCCAGACATTTGCCGTCAGCCATGATCATAGCCAGACGGTCAATACCCAGTGCGCAGCCGGAAGATTCCGGCATTCCATAATCCAATGCTTCTATAAATTTAACGGGCTCCGGGTAGTCAGCCATTCCATGCTTCCGTCTGAACTCCGAGCTTTCTTTAAAGCGAGTCTTCTGCTCTGCCGGATCGACAAGTTCGCTGAATGCGTTGGCAATCTCAACTCCGCCCAAATACAATTCCCACCGTTCCGCCACAGTTGAATCACCATTTTTTAGTCTCGCCAGAGAAGCCTGTTCCGCGGGATAATCTTTCAAGACAACAGGGATGTCTCTTGGCAGGCTCGGCTCAACCTTTTCAACAAGGAGTTCTTCAAATTGTCCATTGTTCAAAGCGTCAAAAACTGAAACGCCCGCAAAGTGACAGAATGCTTCATTGACTGTAAAAATTTTCCATTCGCCAGAAAAGTCGATGATCTGATTTTTGAACCTGCACTTTGGCTCGCCTGATAGTTTGAGCGCGGCAAAAGTCAGCATTTTTCGCGTGAATTCGAGCAATGCATTGTAGTCGGCTCCTGCCTGATACCATTCAAGCATCAGAAATTCAGGACGATGCATGCGCCCATATTCCTCTGCTCTGAAACATGGGCCTATCTGATAAATCTTCTCGTATCCAGCCGCGAGAAGACGCTTCATTTCCAGCTCAGGAGATGTTCGCAGAAAAGATGAGCCCGATGTGACCGCTTCTATGTATTCTTCCGGCGCGGGCGCGTCAATCCTCACGGGCGTGGAAACTTCCAGAAATCCATCAGAAGAAAAGAAGTCCCTTAGAGCAGAAAGGAGCCTGGCTTTTATTTCAAAGCGGCTCCTTAAATTTTCTAATTGAGCTATGTTGTCAAGCTTTTGATACACGTTCGGAGTACAGCCCTGTGCGGGTGTCTATTTTTATAACATCGCCTTGATTAATAAATAGAGGAACTTGAAGCTCATAGCCATTGTCCAGCGTTGCCGGCTTCATTACATTTGTGGCGGTGTCGCCACGTGCGCCCGGCTCTGTTTCTATAATAGTTTTATCAATAAAGATAGGCAATGATATATCAATCGGGCGGTCATTAAATAAAAGAATATTGCAGTTGGAGTCTTCGATAAGGAAAGAAACCTTTTCGCCAAGAGTCTTGCCGCTTATTCTGATTTCTTCATAAGTTTCCGTGTCTGAAAAAACATAAAATTCGCCATCAGCGTAAGAATAATATGTTTCTCTTTCCTCAAGATTAGGCTTTTCAAATTTTTCAGAAGGACGGTAAGTCCTGTCCATGGTGTTGCCTGTGATCATATTTTTAAGCTTGCAACGATAAAGAGCTGTCCCTTTCCCTGGCTTGCAAAAATCAAAATCAGTAATAACCCACGGCTCGTTCTCTATTTCGATTTTTAATCCTTTTCTCAAATCTGATGCGCTGTACATATTAAAATGTTTCTCCTGTTTTAAAAGTGTTTCTGCGATAAGCGCTATTAATACGCACATAATATATGCACAAGAGTCCAGTATTCAAATCATTGATTATTCAGAGGGGCAGGGATTTTGCGCTTTCGTGGTCAGGGCATTAAATTTGCTTCCGTTTTGCGCCGCAATAAATTGCGGGTTGCCAAGCCGCAATATGCGCTCTCCCAAGTCGCTTTCTTCTTTTTGTTTTGTTCAACTTCGATATTCATGCTTGACTAAATGGTTTTTTAATGTCTATTGGTATAGATGGTATGTATAGTGTCGCATACTAAGTATATTTTATATAGGCGAATTGATTATGGATATAAGTTGTTTGGATTTAAGTTTAATGGGCAAGATGGCAGTAGATGAGATAATTGTTGGGCATATTCGGCAACTTATTCAATCAAAAAAACTTGCTCATAATGAAGCTCTGCCCAATGGCAAAGAACTAGCCTTGCGCTGGGGGCTTGGTTATGTTACTGTCCAAGAAGGACTTGCGCGCTGCGCCAGAGAAGGGCTTCTGGTGCGCAGCCCGGGAAGAGGAACTATAGTAAACGCTCAAAGCAGTAAAAGTCAGAATAAAAACAATCAATTTTCGCGGCAGATATATGTGGTAATCCAACAGAGAGAGCGTGAAAAAGATCTTGACTTTTCGCGAACAGATTATTTTTCCCGTTTGCTGGCAGGGCTTAATAGCGAACTGATGAAAAGCGGCATACTTACCATATCAACAATTGTAGCTTCAAAAGAGCAGGAAAAACTTTTTATTGAAAGTTTGGCAAAGAATCCGGTTGACTTAGTGATCGTTTTGCGTTTAAATGACAATGATTTTCTTGCTAGGATAAAAAATATGTCACTGCCGGTTATTCTGGTCGATCCCCACTGCGCGCCGGAAAAGAATGAAACTTTGATTTTGCAGGATGAAGAGAAGGCCGCTCGTGATGCTGTTAATTTTTTGTTGAGCAAAGGATGTCGCCATATTGCGCCTGCAATAATAACCAACGACAAATGGGTGACGCACCGCCGCTACGAGGCGGTGAAGAAGGCAATCAAAGGGCAATATCTGAAAGAGTTTCCCGACTTGGCTGCTGGTTTTTTAGAGGATCCAGAAGGGGCCAAAACTAAAATAATAAATATATTAAACTCAAAAGAGCGCCCTGATGCCTTATTGATTAATGACCGCAAATTTTATGATTTTATTGCAAAAATAGCAGAAGAGATTAATATCAAAGTTCCTGATGAATTATCTTTTATTCAATATTCAGATAATCCAAACGCTTTGGCTTCAGTGCCACTGATTGTAACAGAAGCATCTAGTTATGGAGCCTCTATTGGCAGAATTGTTTATAAAATGCTTTACAAGGGAAAAGAAAATTTTTATAAGCCCAGAACTTTTTATGTCCCGATTGCCTTGTGTCAAAAGAGCAATGAAAATGGGTAGTTTTTATCACAGTGAGATAATGTTTTATCAATTTTAAGGCTAGAAATAAAAAGGAGGCTCGCATGAGCAAGTACTTGGAACATATTGATTTGGAATTGCTGAAAGACAGGCTCAGAATGGGGTGCGACTGGCTGGCGGACATTGCCCAGCTGAAAACAGAAGAGGATTCTTCTGCTGAAAAAAAACACCATCAGCTTTCATGGAAGGGGGCAATAAAAGGGGAGTACAATGCGGCTGATAAAAAGTGGAGCTTTTTTTGCCCAATATGGCACAGTGGCCAGGCAGTAAAGGCATTGATCAGAGGGCATCAAATATTGGGCGGAGAAAAGTTTCTTGATGCCGCAAGACTCAGCGCGCAGTTCATAGCCAATAATCAAGTCATGGATAAAGATGATGACGAATTTGGGCTTATTTATGCTTGTGAGGATTTTTTTGACAAAGTGAACACCGCCGCTGTGCTTGAGTGCCTGGATGGCCTTATTGAGCTGACAACATTTGATGACTCCAAGGACTATTGGCCCAACATTATAGCGGCTGCGCAGTGGTGCGCAAGGAAGGCATACAACGGAAATGGGTTATTGCATGATTTTTACGACTTCAAAGAAAAAACATTTTTGGAGCGCTCTGGACACAATAAGGATGGAAGGCCCCTCATTGATGATTCCGTATTTCTTAAGGTTTATAAAAAGAACAAAGATGAAGCATTCAGAAAGATATTTTTTGAAATAGCTGAAAGGCTTTTGAGTGAGGAGTACCCATCCGGGAATTGGATCAAGTACGGCCCATCAAATCCTGATGTGGGATTTATTCACCCGCGTCATGCATATTGGTGGGGCTTGCCGATGCTGGATGCGTATGTTGAAAGTGGAGAAGTCAAATACCTTGAATGCGCAAAGCGCGCGGCGGAATGGTACAAAAAAGCCCAGAGAAAAGATGGAGGACTTTTTAGAAAAACGTACATCGATTTTTCTTCAGAGTCTTTCGGTCATGCCACAAGCGGAATAGCATGCGCCATGGTTCTTTGGAAAAAACTTGATAAATTGACAGGGCAAAATGACTGCGCAGACGCCTACAATATGGCTGCTAAATTTTGCCTTGATATGCAGTTTGTCAATCCAACAGATCCCAATTTAAAGGGCGCAGTTCTCGAAAAAATACTTCCGCCTGACGGAACAGACCGCAGCCCTTACTATGTGAGGGCGTTGGGAACCATATTTTTCATTCAGGGAATATCTGAAGCTTTAATCGCAAGTGAAGAGTTATGCTGTTGATGGCATTGGAAAACTGTTAGGCAAAAAAAGATAGGAAATAGCATGAAAAATCTGTTTTACACTCATTGAATTGTTGTTGGTGATTGCTATAATAGGAGTCCTCGCAGGAAAGTGCCAAGGCCGTTTGGCCTTGGCCGCGAGGAAATCCTATCGGATTTTTCGCGCTTATTCTATTCTCAAAATTTTAGTGCTTGGTTTCTCAATTAAGAACTCAAAAGTCCTTATATTTTTGCCAATGAGTTTGTTTTCAAACGCATCGTATATATCACAAGCTGTTGGCATTTTTATCGTTCTTTTGCCTTTTTGTATGCCATGAATGACTAAGTATGACTTATTCGCAAAAATGACGTCGTTTTCGTTCGAATTATAAATATGAACGCCAGCATATTTTGCTATGTTCCTCAATAATGCGGCAGAGATGGGCGTAGCTTCTATATATATGGAATTCCATTCAGGAAATTCTTTGAGCGCAAACGCAGGTTTTCCGCGAAGAAGTGAACGGCCAAGGATTTTCGCGTCAGGATCATCGCAATAAAATGCAGGCTGAATCGAGTCTTTTGTTGAGCCAACTGTTTTTCCACAAAGTGAACTCGTTATTGAATGGCTTTGATTCGTCAGCATTATCAGAGGGTAGCCTGAACCATTTATTTTTTTCATTTTTATTCCAATTAAATTGCTCATTTTTTCAAGAGACACGCCTTCTGGCGATAAATATCCCGGCGCATATATCCACAATGCTGTGGCTCCATAGGCCTTAAGTTTTGATTTTATTATTTTTCTTTGCGCTTCTGACAGGAAGAAGGCATTCCAGAATATATACAGCTTGTAAGGCGGCACATTGTCAATGTCATCAAGAAGGTATAAGTCGAAGGGAGCTCCTATTTTTCCCAATGCATCTATTTGTTTTGCCATTAAGGTTTGAGTGAACCTTTCCCATTCAGGCTTCATATAAAGAAATGAGTTAGGGTCCATCAGGACTGCCACTTGGCTTACTGAGGAGCGGTCTTGCTTCAGGCTATTATCGCCTATTTGTTTGAATTTTGAAATAGCAGCCATTATTTCAGGGGAATTAAACCATGAAGGCCCCAGATATTGCCTGTCTTGATCCCACCACCAAATGCCGGTGTTTCTGCAAAGACACCAGCCAAAATCTCTTTTTAATATTGCGAGTGTGTCATTTATGTTCTTTGGGGTAAGCTTTTTAAAGGTTATGCTCTTTTTGTACAGTCTTCTAAGATGGGTGGGGTTGTCATTTTCAAAGAGGAAAAGTTTATTATGAAGCCGCAGGCTGCCTGTTATTGTTTTTCCTGGCGAGAAATTCCCAATTTCAGCGCAGCCGTAAAAATGAGGGTTGCAGAAAAAATCAATATTGTTAGAATTTAAAAGTTTTGAGAATGATAAGTGAGCATGTCGCAGTACTCCTTTTGTTCCACCGTCAAAATGTTGAATCAATCCACCAAAATACGCGCCTGTTAGTCTGGGGATAGCTGAGGCATTTTTAGTCAATTTTGCAAAATGAAGCAACGTTTCAGCCAATATGTCTGAGTAGTATTTGAAATAATCGGCGATGTATTGTTCTTTTCTGGGATTTCTAAAAGTGAAATTAGATGTGGCTAGCGCTTGTTTTTCGAGCGGAACCACTATGTCGTTGAAAGAACTTAGATCTTTGCCCCATGCGGCATTTAGAAGCGTGATTTTGTTGTTGTATTTTATTTTCGTCCATTTTTTGAATGCGTTGATGTTGGCTTGGGAGTTGTCGATAATCAGATTTCTGAATCTTTTTTCAGGATCAGGAACGCCTTCGGGCGGATAAAACGGATCCCATTGACCGCGATGTCCAAAGAAAAGAACAAATCCCATTATTTTATCGGAATACTCCTGAGCGTCAAGGAATTCTATCAACTGGCGCATTCTCTTTCCTGATTTTTCGCGCCATAAAATGGATGCAAAAGAATTGGCGGCTATGCTTGTCTTTTTCCCCAACGGCATTTTTTTTCCGTTTTCTAGCGTCAATATTTCTTGAGGGTGTTTTTCATTCCAGCTTTTGGGGACAAACAAAAATATATTGACTAAAAAACGCGCTTTGGCATTTTTCGCCAATATTGATCTTATTAATCGATCCAGATCATTATTTGGGTGTGATAATTTGCTTGGAATGTTCCAATCCAGACCGGCTTGAAGGAGATGATAGTCTATTTTTGCTTTTGTGAAATCTTGCATTTGCGAATCCGACGCTTGTTCAGATTTCCACACGCAATTGAATAAAAAATTGGCAAAAACGGGTTTCCCGTTAATATACATTGTGGGAATTCCATTAAGCTTTTTTATAATGTATCCTTTTTGCTTTGAGGGGATTTTTTCGGAGTCTTTAAGTGTTTTGCTTAAGGATTGAAGGCTTAGGTCGTCAATCCATATTTTCCCATGTTTTCCTTTTAGTTCAAATTGAATAATTGCGAATTTTGCTTCTTTGGGAGCTTTTATAACCGCTTCATTTATCCCCCATTTTTCAGATTTTATTGAAAGTTTGACTTTAGATATGAAGCGGTCAGACCAGGATGCTTTGGCAAACCATATCAATTCAGCGACGCAAGACGCTTCACCCTCTTTTTTTGCTTGAAATGTGAATTTATAATAATTCCCGCCTTTTATTGGCATGAAGCTGTTGTTGACTGAGCATCCTCTGTCGCCTGAGATGAAGTAGCCCAACGCATTTTCCAATTCAAAGCTCTGAGATGACGGCTTGCTGGCGCACACATTAGAGAGGGACGGAGTTAGCTTGCCTCTGTGTGTTTTTAGATGCCATCCGCTTGCAACTCCGTTTTTTAGCGGACTTTCTGAAAATCTGTCAGTTTTATTTTCATCTGCGGCCTGAGAAGTAATTGTAATTGTAATAAGAATTGATACGGCAGTCAATGAGATATTCCGATTGGTAGCTGAAATTAATTTATCCCAAAAGCTTCTTGTGAAATTAAACAAGTTCAATTTTATTTCTCCTCTATTGTTTTTGAATTAAATTTCTATGATTGAGGCAATTGCCTCTTTTTTATTTTGATTGGAATTGAGCCGATCCTGCTTTGGACTCATGGCAGGAGTATTTTTCCGCTGGGAAAGCAGATAAATTTTACTTCATAAGGTTTCATTTGTAATTTTATTGAATTTTTTTCTAAGTTAAAGCTTTCATTTGATTTGAAATCATAAACTTGATTTTTCCAGAAAAGTTTTTCAGGATTTAACTGCAATTTGCACGTTGTGTCTTTGTTTTCTCCATTATAGACTAGCGCTAAAAGGCTGTCTTTTTTTTGCTGAAAGACAACCTTGCATTTTTCTGGCGTGACTTTCAGGATGGGGCTTTCAATGTTGGCTGCATGTTTTAGAAATAAGCGCATCAGCTTTGTTGGCGCATTCCATGGCGTCCAGCCTGCGACTATAATGCTTCCCTTGCCATAAGGCATTTTTATTAATGCCGCTGATTTATCTTGCCATGTCGCTAAAATTTTGCAATCGGAGAGGACTGGCAACGGTCTTCCGTTAATTTTTATTTTATAGTCTTTTTCAGAGTCAAAATTTAAAGTTTTGAGTTTTGTGGCGGACAATGGATGCGCTCCAAAAATTTTTGTCATGAATGTGTTTTCAATGCCCAGTTCATTGTATTGTCCCATGGACTGAAAGCAAAGCAAGGTTTTTCCTTGCTTGACCCAGTCAAGAATTGCGCTTTGCTGAGCTTCCCCGATAAGAAAATTGCATCCCAGGTCTATAAGGACAGACACATTGGCTAAAGTTGTTTCCGGCGAGTCGGAGCTTACTGTATTAAATGGAATGGCCAGGCGCTCAAAAGGCGGAAAAACCAGGCGCAAAAGACAATAGGCAAAACTCCAGTCTATGCTGTGCGTATATATAGCCGTAGGAAACAATGCGCCAATAGTTGACTTGACCGGCATGCTGTTGTTCAATAAACTTCCTTGATAGTAGAATGCTGGAAGCAAAGACACGTTGCAGCGAAGCTCCTTTAGCTTTGACGCATATAGCGCAGGAACAGCTCCGGCAAGAATGGCGTTGCTCAATTGGCGTTTTATAATATAAGGGCTTGTGGTGTTTGCCACATTCCCTTCTTGGCTTGTAGTCACTCCGTAAGTATTTTGAAGGCCTCTGGAAATATTGGAGTACATTTGCGCTGGCATATCGCCTATGCATTCTGCGTTTACTCCAGTGTTTTTAAATTTCCCTGCAACTTTATAGGCGAGGTCTCCTGTTTGATAACTGCGGATAAGCATCGCTTTTTTTGGCGATATTTTTTTTATTTCCGATATGATTTTGAACAAAAGATTTTCATATGTCCACTGGTACCAGTCCGTTGCCTCTTTCCATTGTTTGCCGAGCATCAGCTTTTCTTTTATATTTGCATTGTCCAGCTCTTTTCTTAGCGCGTCCAGGTTTCGGGTGACTTTGCCTTTTTTGTATATATTATCAGGTGGCAGCGGGACTTTGATTTCTTCCCAGGAGTTTATTTTTTTTCCAAATATTGCGCTTGCGCTTTTAAGAGTATAGCCTTTGACGTCTCTTAAATAAGCGCGGAATTTTTTTTGGGCAGCATCGCTGTATAGAAGAAAATGTATTTTATTGTCATTGTAGAATTTCTTATAATAATTCCCTTGTATATAAGGGTGCGGGCCTACTTTAAATAAAGATATTCCATAACCCAACACTGCGTTTTTGTCTTTATATTTTTCAGCTATAGCTTTGAAAAGGTTTATAAAGCCTTGTTGTGTTTTTTCTGAAAAGATATCAAAAACATCGTTTTTGACGGATCCATATTGATCTCTC
>Ga0075121_1001654_pt1 | contig 13548 bp, 6 predicted proteins | sample AntAceMetag02UKG_FD_69793 | JGI IMG/M metagenome (GOLD analysis project Ga0075121, IMG submission 69793) | Saline lake microbial communities from Ace Lake, Antarctica - Antarctic Ace Lake Metagenome 02UKG | ecosystem: Environmental > Aquatic > Non-marine Saline and Alkaline > Saline | place... | reverse complement strand
AATAATTCAACAATTCGGGATTATTTTTATCTACACTTGCGGCTTTGCTAAACATGGACAATGCTTTATAAGAATGATGCTTGTTCAAATAACAAAATCCCAAAGCTACAAGCACATCCACATCTTGATCTTTTAAGCTATGTACTTTCTCCAAACATATTTCAGCCCTTGCATAATCACCTAGCTCCAGCGCCAGCATTCCGGCTTTCCTAAGCACCAGTAAGTCCAATGGTTTTAGCTCATAAATTTTTTCATAATATGCCAATGCCGTCTTTTTATCATTATCTTTAAGCGCATTTTCTGCTCTTTTAACATAAGATTCTAATTTTCTGTTCAACTTTATTTTTGACTCAGAAGTCATATTTTCTTTAGGTTTAATTGGTTGAATATCGTTCAGAAAAACCTGCTTCCTCAGGTTAGCAACAGAGGAATCAAGCTTTTTATTCTTTGTAACCAAAGACTTATTTTTTGTTTTCAATAGTGACAATTTTTTTTCCAACGCAATCTTTTTAACCGCATTTTCATTCTTTGAATCATTCGTTATCATCAGCTGACTGGACTTGAGTTCTGCTACTAATCTATTAGAATTATTGAGAGCTTGGACAATCTTTTTATTTTCACTGGTAAAATTTGATATTATGATCTCTTTGCTATTTATAGATGACAACAAACCTTCTAGCTTTATCTCTAACACAGCTCGTTTATTCGTAAGGTTAGATATGGTATTATTTGCTGTTTTAAGCTTAGCTATAGCAATAGACTGTTTTGAATGAATATCTAAATTCCCTTTTTTAAGAGCATCTATTTCAGATTTGATTGCAGACGTCTTCTCAAGCTGAGTATTATAAGTTGATTCAAGTTCATTCTTTACTAAAAAATTACTTGAGGATGAATCAACTATTTCTTTTTTTAAGGACTCTATATTGTTCAACAGTCCGTTTATTTTATTAAGCTGCTCTTTCCGCACACTTTCAGCCGTCTGCAATTTTTTCCTATTTTTTTCAAGACCATCTTTAATCAGTAAGTGATTTGAATGCAATTCATTAAATTTTTCATCTTTCTTTTTCACCGCATCAGCAAAACTTTTTAAATCAGCGAGTAATTTTTGACGTTCTATTTTCAATATAAACACAAGCTCATTGGCTTCTGAAAGTTTTTTTTCTATATTGCTCTTATCAAGCTTAAAACCATCAGCTTCATTTTTAGCATATATTATATCTGATTTAATCTTCCGAAGCTCATCCTCCTGAATAAGGCTAATTCTTTCAAGTTTTGCAGCTTGACTCTGAGCAGCTGTAAGTTCTGCCATATTTTTTTTACGCAGCAACCGCCCCTTGTCGGCTCTATTTCCGCTCTGTTCAAGCGCTGAAATTAAGGTTTGAACCTTAAACTTCTGCGATGATAGAGATGCATTTAAATCCATTATTTTATCATTTGCTTCTGAATGCCGATTCTGCAACATAGAAAGCTTTGTTTCTGCCTTCATTGCACGCTCATTGACCGGTCCTACTTCACCAATTAACTTCTTGATCTTAGAAAGATGTTTAGTCTGCTTCGATTCCAGTTCAGTTATTTTTTTCCTCGCAAGAGAAAGCTTTTTAACTATCTGCTTACTCTTCATATCGAAAGTAGCAATACTATTTTTAGATGTATCCAGAGTAGCTATCAATTTGTTTAATTTCTTTTTCTGCTCAAATTTGCTAACCTCAAGTTGCTCAACAGTTTTCTTTATTTCGTTAAGTTCACTTTTTGTTCGGTTTTCAGCCAGCTTAAGCTCAGATATTTTTTTATCCCTCTCTTTAATTGTCAAAGTGAGTTCTTTAAGCTTGTTTAGTATGTCATTTCTTTCATTTTTAAAACCTTCAACTTCTGTATTTGCTATTTTTAATTTTTGTAATGTCTCAGTATGATTTTCTATATTAGCAGTATTTTTCTGTTTCACTGAATCAATTTCATTTTTCAGTTTCTCTACCAATTTCGTCTGTTGATTATATGCATCATCTAACTGAGTTGTTTTGTTTTTTACAAGAACAAGCTCGTTCTCAATTATTTTTTTATGGCTGGCAATTGTTGATTTTTGATTCTGTGTGTCTTTTAGTAACGAATTCAACTTTTGGGTTTCTTTCTTCTGGGCAGCTTGTGCAGATTCTAGATCAGCGACTCTTTGTTCTGCTTCTGAGTATTGTTTTTTGAGACTTGACAGTTCTGAATTAGTTTCAGCTATGACTTCATTTGAGTCACTGACATTCGTCATCAATTGTTTAATTTCGGAAAGGTATTTCGTATGTTTAGAGTCAAGGTTAGATATTTTTTGTTCAGTATTTGCAAGTTTCTTTAGTACCCGGTTGTGTGCAGTCTTGCTCGCTACTCCTTCGCTCTCTGCCTGCCTGATTTTATTCATCAGACCTTCTATTTGACTAAACTGATTTTTTCGGCTAATTTCTTGTTGCTTTATAGTATCATTTGCAGTTGCAAGTTGCTTTTGTGTTTTTTGATGTGCCGTTCTTAGTTCCTTAAATTCTTGTATCCGCCTGTCTGCACTTCCTAAAAGCTTTTTAACATCCTGATTCAGCTGTGATTTTTCAATTTCGAGTTGAGATACATTATGTTCTGTCTGACTTAACTGTTTTGTAACAGCAACATGCGACTTTTCAAGTCTTTCAGCATTTCCCTGAGACATTCCTATATTTGACGACATTTTTTCTATTTTGCTCAGTTGTTTTAAATACGATTCTTCAAGTTTAGAATTTTTTACTTTAGCAGCTTCTAGTTCGCTGGAAACACGTGCATATTCTAATTGTTTCTGTAATGCACAACCACCTTTCTCTTTCGAACTATCCATCAGCTTATTAATTAATTCAGTCTTTTTAACTTGTGCCGATTCAAGATCGGAAATTTTATTTTTTGCAGCCAACAACTCATTATTTATTCTTTTATTTGCAGCATTTGTCTTAGATGTCTTCTGTTCAGTTTCAGCAACATTGTTTAATAATTTCTCCAGTTTTTCAGAAGTTCTCTTCCTTTCATCTTCAAGGCTTGCTACTTTTTGATTGGCATTATCAAACTCTTTCTGTAGTTTAACCCGTCCTGCGAATATTTTATTATTCTTTACTTCATTTTTTTCTAACTCACCCAATAATGTTTTTATCTTCTGTGCTTGACCTGATTGTGCTAATTCAAGTTCATTTGTCTTTTTATTAGCCGCAATCAAATCGTTGTGTATTTTATCCTTTTCTGTTATCGCATTAGATGATTTGGTTTTTAATGAATTAAGGTCATTCAATAACTCCCTAATTTTAGCATTTTGTCCAGATTTGTCTTTTTCCAATTCTGTTAGTTTTAAGTTTAAACCAATAAATTTTTCCTGAAGAAAAGAGCTATTTAGTTCAGAGTTACTGTTTTTTCTCTCTGCAACTTCAAGCATAGAAACCAAATCTCTGATTTTTTGAAAATGTTTTGATTGTAAATTTTCTAGTTTAGACGCCTTATTCTCAGAAAGATTCAATTGTTTTTTGAGATTCTCATTGCTGGAAACCAGGTTTTCTGCATTATTCTCGGCGAGTCCAATTTTATTTGTCAGAGAATCAATTTCTCTAGTTTTTTCAGCCAGTTTATTTCCATAGTTGGTTATGTTCTTTCTGGCTTCAGACAATTCCTTTTGAATACGGATACGTTCTAAGGCACTACTATCCTTATCATTGTTAAGTGCTTTTAGCTCCGATGTAAGGCTTTCTATACTGTTTAAACTCTGCAGGCGTGCTTTCTTTAAATCGCTTAGGTTTCCATTTGCCTCATCTAAGTCGTTAATGGCCTTATTTCGAGCAAGTTGTAAATCCGTATTTATCTTATTGCTTTTTTCTATTTTTTTAAGTAGCTTTTCTATTTTTTTGAGGCTATCTGATTTTTGCGATTTATACGCCGCATTTTTCTGTAGTGCCAAGTTGAGTTCTTTGTTAACGCGGGTAAAGTTGCCACCAGTACTAGAAAGACTACTTGTAACCTCGTCTATTGAATTAATAAGTCGATTTATTTTTCCCGACTGTAATGTATTTGTCTGCTCCAACTCTGCAATCCTGCCATTTGCGGTCGCAAGATTTGACTGAAATCTTTGATTGTCCTGCTGCAGCTGAGTGTTTGTTTTACTGTTATTGGCCTGTTCTAAGAACTTTTGTATTTCTTTAAGGTGCTGTTCCTGTTGAGATTCCAGCTTGGCAACCCTGCCCTGAGCAGCTTGAAAGCCTTTATTTATTTTCTCGCGTTCTAAATTTGACGCATTCACTCTTTTTTCAGTAGCTTTTGTCTGAGCTAACAGTTTTTCAACCTTATTAAGTTGAGTTAAGTATTGCCCTTTTAAATCTATAATTTTAACGTTTGTCTTCTGTATTTCTTTGCTGTACTGGTTATTTTGATCGCGAACTTCGGCAAATTTTTTATTAATATTTACTGCCTCATCCAGCAGTTTTTTTATCTTCTTTTTTTGAGCTAACTGTGCTTCTACCAATCCGCTTATCTCTTTATTGGCTTTTTGAAGTTTAGCATTTTGAGAAAGAAGTTCTTTTTTATTTACAACTTTTAATTTCTTATCTTTTCCTATTAATCGGTTATGTTCATCTTTTAAAGTTTTTTGGGCAAATTCAATTGCTTTCTTCTCATTTTCGATTTCCTTTATCTGCTTTTGAAAACCGCCTACAATCTCATTCAATCTTTTTTTCTCTATTAATAAGCTATTATTTCTATTCAGAGTATCTTTAAATAAGTCTTTTTTCTTTTCGAGTGCGCTATATTTTTCTGCCAAAAGTTTATACTCCTGGCTACCTTTAGCTAGAGCATTCTGAAAACTGTTTATCTTCTTTACATATTCTTCTTCTTTTTTAGTTTTAGTAGTAATTTCCCGTTTCAAAATTTTAGCTTCTTCCTCTACGGAAATACGCCTTTTCTCAATGGAAGCTAGAGTGTTATTTACTTCATTATATTTAATTTTAAATCCGGATAGTTCTGCCGTAAAAGCCTGCTTCACATTTATTAATTCATCCAATCTATTCTGATAACTACTGATCTCTTTTCTCAATGTTGAATTTTCTGTTTGAAGAGCCGTTACTATTTTATCTGACTTTGGTTTTTCAGTCCCAAGGCTTTCACTAAACGCTTCACGGTTTTGCTTTTCTCTTTTCAGGCGGCGTGCAATTTTATTAGCATTTTCATAAAGAGCTTTTTTATCAGTTTTCAGTTTTGAAATTTCTGAGTTTAATTTACCTAACTTCATCTTAGAAAGCTTAAATTTACTCTTATACGTCAATGCTTTATTAATGCTTTCATCCCTAGCTAAAGCAATACTTGTTTTTTCAAGGCTCAACTTCTGATATCGTTCATCTAATGCTATATTGTCCTTTTGAATTTCTTCCTTCTCATTTAAAATTCCATCCAATTTTATCCGACTTTGATACAACATCTTTCGCAGATTTTTCAGTGTTTCAGATTCATCTTTTTCCTTACGTAAATTTTCTATTTGAGTAGAAAGAAGGGTATATTTTTTTTCAAGTTTAATTTTATTTTGAAATAAATTCTTAAATTCTTCTGATGCATTATTGTTTCTAAGGAGTTCCTGCTGGTTTTTTTTCAAAGTGGCAGTGGTAGATTTAAGTTTTTTCTGTTCTTGTAGAAGTAATGTTTGAAAATCAACGATTTTTGTCTGGAGAGCAAGATTTTCATTTACAAGCTCTGTGGTACTTTTCTTTTTACTCTCGTCCATAATCCTGTCATTCAATTGCTCCACTTTCTTTGCACATCGCTTAATTCTGTATTGAATTAATGCTCTATTCCAGGATGGATGTTCAGAAGATAGGGATTGAAATAGATCAAGCGATCTCTTATAAAGTGCCAGTGATATACTATAGTCTTTTGCCAGAGATGCTTTTCCCGCTTTTTCATATAATTCATACCCATTAAGCCATATTGAACCGGGCGTCTGGCTATTTTCATCCGCAAAACTAGATGCCATATAAAAAAACAGAAAGCAGGATAATAAGATAAACCCTGCCATTATCTTTTTACTTTTCGATAAAGAATAGCTTTTATTGATGCTCAGCAACATAAAAAAACAAAATCCTATACGTTTATAGTAAATAATTCCCACACAAACATCACTGTGAGCTATTACCCATTAAATTACTAATTAGCAGGAATTTTTTCATAAAAGAATAATCCTGAAAAACAAAGTAGAATAATTGTGTTATATTTTTGATAGGTATAATCTATAGATGTATATATAATTACTTATAAATGTACTCTATCATGCTACAGTAAAAAAGAAAGAGAATATCCTATAGTATTATATAGAAACAATGGAAATATACACATGTCTAACTTCTACTGTAAAAAATGCAATAAAACATACGTTATAGATAAAGCCTACAATAGATGTATTTGTGGTGGATTATTGAGCATTAATTTCCAGCCTGTTTTTGACCTTGATAGAATAAAAAAAAGAAAACCCTCAATGTGGCGCTACAGGGAAGCAATACCTATTGACCACGATAAAAATATTGTTTCTTTTGATGAAGGGTTTACACCAATGCTCAAAATAGATTTTGACGGCTACCCTATTATGATAAAACAGGACCACCTGTTTCCTTCCGGCTCCTATAAAGATCGTGGAGCATCTGTCTTAATAAGCAAAATAAAAGAACTCGGCATTTCAAATGTAGTGGAAGACTCCTCGGGCAATGCGGGAAGTGCTGTTGCTGCGTATTGTGCAAAAGCCAACATAAAGTGTGAAATATATGTCCCTGAGAAAACTTCACCCGGCAAACTGGCTCAGATCCAAAACTACAGTGCAAAACTTAATAAGGTTCCGGGCAGCAGAGAAGATACAGCTAATGCCGTACTTAAAGCTGCAAAAAACGTATACTATGCTAGTCATACCTGGAATCCTTTTTTCTTTCACGGCACCAAAACATTTGCATTTGAAGTGGCGGAGCAGCTCGGCTGGACCGCTCCCGATACAGTCATCCTACCGGTCGGTAACGGCACAATACTTTTAGGGGCATATATAGGTTTTTATGAATTGTTTTCTGCTAATATTATTAAAAAAATACCGAAATTGATAGGTATACAGGCAGAAAACTGTGCGCCATTGTTTCATACTTTTAGCAAAAATCAAAAATCATCACCTCTTTTCACTCTTAAACCAACAATAGCTGAAGGTATAGCAATAGCTAAACCGGCAAGAGGAGTGGAAATTATCGAAGCTGTAAAGAAAACAGACGGCAAAATAATGACAGTCACAGAATCTGAAATAATGGAATCCCATAAAATAATGGGTAAAAAGGGGTATTGTATTGAACCAACTTCCGCCGCCACCACTGCCGGCATATGCAAATACTTACAAACAATTAGCAAAAGAGAAACCATTGTTTCAATTTTTACAGGGCATGGACTAAAAGCAGTAAAAAAGGATTAGCCTTTTGACACAGCTTTAGCCACGCAAGACTACAAAATACCTGCATCAAAAAAGGCAAATATCTGGGTTCTATAATTCTTTCTTTTCAGCTATTACTCGCTTGATCATTTTATAATAAGGTATCAACAATATGACCAATACAACTATTGGAATAAGAGGCGCTTTAATTGCGGTGAGTCCACCAAATTGATCAAATAAAGTACCAACTATCCTTGAACCTATTGTTCCGCCCAATGCAGAAAACAGAAGTATAACGCCCGCCATTGAACTGTGAAGTCTGGAAGGTTGAGAACTTACAATTGTAGAACATATAGTTGGATATACTGGTGCAATAAATAAACCTGCAATCGGTATTAGCAAAGCCGCAAACGGCAGATTTGACCAACTTAAACATTCAATTCCTTTACCACTAACCTGAATTGACACAAAAATCGCTATAACAAATATACCAAAAGATATTATTAACGCAAAAAACAGTAGCTTAGCCCAGTTGATTTTTCTCATACCCAGTGCACCGATAAAACGCCCGAGACATAGAGCTGCCGGAAATAGACTTGCGACCTGCAGGCTTAGCGCATCTGATATGTGTAGAATCTTGTTATTAAAAGTCGGAAGCCAGGTAGTAACGCCCTGTTCAATAAAAACATAAAAGAAAGCCATTAAAATAAAAAGCCAAACGGTAGCCTTTTTAAAAAGAGATGCCATGCCTTTAATATCGTTTTTTATTTCTTCTTTTGGAGATTTCATTTCATGTTGGATTTTGCTTTCATCAAGCTTTACAAAGAAAACAACAATAAGGTTAATAGTACACATTATACCAAAACACCAAAAAGCGGTTGTCCAGTCCCCCATACTTACAAAGAATGAATATATCCACATCCCTGTCATTACTCCGCCCATAAACATACCTTCAAGCAAAGAGAAAAAACTCGCATGTCGGCTCAGGTCTTCAACAAACAGTCCCACAGAAGCATAAACAGTTGTCTTGATTAGTGCAAAACCCACACCGCAAAACATGAAAAAGATTCTTGCCACGAATAATGATGGAAACATTGCAAATAACACACATCCTATTATTTCCAATAAAATACCAACTATTAGAGTACGCTTATAACCGAAACTTGGAATAAATGAAGCAAGAAAAAAGGCACCTACCATAATAGATACGTCTTTAAACGCTTCAAGCCAGCTTGCAGCATCCATTGATACATGCAGTTGATTAACAAGATTCAGTATCACTGCACCAACAGTATTCAAAAGGACTGCCGGCATAAAAAATGAGAACATTAACATAAACCAGGCGAGATAATGTGTTTTACGAGCTGTATCGTTCATAATTGTTCCTTCTTTTAATAACATAGATTAATTCAGTAATACTATCCGTAAGCTTCTTGTTTTTTAGCAGGTTTTTAATTTATTAGATAGTGCTCTGTTCCCACGATAAATGTTTGATCTTTATTTGTGTCCTTATTTTTGCATTTCACAGTCTTAAAATAAGAAACTTTTTCATAAATTTTATTTTTAGGTTCTCCTAACAATCTGTTGGGATATTGGATCCATCCTTCCCTATTTTTATTTGTAGCTTTCAGCATCATTTTTACTGCTTTCACATGCTCCGGTGGAAACGTGTGTTTTTTGCTTGTTATAATGTTTATTCCTATGTTATCAGGATATAATGGATTATATACTAAAACTCCATCTGTATCATATATCCACATATATGAACGCGGTGTTCTGAACGGAGTATTTTTTATATTAAATTCCTTTATTGCGTTTTTAATACCTTCTTTTTCTATTAGATGACAAGCGGCAGAAACGACTCTCGTAATAAAAAGCTTTTCCATTTCTAAACTATTTTTATGCGTAAATACCATATAAACTTTCCAAAATGGACCAATTACTGTTTTTGCAATATATCCTCCCGGAAAAAGGTCGGTGCCTTTATCTTTGACAAAACTGAAAAAGCCTTTCTTCTCAAATTCAACGGCATTAATATATGCTCTTGCGTCTTGTGATACGATTTTAACATTAATATTACTCTTTTTTAAAGATTTTTTGCCTCCATTGTATTTGTTCACAGGAGCAAGCAAAATCCTACCATTTATCGGATCTATTACAAATATTTGAGCTTTTTTATTTTTATTCAGCTTTTTTATTTCTGGAAAAGCTTTAACGCCTTTTTGACTTATCAGTTTAGCGACTTTATTAATATCCATTACCAAATTCGCTTTAATTACTGACAACTTAGCAGCTTTTACTAGTTGAGATGTCTTATATACATCGGTTACATCAGAATAAGCTGGCAAGACAAAGAAAAAGGATAATGACATTATTAATACAGCCAAAGTTACTAAGTTTAAATTTTTACCCATTTTTCAGACTCCTTGTTATTTTATTTTGTTTTCTCTTCTTAAAAGCTGGCTTAAATAAGTGTATTTAGACGTTCCATGAAAAAGTTTACCCGCCTCAGAAGGGGGGATCGTGAATGTCGTGTTAGAATTTAGGTATTAAATGTTAGGCAGAAGATAAAACTTTCCGGTTGGGCTTTTTTATGAAAATTCTAACAATTTAACACCTAAAACCGAACACCACGCAAAGCGTAGCAAACAAAAAATTATTCAGCTAACAGCTAAACCAGAGCTGAACATGAAACACTTTTCGTATATGATTCATTTAGACAGCCGATATACACTTATATATATGATACACGTTATTTGCTGTGAAAACATGTTAATATATTTTTTTTTGGTTAAAAAATAGAAGACCACATTGCCGTTTTAAACTTTCACTGTAAATTTTTCAAAACTTCTCGAAAATTCAACGGTTTTGTATATATTATATAGCAACGCTGGAACACTGAAAGCTGAATAATCCACCCCTTAACCCCCTCCCGGGAGAGAAATTAAAGGGGTGGGTAATCAAACATTGAGTATCAGACATCAAACAATAAAGGGATTAGTTAAAATTATGAATAATACTATTTTTGCAAAATCTAATATAAAATTCTACCGTAATTATATTACTATCGTATTACTATTTATTTTGCTTGTTTCTGTTTCTGGCTGTGGCAACGAAACAAAAGACTCCAGTATTTTAGTAAAGAAAGCCGTTACACTTGCATCGAAAGATGGAAAATGGATAAAATCATTAGAGTATGCAGAAAAAGCTGTTGAAGCAAATCCGCGGGACGTAAACGCCCTGGTTATATATGCATTGGCGCTTGAGCAAAATAATCAAACAGACCAAGCCAAAAAAGAATTAAGCAAGGCTATAAAAATTTCTCCAAAGAATTTTATGGCACAGTTGTCCATGGGTCGGCTTCTTTACGTGGAAAAAGATTATGAAGGCGCCTATGAGAACCTAGCAAATGCCTACAAAATTCAACCTGAAAATATAGATACCTTAGCTTTGTTTGCACAGTGTTCTGCCAAGCTGCAAACTCAAAATACGGAAAAGCTCTTTTTAAAACTTGCTCAGACAAAAGATTTCAAAGACAAGTCAGAAATCTATAATGAACTCGGCACATATTATGCTGAAACAAAAAATTTAAGTAAGGCCGCACAAAATTTAACTAAAGCTTATAAGCTATCACCTAATAATCCAATAATTGTTGCCAATCTAGGTGTTTTTTGTGACAACTATCTCAAAAGACCTAAGAAAGCACGTTTCTTTTATCGTAAATTTATAAGTCTCACAAACAATAATTCGATATTTGATCCCCAAAGAAAACAGATTATTGCCCGCTTAAACGAAATATAAAAAGATAATGCAGATAATCTATAATCAGCCCGCTTCGGTATAGCACTGTATAGATGGGCTATTATTAAATCACCAGATCACTAAATAAAATGAGCCGATATATACCAGAAGACAGTATTAGGGAAATCAAAGATAGGGCTGATATCTATGAAGTTATTTCCAGTTATATTCCTTTAAAGAAAAATGGAAACCGCTGGAAGGCCCTCTGCCCGTTTCATCAGGAAAAAACCCCTTCATTTATAGTTTCACCAGAGCGACAGACTTATCATTGTTTCGGATGTGGCAAAGGTGGAAATGTCTTTACATTCATTATGGAAAAAGAAAGCGTTGATTTTGTTAACGCATCACACTTATTAGCATCCCGATACGGCATTATCATACCGGAGGCACAGGATAGAGCTCAAACGCCGGAAGATAAAAAAAGAACGAACATGCGGGAACGGCTTTATACACTGCATCAGAAACTGACTATAGACTATTCTAAAATATTATTTTCAGATGAAGGAAACAACGGCTTAAATTATTTAAAATCAAGAGGAATGCCGGAAGATATAATTAAAAGTTTTATGCTGGGATTTGCACCTGATTCATGGGATTTTGCTATAAAAGAAGCAAAATTGGAAGGATATACAGAAGAAGAGTTAACTGTTTCAGGCATTGCCGTAAGTAAAGCCGAATCCAATAGAATATATGACAGGTTTCGCAATCGGATAATATTTCCAATATGGAACGAACAGGGTAAAGTTATTGCTTTCAGCGCCAGAACAATAGACCCCAATCCTACCGGCGGAAAATATGTTAACAGTCCGGAAACTCCTATATTTAAAAAAGGTAATATTTTATATGCACTTCCTATTTCAAGGGAAGGCATAAGAAAACATAATTTTGCTATCCTCTGCGAAGGTCAGATAGACGTAATTGCAATGCATAGAGCTGGTTACAATAATGCTGTTGCCCCTCAAGGCACTGCTTTTACAGAAGATCAGGCAAGACTTCTCAAGCGCTATACAAATAAAATATTCATTTGTTTTGATGGTGATACAGCTGGCATCAAGGCTACATTTAAGGCACTGGATATATTGCTTTCAAACAACATAGAAGTAAAAATAATTACTCTTCCCTCAGGTTCTGACCCAGATACAATTTTTCAGGATGATGGAAAAGAAGCTCTCATTGGATATATAACCAATGCTAGGGATTTTTTAGATTTTATGATTGATACTTTATCAAGAACCTATGATATTTCCTCCCCATTTGATAAAAACCGGCTTGTTCAGGAAATATTAGCTACTGTTTCTAAAATAAGCAGCAATATTGTAAGATCTACCTATACGTCACTGCTTGCTAAACATTTAAACATATCTGAAAAAGCAATGCTTGAAGAATTGAACAACCTTAATAAACAAAAATATTACAAAGATAAACCACAGACAAAACAAACGATACTCAAAAAACAAATAATAGAAATAACTGTCGACCCCGCAATAGCACGTGCAGAAAAAGAACTGCTCGAACTATCCATACTTAACGGAACGGTTGGCAGAAGACTTGAAGAAGAACTTCCGGTAGAAATGATTAGCGATTCGATAATAGGCAAAGCCCTTAATCTTGCCATCTCACTCACACTAAACGGAGAATGGGAAAATATTCATAATGAGCTAAGTCTATTGCTTAACGATTATCCAGGCAGTGATTTATCGCGAAGCCTTACAGATCCGGAAAAACGTCCTGACAATTATGATTTTGATAAATCTGTAACGTCCAGCATTATTACAATTAAACTTCATCGCCTAGAACAAGAAAATAAAAGCCTTATCCAGCAAAGCCCAAATACCACTGATACGGAAGCTAAAAAGGAAATAATTAAAAAATCAACACAGCTTCGACAAGAAATACTTCTTCTAAAAAAACAACAGAAATAGTAAATAGTAAATTAGTTTATGTTAATTCTTTTCAGTAATATGCGAAATGCTGCGTTCAAGCGCACTTTGTGTAGTGAGAAAATATGTATTTACATTGTACTCGGAATACTCTAATGCCTTAGCTACCCATGTATTACATGTATTAAAAACATAAAAGTCACGACTCCCGGCATAAAAATAACTTTCCAAATATTGACCTTTACCGAGAGGTTTATTCATGCTATCCTGAAATTTAAATGATTCAAATATATATCTTTTCAAAAGCTTAAGTTTTTCCTCTGTTATTTTGATTCTATATATTTTACTTGTAGGTGTCAGCAACAAGATGAATTTCCAAGTTTATGTCTAAGATGAATCACCAATAGTTTTATTAATTCTACTTCCAATATTCTTCTCATTAATTCAAAT
>Ga0075121_1001646_pt1 | contig 13580 bp, 10 predicted proteins | sample AntAceMetag02UKG_FD_69793 | JGI IMG/M metagenome (GOLD analysis project Ga0075121, IMG submission 69793) | Saline lake microbial communities from Ace Lake, Antarctica - Antarctic Ace Lake Metagenome 02UKG | ecosystem: Environmental > Aquatic > Non-marine Saline and Alkaline > Saline | place... | reverse complement strand
AGAACGGCTTTTCACTTATCCACTCGGGACTGTTTCGTATTCGCTCGCAGAAGCCCGCAGCCCAACAGCCAGCTCATTGGCGAGATCTGCCTTTTGGCGGCCCCGCCATGGTATGGAAAAAATGTTTCCACACTATGGAAAAAGGGGGGGCGGCGATATGCCGCAGCTGCACCGCGTGAAGCCTATTCAGGAATGAAGAGCTTCTGGCCGGCGTAGATGGCGTCAGCGCTCTTGAGGCCGTTCTCTTCGACGAGAACGCGGGTTGTGACGCCATAGGCGGACGCGATCTGCGACAGGGTCTGGCCGGATTTCACCACATGCTCGATCCCGCTCTGGGACCCGGTGCGGCGGGCGCTGCTCCGGGACGAAGATCCTGAAGAGGAGCTCTTCAATAGCTTTGAAATCTTCTTGGTGAGATCGTCGTAGATTTGTTTTTTGTCTTTGGTGCGGGCGGCATCCACGGCGCGGATCTGGCGCTGGAGGTCATCCACTTCGGTTTTTACCGATTGCAGCTGCGAGGCGGAGGCCATGGAGGGCTGGCTGGACCGCGAGGCCATCAGGTCTCCCTGTATGCGCCCCAGTTCGGAGTCGGTGGCATCCAGACGGGCATTGAGGCGGCGGATCTCTTCACGGAGATAGCCGACATCCGCCTGAGAGGCCGGCGGGGGGCCGGCGTCCTGCGTGGTGACACAACCGGTGCCGACCAGGACCAAGCCAAGAGCGAGCGGAAAGAGGTGCAGAAATTTTTTCATGGGCAGAGAATAGAACTTCCGTTTCCTTCACGCAAGAAAATGAGGGCGCCGAGACAAAATCGACCCCAACCTATTTTCTATGTCTGAGCGAAAAAACGGAAAATCCGGGGGTAAAACGGTCTTCATCAAAACGTAATAATTCTTGCTGTCGGGAGGGGAGCGTGGTACATTCAGATTGTTGAAAGTGACCGACTGATCTTTGAGTAAAAAACAATTTGAATGATTTCCCTGCCTTGTACGACAGGGGCAAAATTCTCCTGCCCAACACTATCAAATCGGGAGTTGGTGTTCATTTGTGGACGGCACGTCCGTTCTCCGGAGATCCGGCTAAGCAGATGACAGATTCCCACCTTATGCAAATAAGGCCAGGAGATACGCCCTACCGGCAAGGCGGGGTTTTTTTGCATCGCAAAGGGGTTCCGGAAGGTGTTAGGGTCTGCTCCATTATGAATTTTATCCAACGAGTGAAAGCCGCTTTCAACGGCAAAAAGGGCTCTAAATCGGCTCCGGAAGTTCCGGCCAGCCTGAAGTCCAAAAAGAAGCCCCATGCCCAAAAGCCGAGGCGGGGACCCCGGTTCGTAGATGAAGCGGGTAAGGCTGTCGAACCCGCGAAGGCGCGTGGTGGCCCGCACAAGAAGCGGGGACCGCACCATCCGCCCGCAAAGCCGCATGGCCATCATGGTCCCGGAAAAGCCAAGAAGCCTTTGCCGCCTTGGGATCCCTCCGACTATCAGGTGCCGGAAGAGGATGGGAAGACACGCTTTCAGGATCTGGATCTGTCGGAGCCGCTCCTTCATGCCCTGTCGGACCTGAATTTCCGCTATTGTACCCCCATTCAGGCCAAATCCCTGCCGCTGTCGCTGGATGGCGTCAATGTCAGCGGCCGCGCCCAGACGGGAACGGGCAAGACGGCGGCGTTTCTGCTGACGATTTTCAAGTATCTGCTGGATAACCCTGCGAAGCCGGACCGCCGCAAGGGCTATCCGCGTGCCCTGATCATGGCCCCCACACGCGAACTGTGCATGCAGATCGCCCGCGATGCCGAGGACCTCGGCAAGTACACCGGATTGCGGACGCTGGCGGTCTATGGCGGAATGGATCTGCAGGCGCAGCGCAGTGTCCTGCGCGAAAAGCATGTGGATGTCATTGTGGCGACGCCCGGCCGTCTGCTGGATTTCCGCCAGCGGCAAGATGTGGAATTCTCGAAGGTCGAGGTGCTGGTGATTGACGAAGCGGACCGGATGCTGGATATGGGCTTTATTCCCGATATGCGCCGCATCGTGTATGGCTGTCCGCCCAAGCAGAACCGGCAGACAATGCTGTTCAGCGCCACGCTTACGCAGGAGGTGACCCGTCTGGCTTCGCAGTGGATGCATAACCCCGTCACCGTGAATATCGAGAACGCTACCGTGGCCGCCGATACAATCGATCAGCGGGTCTATATCGTGACCGGCCGGCAGAAGTTCACCATTGTCTACAATATCCTTCAGGCCATGAAGCCGGAGCGCGTCATTATTTTCGGCAACCGCCGGGATACGACGGAGCAGATTGCGGAGAACCTGAAGAATCAGGGGCTGAGTGTCGCCCTGTTGTCGGGCGCGGTGGATCAGCGCAAGCGTGTGAAAGTGCTGGATAACTTCCGCAGCGGCGACGTGCCCATCATGGTGGCGACGGACGTGGCGGGCCGGGGGCTACACATTGACGGCATCGATCTGATCATCAATTTCAACGTGCCGGAGCAGGCGGAGGATTATGTCCACCGCATTGGCCGGACAGGCCGCGTAGGCGAGAAGGGGATCTCGATCACCTTTGCCGATGAACTCGATAGCTATTATATTCCGGCGGTCGAGGAATATATGAAACAGCCGTTGAAGTGCATCCAGCCGCCCGAGGAATGGCTGGAGAAGCTGCCGCAACCGATGCTGGCCACCAAGCGTCGCCCCCGGCCGCCGGCAGGCGGGTTCGGCGGACGCGGTGGCCCTCGCGGCGGAGGCCGGGGCGGCCCGCGCCGGCGCTAAAATAAAAGTTGCGCGTCCTCCTTTCAGCTGGTAGGTTTCGCGCTCGAAGATTTGCCTAGGATACGCCCATTGGGGCGGTAGCTCAGTTTGGTAGAGCACCACGTTCGCAATGTGGGGGTCGAGGGTTCGAACCCCTTCCGCTCCACCAATAAGCGCGTTTCCTGAATTTCCCCGTGGTGGGGTAGCGAAGTGGCCAACCGCAGCAGACTGTAAATCTGCCCTCTACGAGTTCGATGGTTCGAATCCATCCCCCACCACCATTTTTTAAAAGCCCTTATTTCTTAACGAAATGAGGGCTTTTTCTTTTCTCTGGCAATGAGTTGTGCAAACAGGCCTTCGATCCACTTTGTTCGTATACGTGGGGGTGTCCCTTGGTGACCCTTTCTGTCCTTCCCTCTCCCAAGGGGCTCTCGAGGGTACCAGAAAGGGGTACAGTCAACCACCCATAAATAGGGATTTTGATTAAGAATCCAGCCTTCTTTTAGCCCAATAACCCATAGGTGGGGCGGCGGTGCCTCTTTTGCTCCACAGAGGCCTTGGTTCTCTCTAACAGGGCTTTTGGAGCCCTAGGATGACCCAAGGGGACCTCAGTCGTGTGGGGCTATCTGCTTCGTATATGCTCCACACTAGGGAAAGCTCGTGGCAAGATGGGAAACGCCATGGAAACAGATCCTCCTTCAGAAACTCACGAATGGCCCATAGACGGCGTTCTCGACTTGCACCTGTTCCGCCCAAAGGAGGTGGGGGACCTAGTGCCGGGGTACTTGGACGAGTGCCGGAAGCGAGGCATCTTGGAGATCAGGATCATCCACGGCAAAGGAACGGGCCAGCTGCGCGAACGCGTGCACGCCGTCCTGCGCCGTCTTCCAGGCATAATCTCATTCGGGCTGGCGCCTGCAAACCTTGGCGGATGGGGCGCCACGATCGTTGAATTAACCCCGGACTGCAGGCCACCGTGATAGGGCTAGGGATCGGCGACCGTCTTAAAAGGTCAAATGGGCAGATGGGGCGGCAAGAAGGTTTCGGGTAGGGGGCACACTGTCCGGCATCCTTTGCATTGTGTAACCGTCCTGCTGAATCCAGCGACTTCATTTAGTATGAAGAGCGATATGCCAGCGAGACGAATACGGCCTGCCAATTCCCCCGATGCAGCGAGGGTCATCAACCGTCCAGGAAAGGCGAAATGTATGAAAACGACGATGTATGCTTGTGCATGAATTTTCGCAGTCCTTTGCCTGTGCGGCTGCGAGGAGGATCGCCCATCGGGAACAGTAGCCGTTGAGATCGTTCCAGAATCCTATGCCACCCCATATTACATTCCTGTATCCTATGAAATGGAGTATGCGTTGGAGATCATTGTACAAAGCAACTCGGGACTTCCGCTGGCCGGAGCATGGGTTCAAGTGGTAGCGAATGATTGCTATGGCAATGACATTCAGCAGGCGAATACGGACGAGTGGGGTCGGGCGTACTTCTATTTCTGCGTCCAACCAGGCAGCTGGGTCTACATCGATGTCGATTCACCCGGATTTGTCCCTTCAGCGGTGGACCTCCTGACGGGTGATGATACGTATCCAACCGTGCCCCTTTATCTGTCGCCACTGGTGGTGTACGGGGCTCCCGGCTGAAGCGCTGTATGCTTCAGTACGGCCTATCGCCTCTAAGCCTCTAAGGATACATCGCCGGCATTGTAGACGAGGATGACATCTCCAGGGAGATCGATGGTTTCCTGCAGGTAGGAGACCAGGACGCCGGCGGGGTCTTCGTCGGCGGGCTCAAAGCCGGCAAACAGCACGGCGGAGGGCTGCATGGCGTCTCGGACAGCTTTCAGGGGGTTGTCGGTGGGGATGACGACCAGATCGGCCTCAATGCGGGCTTCAGCGAGGGTTTCGGCCATTTCCTTGGCGACGTTCTCGACATCGGCCTTGGGTGCAATCGGCCGGATGATGCGGATTTTGCGGCCCCGCCATTCCCTGTTTTCTTTGAGAATGAAGGCGAGCAGGAGCATTAGGGCGCCGTTTTCAGGGTGGCTCCACCAAATGTGGATGGCTCCGTTGGGGACATCGCCTTTTTCCCGTTCTTCTTCGCAGCTGACAATGACCAGACTCCGGTGCATCTTCTTGGCGATGCTAAGGGATTCCGAGAACACCTCAGCCTTGGTCGGATCTTCGCTCCAGCCCAGCAGGAGGGTGTTGGGGCGCATGCCGCCGATGCCGTGGCACTGCAGGAGGGCCTCAACGGCGGTGCTGATGCTTTCTTCGACCACCACCACCGGAAAGGCCGGGAGTTCCTTTTCAATAATGAATTTACGAAGGAGGATTTCGGCTTCGCGGCGCCGGTCCAGAAGGTCTTCCAGTTTGCCGCGGATCACCTGTCCGAGCGTAACGATGCCGTAGTCGGCGGAGAGCCAGCAGGCATACTCCGCCAGATGCAGGCGGGACCAGGCCCCACCGCTGAGAGCGAGGATCGAAGGGCGCCAGTTCTTCGGATGGTAGCGCTCCTGTTCGAGCCGGAGGAGCGCTTTGCGGGCGCGGTGGAAGGCCAGTCCGCTGTCGACATCTCCCCACTGCACCAGAATTTCCGCGCGGGCGATGATGGCGTAGAGGGCGGCAGCCAGTCCGATGGCAATCGTGGCCCAGACGGGGGCGATCAAGAACATGATTCCGACACAACCCAAGGCCCCCAGGAGTGCCAACGACCAATGGTTCAGACGAAACGTGGGGCGGAAACTGGGGTTGCGGGAGATGATTTCATAGAAGCAGGCCAGGTTGGTGGTGCCATAGGTCAGGAGGAAGAACATGGTGATGATGGGGGCGATGGTGTTGAGGTCGCCGGCCATCACACCTACTTGGGCAATGAGGAAGGTCAGGATAATGGCATGCCGCGGTTCTCCGGAGGGGCCGCTGCCTTGTCCGAACCACTTGAGTTTTTTGAATACATTATCCCGCGCAAAGGCCTGCAGGATGCGCGGAGCCCCCATCATGCTGCCCAGGGCTGAGGAAAGGGTCGCACTGATGACGCCGGCATAGATCAGGGCGCCGGACCAGGCCTTTTCTTTAAGCACGAAGCCGTCTCCAAGCAGTTCGCTGCGGGAGGTGCTGGCGGCCAGAAGGAGGGCGATGCCGCCATAGATGACAGCAGAGACCCCGATGGCGGCAAAAGTGCCGCGCGGGATGGAGCGGTCGGGGGCCTTGAGATCACCGGACATATTAACGCCGGCCATGATGCCGGTGACCGCCGGGAAGAACAGGGCGAAGACCACAAAGAAGGAGTGTCCTTCGAGCCAGTTTGTAGAGAGGTTGGCTTGAAGAAGGGCTGGTGACCAATCCATCCAGGCCCCAACGCTGAAAGAGACGATCGAGAGCAGCAGTACGGCTAGGATCCCGTATTGCAGTCGGATAGTCCAGCCGGCCCCGATGTAAACACACAGGAATACCCCGATATTGGTCAGGGTTCCAATCGCCTGATGGGAGAGGGGGATGGCCGGAAAAGCAGAAAAAAGGGCCTCCGTGAAACCAATGACATACAAAGTGACGGCCACGGCTTGTGCGATATAGAAAAAGATGGCGATGACGCCACCGAATTCCACGCCGAGGCTGCGGCTGATTAGATAATAGGCTCCGCCGCCCTTGACGCGCATGTTCGTGGCAATGGAGGAAATCGAAAGCCCGGTGATGACCGTGATCATCTTGGCCAGCAGCAGAATAATCAATGTTCCCCAGAGGCCGGCATAGCCCACTACGGGCGCAAAACGAAGGAACATAATCACGCCGAGAATGGTCAGCAGGCTCGGGGTGAAGACGCCGCCAAACGTTCCAAACTTGGTTGCGGCTTGCGGGGCGGGGTTGGATGGAGATTTGCTCATATGCGCTTTTGTTTACATTCAGGAGTCTACGGATTGAAACGATGCAATGCAAGTGGGCCCTCCTGCTGTTGTTAGAACAGATGCTGCCCGCCTATCTGAATTCCCAGCATGATTCTTATCAATTAGGGCTTGCTCTCCATGTCCCTAGGCGTCAGATTTTTACATAGCAGGTGCTCCGCAGAGATGGGCCTAAGCAACCCAGGCCCGGCTTGTTATCTCTCGGGCCGCTCGCAGAGCAAAAGGATCAGGAGCCATGTCCGAGCATATGCCGAAGCCGGAACAGACGGAAATCGATGAGAGCAGGTCTCTCGAGACCATCGAACGTTTGCGCAAGCTGGCATATGAGGATCCGATGACAGGACTGTTGAATCGCCGCGGCTTTGACGATGCCCTTCGGCGCGTATGGGTCCGGGCTCAGGAGGACGCTACCTCGATTGGATTGCTGATGATTGACATCGATCACTTCAAGTCCGTCAATGATTCCTATGGCCATGCCATCGGGGATCAGGTGCTGAAGGAATGCGCCGGCTTGATCAAGAGCTGTGTGCGCCAATCGGGCACTGTTTGTCGGTATTATGGCGGAGATGAGCTGGTTGTTATCCTTCCGGAATCGAGCGGGAAAGCCACGCGAGAAGTAGCGGAGCAGATGCTGGAAGCATTCAGGCAAAAGCGAATCTGTAAGTTCACTCATGATCTACAGATGACCATTTCGATAGGCGTGTGCAATATGATTGCCCGACCGGGGCATTCGGCGGATCGGTTTCTGATTCTGGCCGATCGGGCACTGTCCCGAGCCAAGCAAACCGGGCGTGATCGCGTTTGTTTTGCAGAGGATACTGATATGCCACTTGAAATCGATGAGTCGGAATCTGTGCCGGTGGTGTCGGCAGGGATGCCCGCACCACAGCAGGTGGTTCTGGTGGTGGATGATGATCAGACCCTATGCACGCTGTTTCAGCGGATTCTGTCCCGTGAAAAGTTTGATGTGCGGGTGGCGGATTCCTCCGAAAGCGCCATGGCTCTCGTTGAGGAAGAATGCGGTATGATTGATGTGGCCCTGGTGGACCTCCATTTGGGGATTGAAAATGGCCTGGATCTACTAAAAAAGATCAAAAGCATGGACGAATCTATCATCGGGGTGGTGATTACAGGGCAGGCTTCAGTGGAAAATGCCATCACTTCGTTACGTTCGGGGGCCTATGATTTCCTGCAGAAACCGGTTTCCAGCAGTCAGCTGATTGCCGTCTTGGAGCGTGCGACCAAATACCGCCGACTCGTCCTTGAGAATAAACGATATCAACTCCATCTGGAGGATATGGTCCGAGTGAAAAATGCAGCCCTTTCCCGAGCCCTGGAAGAAGTGAGCGATTCCTACCAGTTCACGCTGGAAGCTATGGCGGATATGCTGGATGCGCGGGAGCAGCAAACGGGGGCTCACAGCAAACGGGTTTCCCGCATGTCGCGTGTATTGGCAAAAGAAATAGGAGTCTCCCCCCCTGAAGTAGAAACGATTGAAACCGGAGCCCTGCTCCATGATATTGGAAAAATTGCGATTCCGGATTCCATTCTCCTTAAGCCCGAAGCCCTGACAGAGGAGGAAGTGCGGGTGATGAAGCAACATCCCCATATGGGATATAATATCATCAAAGCCGGACCGGGGCTGGAGGAGGCCTCGGAAATGGTCCTGCAGCATCAGGAGCGGTTTGATGGCAATGGCTATCCTCGGGGGCTCTGCGGAGAGGAAATCTGTTTGGGGGCGCGGATTTTTGCGGTGGTGGATACCTATGATGTCATTCGCTCCGGCCGGCCCTATTCCAAGGCGCGGACAGCGCAGGAAGCCATGGCTGAAGTTCTACGGAACAAAGGAACTCAGTTTGATCCGATGATGGTAGAGGCCTTGCAACGTTGTCAGGCTGAAATCGAAAAAGCAGGGAGTTGGAAGAACCTCTGACCTCCTGCGCTGCGGGCAGGTGCAAAAAAAACCCGCCGGGAAAACCCGGCGGGCCGTGTAGGAATCAAGTCCTAGTTCTTACCGCGACCCTTGACACCGGTGGTGCTGGTTTTGGCCTTCTCGTGAGGGCGGAGCTTGCGCACGGCGGCACCGGCGGTCCACATCTCAGATTTGCCCATCACCGCCAGTTCGGCGTCGAGCTTCTTCTTGTAGTCCTTCGCACCGCAGACGCGGATCACGCGCTTGGCTTCGGCCTGGCTCTTCACGGCCTTGTACAGGTCGTTGAAGACAGGCAGCGTGGCCTTCTTGAAGCGGGGCTTCCAATCGAGCGCGCCGCGCTGGGCGGTGGCGGAGCAATTGGAATACATCCAGTCCATTCCGTTTTCGTCCACGAGGCGAATCAGGCTCTGGGTGAGCTCTTCGACGGTCTCGTTGAACGCTTCGGAGGGGCTGTGGTTATTCTTGCGAAGGACATCGTACTGCGCTTCCATGATGCCGGCCAGGGCTCCCATGAGCACGCCGCGTTCGCCAACGAGGTCGGAGGTCACTTCGCCTTCAAAGGTGGTGGGGAAGAGATAGCCGGAACCCACGGCGATGCCGATCGCCAGGGTGCGGTCCTTAGCGCGGCCGGTCGCGTCCTGCGCGACGGCAAAGCTCGAGTTGATGCCGACGCCGGCGAGGAAGTTGCGGCGCACGGAGGTGCCGGACCCCTTGGGGGCCACCAGAATCACATCCACGTCCTTGTTGACTTTGATTTTGGTCAGGTTGTTGTACACCCAGCCGAAGCCATGGGAGAAATACAGCGCCTTGCCGGCGGTGAGGAAGGGCTTCACGCGGGGGAAGACCACCTTGAGGGCGGCGTCGTTCACCAGCATCATGATGACGGTGCCCTTCTCGCAGGCTTCTTCGATGTCGAAGAGCGTCTTGCCGGGCTTGAATCCGTCCTTGATGGCGCGGTTCCAGTCCGCTTTGAAGCGCTTGTCCTGGCCGATGATGACCTTGAAGCCGTTGTCCCGCATATTGAGGGACTGGGCTGGACCCTGGACGCCATAACCGATGACGGCAAGGACTTCATTCTTCAGGGTCTTCTGCGCTTTCTTCAGCGAATATTCTTTTCGGGTGACGATGTTTTCAGACACACCGCCAAAATTAATCTTGGCCATTTGTATACTCCTGTTTGATACCGGTTCCATGGTGCCGGGCACCCCGACCACAGGGTCGGTGGAACAAAGGGGGGAACTGTAAACCCACGGGGTTGGCGGAGGCAAGCGTTTATTGGTGAAACTCAGGGTTCCGGCCAGCAAATCCGGCGGGTTGGAGGGGGCTATCGGGTTGTCGGGAGACGAGCCGTCGAATTCGTTACGCATTGAATCCGGATGCTGCGTGCGTCAACCGGCAGCCCTGCCGCTTGAATGCGCGGTTCAACCCGGGTTTCCGTTTCCAGATGAAATGGCAAATTTTGTTCGGCAAAGGCCCCGATCCGAATCGCTTGGATCGGGACGCTGGCGGCCGCATCCGGATGGGCATCAAGATGAACAGAAAGAGTCCCGGGCTTGTTCCCGGAGGGGGCGCTGGATTCTGGGATCCGCAGGTCAAAGTGAGCGAGATAATCTCCGGCCGGAAGGGTAAGGGTACGGCCAAAAGCCAGAAGTCCCGCATCCTCCGTTCCGGTCGGCTTCCATTCTTTCAGAAGCCCCGCCTCCGGGTCATCCAGAATTTCACCCACATGACTCAGCATGAAAGCCGGGATCATCTGGTTCTGTTGCAGTGCCTCAAGCAGGGCGGCGGTTTGATCCGACTGGCACCCGCGCTTCAGCAGAAGAAACGGGAACTGCTGAGTGAACAGGCCGAATTCGCCGTTTTCGATGGATGCCATGACGCCGGCAAAGGCGGACGTTTGCAGTTCATGCACATCTGTGACTATCCATTCGGGAGACTGCTTCTCTGGATTGAAATAGTGAAGCACCATGATCTCCGGTCGCATGGCAAAGTGGGTGGCGAGACGCTGGTTGCACAGCAGCAGGCCGTTTTTAGGCGCTTCTTTCGCGAGGCGAAGAAGCGGAAAGACCATGGGGTGGAGGCCCGTATAGACCCGATTGGTTTTGGCTCCTCCCAGAAAATAACCCCGCTGGGTATGGGCCAGGACGGTCAGAAAGATCAGCGCCATGGCCGCGAACTGCTGCAAAAGTGACGAGGAAATCTTTCTCGGTCGAAGCCGTCGGACGGAGGCGGTCCAGACCATAGCACAGACCAGTGCGGTTGTGGCCGCCGCCGGATAGTGAAAATCAAAGCTGTGCTGGCGGTGCATCGCGCTGCTGAGACTGATGAAGATGGCTATAAACGGGAAAATCACAAGCACCCGCCAGCCATTGCGCAGAATGAGCCCCAGCACAGCGGCCGGGAGAAGCAGCCAGAAACCCGCTTGCCATCGGCATCCCCAGTGCCCGCCCATAAAGGAGTGGAAAATGGAGCCGGAAGACGCTTCAGCCCCCCGGACTCCGAGCAGGGAGATGCCGTTGATCCAGGGATAGAGAACGGTGATAGCCAGCACGACATAGAGCAGACTCAGGGCCGTCAGCACATATCCGCCCTTCCATCGGTCTCGAACGCTGAAGTAGAGAAGCATGGGGAGAATGATGAGTCCTGCATCTTCGCGGAGGCCAAGTAGAATCAGGACAGGCAGAATCGCCCATTTCTTTTTGTAGGCCGCTGTATAGAACAGCCAGGGCAGCAGGACAAAATAGGCCGACACCCCGTGAAACTCGCTCATCATGACGCCTTGGGTCATCGGATAGGCCACAAAACAGAACAGGATGGCCATGGAGAGAGACGGGGCCGCTTTCCCGCGATAGAGTGCTTTCCAGAGAATGCCACATCCGCTCATCAGGAATCCCCACTGCACCACAAGGAGAAGGAGCGGGGAATCCCAGAGGTGAACCAAAGGCGTCAGCAGGATGAACGAGAAGGACAGATGAGTCTTGAGATAGTTGTGATCTGTCAGAAACTTGAATCCATCACCATGGGCGAGGTTATAGAGGAAGTTGGTGTACGCCCCGTAGTCCATCATCAGGAAGTTCTGCCAGGAAAAGGCACAAAAGGCCGAGTAGAGGAGCTGCAGGGCAAAGAGAAAGAAGCCGCCGCTGGCCAGAGCAATGAGGATTCGATCTATGCACTGGTCGCGGGAGGTCCGATCTATAGGGGCGCGGGTCATGGTGACGACTCGATCCATTCATAGATGTGGATGTCGGGTTGCGCATAGATGAGGGGGCGATCCCGGAAGGAGGCTCGAAGCCGGGAATGAGCAAACAGGTTCTCGTAGGTGCTCTGGGTGCCGACATCGTAGAATGGCGATCCCCGGTAGCCATATCGGGAAGAGGCCAACGAACTGGTCATCAGATACTGCGCCTGGTCGTTCTGGAGGGCTTGATACGGCAGGGAGTCCGTTAGATAGCGGGCTCTGAAACAGCACAAATCTTCCCGCTCCGGTTGCAGGGTATACATCTCCCAGATCAGCACGGCCTCGGGCGGAAGGTTCTGCTCGCACCATTCACGAGCGAGGATCCGGGTATCGGTTCGGCGGAGGGCTAGACTGTCCTGAAAAGAAAAGGAAATGAAGACCAGCGTCTGGAGTGCAAACAGGGTCCAGAATAGCCCCTGCTTTCCTTTTGAGGGGGCCAAAGAGAGGAAGCGGGCTGCCGGGAAAGCCGTCGCAATAATCAGCAGTGCATAGATAGGAATCAGATCATTTTCCCGAACCAGATCGCGGGAGAAGAGCATGGCCGCCAGCAGGAGGCCGCAAAACAGCAGAATGGAAAAAAGGGGGGCGGCCATGTTGGGGTCCCGTCGATGGCGAATAGCAAAAAGGCCTGCCCACAGTCCACCTCCCCAGAGGAGGACAGATCCCTGTTTCAGCGAAATGGCCGCCAAGGCATACAGGTTGGTTTGCAGTTTTGTGCCCAGCGGAATGGCTTCGCCCATGATATGGGCCTGCCACTCCATGAACACGGGAAAGGTGGTGAAAAAGACTTTCGGGTCATGAAGGAGGAGGGGACTCAGCGGAAGGCATCCCGCTATAAATCCTGCGCCGACCGCCAGCAGAGAACCCATGGCCCAGCGGAACCCTTTCTCTCGAAAGAGAACCAGCCAGAACATCCCCGGGAAGATCAGGGCCAGCAGACCTTGATATTTGATGGCACAGGCGATACCGGCGGTGAAGCCCGCCAACAGGGAATAGAGGGGGAACCGCTTTTCTCCGGGCATCGACCAGGCGGCGGCCAGTGCCAGATAGAGAAACGCGAGCAGGGGGATGTCATTCATTCCGTAGTGACTCATTTGAACCTGGATGGGCTCAAACAGCAGCAGCAGGCCCGCCAGTGCGGCGGTTTTTTCTCCCAGATGCCGGCAAAGAGCCCAGATGAGAACCATCGTCCCGAAGAGGATGCTGGTCACAGCCAGGTAGCGCAGCCACAGGGCCCAGTAGAACCGGTGCACGGGATAAAAATTGGGCCGGCCGGTCAGGGCATGAGCCATGCGCGTGGCTTTCCCCAGCAGGACGGCACTCCCATAGGGATACATCGTCTCATGGAAATCATCCCGGAAGATTTTCCGGATGTTGCAATCTCCCCGGTAGACATATTGAGCCACCAGTGACTGTTTCGCCACATCGGGATGATAGACCATCCCATGCACCTCGCCATGCCGGAGGCCGATCAAGCGTACACCCAGCGCCGAGAGAAAGAGGACGGTCCAGAACAGCGCGTGAATCCAACGGTTTTTTCGAATGCGGAGCATGGGGAAGTCTAGGCCGAGGATGCGTTGTTCGTCAATCATGGGCTCAGGGGACGGGCACCGGTGTCCTGCCCGTTTTTCCATACTGTGGCGGGGCCGCCAAAAGGCAGATCTCGCCAATGAGCTGGCTGTTGGGCTGCGGGCTTCTGCGAGCGAATACGAAACAGTCCCGAGTGGATAAGTGAAAAGCCGTTCTCAGGCGATAT